>FTGR01000467.1_pt1 | contig 53015 bp, 45 predicted proteins | sample 1640751 | NCBI WGS metagenome assembly FTGR01 (sample SAMEA3914789, study PRJEB12502) | metagenome | biome: forest; material: soil | place: Canada | collected 2011-07-03 | depth 0.3 m
AGCGCGGCCGCGCTCATGCCCGCGATCAGCGACAGGATGCAGATCACCGTGGCGGGCGTCCTCATATCCATGTAGAGCCACGCCGCCAGCCCCCAGAGCGCGCCGATCAGCGTCAGCAGCAGCGTCATGCTGCGCGCGTAGCTCCCGGCATGGGCTTCGCCCGTGCGCTCGGGCATCAGGCGCCGCCCGAAATGCCCGGCGGCGCACGCCAGCCCCATCGTCAGCGCCCAGGGCAACGCACCCGGATGCCCGCCGCCGAGGGCCAGCCCGAAGGCCAGGATGCCCGCCGCCAGCGCGCAGCCCAGCATGGCGATGCCGAAGCTCTGGTCGATCAGTTCCATCTGCGCGGCCAGCAGCCGCGGTTCGTCAAAACGGGGGAGGAGAAACGCCATGGCTTACCTGCCCGTCTGCACCAGGCCGCGGCGCTGGGCCTCCAGCACCGCCTCGACCCGGCTGACCACGCCCAGGTGATCGAGAATGGCTGCCACGTGGACGCGCACGGTGTTCTCCGAGAGCCCCAGATGGTGGGCAATGATCTTGTTGGAGCGGCCCTGGCTGAGCTGGTCCAGCACCTCGAGCTGGCGCGGCGTGAGCGAGCTGGCCTGGTAGCCCAGGTACTCGTTGCCACTGGCACGGCCAGCCGGGTTGCCGCAGTCGGAGCCGGCGAGATCGGGGTTGAAGTACGTGTCGCCCCGCAGGCAAGAGGCGATGGCGTCTTCGATCTCGATGCTGCTCGCGGATTTTGGCAGGAAGCCGGCAATCTCCTTGCGCGCGGCGGCGGGAATGGTTTCCAGGCCGGAGGTGCCGGACACGATCAGGATGCGCGCTGCGGGGAAGTGGCGGCGCAACACCTTGACGCCCTCGATCCCGTTGAGGCCTGGCATCTGGATATCCAGCAGGATGATGTCCACGCTGGCGGTGCGGTGTGCCTCCACCGCGCCCATGACGGAGCCCGCCTCGATGATGCTCGCCACGCTCTGGCTGTCGGCCAGCACCAGGCGCAGGCCGGTGCGGAACAGGGTGTGGTCGTCGATCAGCAGCAGGCGGGCGTTGGGCATGGGTTGGGGTTGTGCGGCGGACGGCGCGCAGGCTGCGGCCGGTGGAACAAGTGGAGCAAAATGTGACGCGCTGCGCCCCGATCGAAGCGAGCGCCAGGGCGAATTGGACTAGATTATGGGGGTCTTGTCTATTTCCCCACTAAAGAGGGGAAACGCAGGGTAGGGCGCAGCCGGCTCTGGGCGGCGTGCCGCCCCGCAAATGGCTTGCACACTAGGGCTCGCGGGAAATGGCCCTGCGGCATGCCGGCGCCGACGGCTTGCCATTGGGATGAGCACTAGTCCGGAAGGATTATTTCGTTAGGGGACGTCCGGTGCCACCATGCATGCATGGGTGATTTCCGCGACTCGCCCATACCACTTTTGTTACCCACTACCACCCGGCAGTGGGTTTTTTTTGGGCCACGGTTTCGTGCCACTGGATGGGCCGGCCGCAGTGGGGCAACCGGTTGCAGGCTAATGTGCCGATGTGCCACTGTGGTGCACTGCGCCGATGCGTTCTTGACCGACCGGCCAGTCAGTCGATCAACTTGCCCGCGGCATCGAAGAAGGGATGGTCGGCGCCAAAGTCGCCGATCACCGCCGCGTGGCTTACCAGCCCGTGCGCGGGTTGCCACTGATGCAGCAGGTAGCCGGGCGGCTCCATGCGAAACCGCGAGGCCGCCTGCGGATCGAGATCGAGCGTGACCTGATGGGCCGGGCTCGGCGCCGTCATGGCGATCGTGCCGCCAAACCGGTGCGTGATGTGCCGGTGCAGGTGGCCGCACAACACGCGCTCAACCGTCGGGTGCCTGCGCACCACCGCCTCCAGCAGCGCCGCGCCCGCCAGGCCCTGCTGGTCCATGTGGCCGATGCCGGTATGAAAGGGCGGGTGATGGAGCATCAGCAGCGTGGGCCTGCCCGGCTCGGCCGCCAGCGTGGCCTCGAGCCAAGGCAGCGCGGCGGGATCGACCTGGCCGCCAGGCTTTCCCGGCACCGTGCAGTCGAAGGCCACCAGGCGCAGCGGGCCTGCCGCCACGCTGTAGTGGATCGGCGCGTCGCCGTCGCCGTTGGCAAACAGGTAGTCGTGATCGGCAAAGACGCGGCGCAGCGTGGCGCGGTGGTCATGGTTGCCGGGCAATAGCCGCACCGGCATGGGCAGATCCTCCAGGATGCCGCGCAGGAAGCGGTATTCCTCTTCGGTGCCGAAGTCCACCAGGTCGCCGGTGATGACGACGGAATCGGGCCGCTGCGGCGCGGCCAGCAGGGATGCGATGCAGCGCCGCAGCGCGCCGGCGGTATCTACCATGCGGTAGGACAATTTGCCGCCGGCCTTGATGTGCAGGTCGGTGATGTGGGCGAGCAGGTAGGTGCCGGCCGGGTTGTCGTTGGCGGTGTTCATGCGGCGAGCGCTTCGGGGAGCGTGATCAGGTGGCCGGTATCGAGGCGCAGGCCCACGCGGTCGCCCGCGAGCCAGCCATCGCGCCGGGTGGTGTCGACGACAAGCGGCGCCGGCGCGCCCACGTCGATCAGCAAGCGTGTGTAGTTGCCCAGGAACAGCGCGGTGACCACCGAGCCGCCCAGGTGGGCATCCTCGGCCTGTGCCAACGCTACGTCTTCGGGGCGGAACAGCAGTTCGGCACGGGCCGAGGGCGCGGCGGCCAGGCTTGCGGCGGTGCCTTGGCGCGGCACCAGGCCGCCCGGCACGCGCCAGGCATCGGCCTCCAGCACGGCCGGCAGGCGGTTCATGGTGCCGATGAAATCCGCCACGAAGGCATTGGCCGGCGCGCGGTAGATCTGCTGCGGCGTGCCGGTCTGCGCGATGCGGCCACGGTCCATCACAATGATGCGGTCGCCCAGCGCCATCGCCTCGGCCTGGTCGTGGGTGACGTAGACGGCGGTGATATGCAGGCTGCGCAGCAGCTGGTTGATGTCGGCGCGCAACGCGTCGCGCAGCTTGGCGTCCAGCGCGGTCAGCGGCTCATCGAGCAGCAGCACGCGCGGCTGCACGGCGATGGCGCGGGCCAGCGCCACGCGCTGGCGCTGCCCGCCGGACAGTTGGTCGATGCGCCGCTCGGCGAAAGGTCCCAGATGCATCATGGCGAGCATCTCGTCCACCCGGCGGCGGCGCGCGGCGGCATCGATCCGGCGCACGCGCAGGCCGTAGGCGATGTTCTCCGCCACGGTCATGTTGGGAAACAGCGCGTAGCTCTGGAACACCATGCCCACGCCGCGCTGCTCGATCGGCAGCGGCGTCACGTCGTTGTCGCCAAACATCACCACGCCGCCGGCGTCGGGGAATTCCAGCCCGGCGATGATGCGCAGCGTGGTGGTCTTGCCGCAGCCCGAGGGACCGAGCAGCACCACGGTCTCGCCCGCGCCGATGTCGAGATCCAGTGGTTGCAGCGCCAGCGTGCCGTCGGCGAAGGTCTTGCCGCAGTGGCGCAGCGTGATGGTGGTCGGTTCATGCATGGCGGGCCTCGGAAGTGGAAAGCGGATCGGCGCCGGAGATCGCTCTGGTGTCGGTGCTGTCTGCCAGCGGCTGGTGCTTGCGGGCACGCGCGCCCCGCGCGGACAAGCCCTGCATCAGTACCAGCAGCGGAATGATCATGAAGAAAAACACGATGGTGTAGGCCGAGCCGATCTCCAGCCGCATCGAGGCGTAGCTGTCGGCCAGCCCCACCGGCAGCGTCTGCGTGGTGGGCGTATGCAGCATCCAGGTCAGGTTGAATTCCCCCACCGAGAGCGTCACCACCATCAGCGCGCCGGCCAGGATGCCCCGGCGGCAGTTCGGCAGCACCACGGTAAAGAAGCGCTGCAGGCGATTTGCGCCCAGGCTGGCGGCAGCGTCTTCCAGCGTGCGGATATCGATGGCCGACATGATGGCCAGCACCGAGCGCACCATGAACGGCAGCGTGAACAGCACGTGGCCGACCAGGATAAACACCCAGCTCGTGCGGAACGCCTGCCAGCCGCCATAAAGCAGGATCAGGCCAAGCGCGGTGGCCAGCCCCGGCACGGCCACCGGCAGCATCAGCAGCTCCTCGATCAGGCGCGTCACGCGCCCGCGCCGCAGCGCCATGTAGTAGGCCGCGGGCACGCCCAGCACCAGCGTGCAAGCCAAGCACGCCAGGGCGATGCCCAGTGACAGGAAGATGGTGTTGCGGTAGAGCGCCCACACCTCCACCAGCCAGCGCGTGGTGAGGCCGCTGGACACGCCCACAAAGATGTTGTTGGTCAGGCCGGCGAGCACGGACAGCACCACCGGCACCACCATGAACAGGCACACCAGGAGCGTGAGCGCGAGTTGCAGCCAGTAGGCATTGCCGCGGCGGGAAGACGTCATCATGGGTAGCCTCAGGCAGTAGCGGCGACAGCGTCGCCCGAGAACCAGCGCGCCACCGCCAGCAAGGCCCAGGTGACCGTGCCGAGCAGCAAGGACAGCGCGGCGGCCATGCCGAAGTTGGCGTAATTGGTGAACTCGTTGTAGATGGTGAGCGGCAGCACATCGAGCTGCGTCGCCAGCGTGAAGGCGGTGCCGAAGGCGCCCATGCTGGTGGCAAAGCAGATCGCGCCGCTGGAAATCATGGCAGGCATCAGCGCGGGCAGCATCACGTCGCGCACCACGCGCCAGCGGCCTGCGCCGAGCGAGCGGGCGGCTTCTTCCAGCGAGGCATCGAGCTTGGCAACGGCTGCCATCACGGTCAGGATGACGCGCGGGATGGAGAAGTACAGGTAGCCGACGAACAGGCCGGCAAGACCGTAGGCAAAGGTCCAGCGGTCTCCCACCAGCCAATCGCTGACCATGGCGACGAGGCCGTTGCGGCCGCCCAGCATGATCACCATGAAGCCGATGACGACGCCAGGGAAGGCGAGCGGGAACGTCAGCATGGCGACCAGCAGGGCCTTTCCGGGCACGGCGTTGCGCTCCAGGAAGGTGCCGGTGATGCCGGCGATGATCAGGGTGGCCAGCGTTACCGTTGCCGATAGCAATACGGTGACCATCAGGCTGTGCAGGTAGCGCTCGCTTGAGATGACGGTCCAGTAGACGCTCGCGCCTTTTTCACCCGTGATGCTGATCGCCAGCAGCTTTGCCATGGGGAGGCAGAAGAAGGCGAAGAAGACGATCAGCGCCGGAAGGGCGAAGAGAAGGAGTGGGGGGCTTCGTTTATGCATGATGGGGGTGCTCCCAGAGTTCGTGCACGCTGGTTCATTCGCGCTGGCGTGTCGCCGGTTTCCCCTCTCCCGCATGGCGGAAGAGGGGTTGGGGGAGAGGGCGGGCGCTCGTCAAGAGCGACGGGCCGCACTCACCCGCTAGCGCTAGCCATTCAACGGACTTCCTTCAAATACTGCTCGCTGAACCCCTTCTGCGCATCCGCCATCTTTCCAAAATCCACCGGCTTGGCCCGCGCGTAATCCGCTGCCGGCAGGAACCGGGCTTGCACTTCCTTGGGCACGGCGGCGCTGCGCACGGGGCGCAGGTACGCATTGGCCCACAGGGCTTGGCCCGCATCGGACAGTACGAAATCCAGCACCTTCTTGCCTTCCGCATCGTGCGGCGCCTTGTTCACCAGGCTCATCACGTACGGCACCACCACCGTGCCTTCCTTGGGAATCACGAAGGCGACGTTGGACTTGTCCTTGTAGCGGGCGCGGTAGGCGTTGAAGTCGTAGTCCAGCAGGATCGGGATCTCGCCGGAGAGCACGCGGGCATAGGCGGTTTGCTTGGGGACGATGGGCTGGTTCTTCTGCAGGTCGCGGAAGTACTTGAAGGCCGGGCCGAAGTTGTCCATCGAGCCGCCCATTGCCTGGTTGACGGCAACCGCGCCGACATAGCCGACGAAGGCGCTGGCCGGGTCCAGGTAGCCGATGAGGCCCTTGTATTCGGGCTTGAGCAGGTCGGCCCACGATTGCGGCACGGGCTTGCCGCGCAGGGCGTCCACGTTGACCATGAAGCCAAGCGTGCCGGAGTGGATGGCGAACCAGTTGCCTTGCGGGTCCTTGAGGCCGTCTGGGATGTCGTTCCAGTGGGCCGGCTTGTAGGGGGCGGTGACGCCGTCCTTCTTGGCCTGGATGCCGAAGGTCACGCCATAGTACACCACGTCCGCTACCGGGCTGCCCTTTTCGGCGACCAGCTGCGCGAGCGACTGGCCGGAGTTCTTGTTGTCATGCGGCACCGTGACGCCGGTCTTTTCCTTGATGGCGCGGATCTGCGAGGCCCAGTCGGCCCATTCGGGCGGGCAGTTGTAGCAGATCGCGGTTTGCGCTGCCGCGCCCTGGCTGAATGCGCAGACGGCGGCGGCGCCGAGCGCGCTGGCGATCCGGCGCAGCGGCTTGTGCCAGGAACGGGTTGCTTGCATGGTGGACTCCTTGGGTTGCATACGTGGGCTGGGGCAGGGGGAAAGCGGTTGGCGAAGGGTCATGCCGGGGTCATGCCGGTGCGGCTACCGTGCCGCCCAGGCGCAGGCCGTGGGGCAGCAAGGTAATGCGTCCGGGTTTGGCGCCGCGCGTCGCGTCGGTTGCGTCGGTTGCGTCGGCGGCATGGCCGAAGCGCTTGAGCAACTGCGCGACGGCGCGCTCGCCAATTTCGGTATTGGGCTGCATCACTGTTGCCAGTGCCGGCTCCACCAGCGCGCCCAGCGCGATGCCGTCGTATCCCAGCACGGAGATGTCGCGCGGCACGCGCAGGCCGAGCCGCTTCAGGTCGGAGATCACGCCGATCGCCAGCAGGTCGTTGGTGCAGAAAAATGCGGTAGGCGCATCCGGCCCGGCGGCCAGCGCGCGGATCTGGTCGGCGTTGCTGGCGGTGTGGGAGGGCAGGCAAAGCGGCGGCGCGGCTTGCAGGCCGTGAGCGTGCATGGCGTCGCGGTAGCCCTCGAAGCGCTGGCGCGCGCGGTCGGAGGCGATGAAGGCGCCGGAGACCACGCGGATGCGGCGATGCCCGGCCGCGATCAGCGCTTGCACGCCTTCGCGGGCGCTGCCGCGGTTGTCCACCGAGACCGAGTGGCGCTGGCCGCGCGCGGCGGCCTGGTTGTAGGCCAGCACATAGGGCACGCCTTCGGCATCGAGCTGGTCGAGCACCGCGCTGCGCGCGGCGTCGGCCACCGTGAGCACCATGCCGTCGACCCGGTGGCGCAGCAGGTATTCGATGCGCTCGCGTTCGCGCGCGGGGTCGTAGGCGCTGGTCACCAGCATCAGCGAGTAGCCGGCGGCCAGCGCGGCGTCCTCGATGCCGCGCCAGCATTCGGCGAACACGGCGTTTTCCAGGGTGGGCAGCATCACGCCGATCATCCGGCTTTGCTGCGCGCGCAGCTTGCTGCCGAGCAGGTTGGGGCGGAAGCTCAGTTGCCGTGCGGCGTCCAGCACACGCTGCGCGGTGCCTTCGCGCACCAGCGCCGGGCTGTTGAACGCGCGCGACGCAGTGGCTAGCGATACGCCCGCTGCCTGCGCCACGTCCACCAGCGTGGCGGTGCCGACGGCGTCTGGGGCGGTGCTGCTGGAACGGTCCTGGGTGCGCTTCACGTAAGAGCTTCCGGTCTCGGTTTCGGGATCACATTGCGCGCATGGCGAACCAGGCACGCGGCGGCGGTCAAAATGAAAACGTTTTCATTCAAGCCGCAAAAAAATCGGGTAGCAAGCCTTTTTACTGCTGCGGTGCATTATCACAATCGCGCTGCAGCTAGGCGAAACCCGGTACAGAGCGAATTCTGGGGATGCTGCATGACAGCACGATGACAGGCGCAGACGAGGGCGCGAAGGGCCAGGCCGCAAGATCACGGAGGCGCGGCTCACAATAGGGTTGAAACTCCGGCGCAATCTAATTAACATGTTAAGTACAGGCGGCGCCAACGGGCGATCCGCCCTTGACGATCCGCCAACCGGGCAGCGCAAGCGCCTGGCAAGCGCGGACGCAACCAGAGAGGAGCACGATGCGACAAGCCAGAATCGCCGCCGGCGGCCGGCCAGTGCGGGCAGTGCCGGTGGACGGTGCCACCTTGCTGCCGCTGGACGGCGGGCGCGCCCTGCGCGAGGGCGAATTCATGTGGCAGCCCGCCATCACCGGCACGGTGTACGGCACGCTGCTGAACTTCAAGGGCGCGCTTGCGGCCCTTGGCGACAGCGTCAATGCGGCCCCTTACCAGGCGCCGCCGGCGGGCCCTGTCCTCTACATCAAGCCGGCCAATACGCTGGCCGCCCATGGCAGCCTTGTCGAGTTGCCATCGGGCCAGGAGACCCTGGAAATCGGCGCTGCGCTGGGCATCGTGATCGGCCGGCGCGCAACCCGCATCGACCCGGCGCAGGCCGCGGACTATATCGCCGGGTACACGGTGGTGTCGGATGTGAGCGTGCCGCATGCCAGCTATTACCGCCCGGCGGTGCGCTACAAATGCCGCGACGGCTATTGCCCGATCGGCCCGTGGGTGATGGCCCGCGAGCAGGTAGCCAACGCCGACGCGCTCGCCATGGTAGTGCGCATCAACGGCGAAGAGCGCCAGCGCAACCACACGGGCAACCTGCTGCGCCCGGTGGCGCAGTTGCTGGCCGATGTCACCGCCTTCATGTCGCTCGAAGCCGGCGACGTGCTGCTGGCGGGCGTGCCCGAAGGCGCGCCGCTGGCGCGTGCCGGCGACACGGTGGAGATCGAGATCGAACACGTAGGACGCTTGCGGCACGGCATCAAGGCAGCGCCCGGGGAGGCAGCATGAGAACCGCACGCGTAGCCTTCGATGGCCTGGTCCACACCGCGCAGCCCGCTGGCGAAGGCGCATTGCGCCTGGACGATGGCCGCGTGGTCAGCGAAGACGCCGTGACGTGGCTGCCGCCCGTGGCGCCGCGCACCACCTTTGCGCTCGGCCTGAACTATGCCGACCATGCGCGCGAACTGGCCTTCAAGGCGCCGGAAGAACCGCTGGTCTTCCTCAAGGGGCCGGGCGCGTTCATCGGCCACCGGGCCCACACCATCCGGCCCGAGGGCGTGAAGTACATGCACTACGAGTGCGAGCTGGCGGTGGTGATCGGCAGCACGGCGCGCGGCGTCAAGGCCGCGCAGGCCTACGACCACGTGCGCGGCTACACGGTCGCCAACGATTACGCCATCCGCGACTACCTGGAAAACTACTATCGCCCCAACCTGCGGGTGAAGAACCGCGATACCTGCACGCCGCTGGGGCCGTGGCTGGTGGACCGCGACGACGTGCCGGATCCGATGAACCTCGCGCTGACCACCACCGTCAACGGCAAGCTGACCCAGCAGGGCAGCACCCGCGACATGATCTTCGGCATCCCGTGGCTGATCGAATACCTCAGCAGCTTCATGACGCTGGAAGCGGGCGATGTGATCCTCACCGGCACGCCGGAAGGGCTGGCCGATACACAGCCGGGCGATGAGATCGTGACGGAGATCGAAGGGGTGGGGCGGCTGGTCAACACCATTGCCTCGGCTACCGAATACGGCAGCGTGCGCTGAAGCGCCAAGCGCCAACAAGGAGGAAGACATGATCAAGCATTGGATCGACGGCAAGCAGGTCGACAGCAAGGACACATTCACCACCTGGAACCCGGCCACCGGCGAGGAGATCGCCACGGTGGCAGCGGGCGGCGAGGCGGAAGTCAACGCCGCCGTGGCAGCCGCCAAGGCCGCCTTTCCCAAATGGGCCAATACGCCGGCCAAGGAGCGCGCCCGCATCATGCGCCGCCTGGCCGACCTGATCACCGAGCACGTGCCGCATCTTGCCGCGCTGGAAACGCAGGACACCGGCCTGCCGATCGCGCAGACCGGCAAGCAGCTGATCCCGCGCGCCGCCGAGAACTTCAATTTTTTCGCCGAGGTGTGCGTGCAGATGAACGGCCGCACTTATCCGGTCGATGACCAGATGCTCAACTACACGCTCTACCAGCCGGTGGGCGTGTGCGCGCTGATCTCGCCGTGGAACGTGCCCTTCATGACCGCCACCTGGAAGGTCGCGCCGTGCCTGGCGCTGGGCAATACCGCGGTGCTGAAGATGTCCGAGCTGTCGCCGCTCACCGCCGACCAGCTCGGCATGCTGGCGCTGGAAGCCGGGGTGCCGGCCGGCGTGCTCAACGTGGTGCAGGGCTACGGCGCCAGCGCGGGCGATGCGCTGGTGCGCCACCCGGACGTGCGCGCGGTTTCGTTTACCGGTGGCACCGCCACCGGCAAGCGCATCATCGAACGCGCCGGCCTGAAGAAGTTCTCGATGGAACTGGGCGGCAAGTCCCCGGTGCTGGTGTTTGACGACGCCGACTTGGAGCGCGCGCTGGACGCCGCGCTGTTCACCATCTTCTCGATCAACGGCGAGCGCTGCACCGCCGGCTCGCGCATCTTCGTGCAGGACACGGTCTACGACGACTTTGTCGGCAAGTTTGCCGAACGCGCCAGGAAGCTGCGCGTGGGCGACCCGACCAGCGAGCAGACCCACGTGGGCGCCATGATCACCCAGCAGCACTGGGAGAAGGTGACTGGCTATATCCGCCTGGGCGAGCAGGAGGGCGCCACCATCCTGGCCGGCGGCGCCGAGCGCCCGGCCGACCTGCCGGCGCACCTGCGCAACGGCAACTTCGTGCAGCCCACGGTGCTCGCCAATGTGGAGAACCACATGCGCGTGGCGCAGGAAGAGATCTTTGGCCCGGTGGCCTGCCTGATCCCCTTCAAGGGCGAGGACGATGGCCTGGCCATGGCCAACGACACCGCCTACGGCCTGGCCTCGTACATCTGGACGCAGGACGTTGGCAAGGTGCACCGGCTGGCGCGCGGCATCGAGGCCGGCATGGTGTTCGTCAACAGCCAGAACGTGCGCGACCTGCGCCAGCCGTTTGGCGGCACCAAGGCATCCGGCACCGGGCGCGAGGGCGGGGAGTTCAGCTTCGAGGTGTTTGCGGAGGTGAAGAACGTGTGCATCTCGATGGGCGGGCATCATATTCCGCGCTGGGGCGTTTGAGAACGATCGCCTTTGCCAGCGCCCGAAGTGAGCGGCATCGACCCGGCACTGGCGCTATGACAAGACAGGAGACACCGCAATGGGCAGACTATCACTCGCGGCAAAGATCACGCACGTGCCGTCGATGTACCTATCGGAATTGCCCGGCAAGCACTACGGCTGCCGCGAGGCGGCAATCGCCGGGCACCGCGAGATCGGCCGGCGCTGCCGCGAGCTTGGGGTGGACACCATCGTGGTGGCCGATGTGCACTGGCTGGTCAATGCCGGCTATCACGTCAACTGCAATGGGCATTTCGAGGGCATCTACACCAGCAACGAGCTGCCGCACTTCATCAAGGACATGGCCTACGCCTATGACGGCAACCCCGAACTGGGCCGCCTGATCGCCAGCACCGCCACCGAGCAAGGCGTGATGACCCGCGCCCACGAGATCGCCAGCCTGGAGCTGGAATACGGCACCCTGGTGCCGATGCGCTACATGAACGCCGACCGCCATTTCAAGGTGGTATCGATCGCGGCCTGGTGCGCCTGGCACCAGCTTGACGAAAGCCGCCGCTTTGGCGAGGCGCTGCGCGCGTCCATCGAGGCCAGCGATGCCAATGTGGCGTTTCTCGCCAGCGGCTCGCTGTCGCACCGCTTCAACGACAACAACAGCCCCGAAGAGAGCATCCACCAGATCAGCCGCGAGTTCTTCAAGCAGGTGGACTTGCGCGTTGTGGAACTCTGGAAGCAAGGCGACTGGGCCACCTTCTGCCGCATGCTGCCGGAGTACAACGAGCACTGCATCGGCGAGGGCGGCATGCACGACACCGCCATGCTGCTCGGCTTGATGGGCTGGGACAAGTACGACCGCCCGGTGGAGATCGTCACCGACTACTTCACCAGCTCTGGCACCGGCCAGATCAATGCGATCTTCCCGGTGCGCTGACGGATCACGATTCACGCCTTATCGGAGAGGCCGCCAATGCCCCACATCATCGTCGAGTACACCGACAATATCCGCGCCGACGCGCGCGTGCCGGCCCTGCTCAAGACCATCAACGACGTGCTGATCGCCCAGGACGGCGTGTTTCCCATCGGTGGCATCCGCTCGCGCGCGCTGGCGCTGACCGACTACCGCATGGCCGACGGCGAGGAAGACTACGCCTTCGTCCACATCACGCTGAAGATCGGCGCCGGGCGCCCCGAGGCGGCCAAGAAGGCGGCCTGCGATGCGCTGTTCGAGGCTGTCAAGGCGCACTTTGCCGAGCTGTATGCGCGGCGCTACCTGGCGCTGTCGATGGAGCTGGTCGAGTTCAACGAGGGCGGCAGCTACAAGCACAACAACGTGCACGCCCGCTTCAAGAAGGCCTGACCGGTTCCACCGTCGGCCGGACCCCAACGCCCAACGCTCAATACTTCCCACGGAGACCCCATGCTCAGCCCAGAGCTGATCCGCCAGATCGCCCATCGCCTGCACGACGCCGAGCAATCGCGCAAGCAGATCCGGCAAATCTCGCTGGACCATCCTGACATCACGATTGAAGATGCCTACGCCATCCAGCGCGAATGGCTGGCCCACAAGCTGGCTGAAGGCCGCACCATCAAGGGCCACAAGATCGGCCTGACCTCGCGCGCCATGCAGTTGTCCTCGCAGATCGACGAGCCGGACTACGGGACCTTGCTCGACGACATGTTCTTCCAGGACGGCGCGACGATCCCCCCGGGCCGCTTTATCGTGCCCCGCGTGGAAGTGGAGTTGGCCTTCGTGCTGGACAAGCCGCTCAAGGGGCCGAACTGCACGCTGTTCGACGTGTATGACGCCACGGCCTACGTGATTCCCGCGCTGGAGATCATCGATGCGCGCAGCCATGGGATCGATCCTGACAGCAAGCGCCCGCGCAAGGTGTTCGACACCATCGCCGACAACGCCGCCAATGCCGGCGTGGTGATGGGCGGGCGCCCGGTGCGGCCGTTCGATGTGGACCTGCGCTGGGTCTCGGCCATCATGTCGCGCAACGGCGTGATCGAGGAGACCGGCGTGGCCGCCGGTGTGCTCAACCATCCCGCCAACGGCGTGGCATGGCTGGCCAGCAAGCTGCATCCGTTTGGCGTGGGCCTGGAAGCCGGCGAGGTGATCCTCGGCGGCTCCTTCACCCGGCCGGTTGCGGCCAGCCCGGGTGATACATTCCATGTAGACTACGGCGCGCTGGGCGCCGTGGCATGCCACTTCGCCTGACGCCAACGTCCCGATACCGCCATCATGGAAATCCCCCTCAATACCTTCAAGCGCGCGCTCGCCGCGAACGAGCAGCAGATTGGCCTGTGGCTCGGCCTGGCCAGTCCCTACACCGCCGAAGTGCTGGCCGACGCCGGTTTCGACTGGCTGCTGATCGACGGCGAGCACGCACCCAACACCGTGCCGTCCATCCTGGCGCAGCTGCAGGCGCTGGCCGCCTATCCGGTGCGGCCGGTGGTGCGTGCCTCGTGGAACGACACCGTGCAGATCAAGCAGCTGCTCGACCTGGGCGTGCAGACCTTGCTGGTGCCGATGGTGCAAAGCGCCGCCGAGGCCGCCGCCGCGGTCGCCGCCACGCGTTACCCGCCGCAAGGCGTGCGTGGCGTGGGCAGCGCGATGGTCCGAGCCTCGCGCTGGAACCGTGTCGACGGCTACCTGGCCCAAGCCAACCGCGAGATGTGCGTGCTGGTGCAGGTGGAAACGCGCGCGGGGCTCGCGCACCTCGACGCGATCGCCGCCACCGAAGGCGTGGATGGCGTGTTTATCGGCCCGGCGGATCTTGCCGCCGACATGGGCCATCTCGGCAACCCGGGCCACCCGGACGTGCAAAGCGCCATCGCCGACGCCATCGCGCGCATCCGCCGCGCCGGCAAGGGCGCGGGCATTCTCAGCGCCGATGTGGCGCAGTCGCGGCAGTACATGGCGCTGGGCACCACTTTCACCGCGGTTGGCGTGGATGCCACGATGCTGGCTCGCGCGGCAGAGAGCCTCGCCGCGCAGTTCAAGGGGCAGGGCGGCGCGGTGGGCGGCGGGGACAAGACGTATTAGCCGCACACCAGGAGCGCTGGACGAAGCCGCCGAACGGGCCAAGGCCATGCGCTACGACGACGGCTGTCTCTCCCTCTCCCCTCAGTGGGAGAGGGCCGGGGAGAGGGGTGGCTTAGCTAGGAGCCACAGCAAGCAAAGCCAATGGTTTTGTCCAGCACGAAGGCATAACGAGCGCTCGCCCTCTCCCCCGGCCCCTCATCCGCTGCGCGGGAGAGGGGAGTAAACCGGCGGCATCCGTCGAAGCCGACGAGTGCGCCAACGTCGCATGAAATGACGACGGCAGTTATTCCCGCTCCCCTCACGGGGAGAGGGTTGGGGAGAGGGGCGGTTTGGCTAGGAGCCACAGGAAGCAAAGCCAATGGTTTTGTCCAGCACGAAGGCATGACGAGCGCTCGCCCTCTCCCCCGACCCCTCTCCCGACCCCTCTCCCGCAGGCGGGAGAGGAGAGCAAACCAAAGCAAGACGTCAAGTAGTTGGCAGGTCCAAAAAATACAAAAGGAGACACAACGTGCAAGCATCTGCCTGCCCGCGACGCGCGAGCTCGCTTCTCACCATGCGCCATGCATTTCGCCTCGCTCTGGCAATCACGGTAGCGCTGAGCGCTGCCACCCAGGCCCACGCCGCCGACCCCGCCGCACGCTGGGTGGTGCCCTACACCGCCGGCGGCGGCAGCGACCTGGCCACGCGCATCGTCGCGCAGAAGATCGCGCCGGCCATGCACCAGAACTTCGTGGTGGACAACAAGCCGGGCGGCGCCACCATCCTCGCGGCGCAGGACGTGGCCAAGGCGCGCGCCGACGGCGCCACGCTGCTGACAGCCGGGCAGGGCACGCTGGTACTTAACCCAGCGCTGTATCGCAAGCTGCCCTATGACGCTGCCAAGGATTTCACGCTGGTGACCTCGCTGGTGAAGCTGCCCGTGGTGCTGGTAGCCAACCCGGCCTTGCCGATGAAGACCTTGCCTGAGTTCATCGCGTGGCTGAAAGCGGGGCAGGGCAAGGCTACCTATGCCTCTGTCGGCACCGGCAGCCCGCACCACCTGAGCGCCGAGCTGCTGCTCGACCGCGTGCAGGCTAGCGCCGTCCACGCCCAGTACAAGGGCACGCCGCCCGCGCTGCAGGATGTGGCGGGCGGACAGGTCGACTTCATGATGGCCGATCTCTCGGCCGCGGTGCCGTTGATCCGCGCCGGCCGCCTGCGCGCCATCGCGCTGCCCGCGGAGCAGCGCTCGGCGGTGCTGCCGGATGTGCCGACCTTTGCCGAGGCTGGGCTGCCCGGGTTCACGGCGTTTGCGTGGCAGGGCGTGGTGGTGCCGGCCGGCACGCCGCCGGCCTCGGTCGACAAGCTCAACGCGGCCATTGCAGTAGCGCTGAAGGACCCGTCGGTGGTCAAGCAGATGCAAGAGCTTGGACTTGAGCCCATGGGCGACAGCCGGGCGGGCTTTGCCGAGTTCGTGACCCGTGAGCGCGCCAAATGGGGCGCCTTGATCCGCGCGCACAAGATCGAGCTGGATTGACTTGACTTCGACCGCACGCGCAAGATTGCCACCTAAGACACGCTGCGCGCCGCTGGCGGCGAGACCATCGCTGCCTGCACGCGGTTCGCAATGTCCTGCAGCGGGCCGACGAAGCGATTGACCGCCTCGTCCTCGCTCAAGGCGCGCGCGAGATACACCACGTTGAGGCTGCCGCGTACGCGGTCCGCGTGCCGGATCGGCACGGCGACCGCGCCGATCTTGCGCTGCTCCAGCCAGTCCCCGCGATTCGACCCAAAGCCATCCGCGCGCACGCGCTCGACCAGCTTGCGGACATAGGCGGCGTTGCTGGCCAGCGCCGCCTGCTCATCGCCGCCACCGCCTGAGCGCAGCAGGTTGAGCATGTCCTCCCGTTCCCCGTCGCCGCAAAACGCAAAATAGGCCCGTCCGGCGGCTGTCGACAGCATCGGCAGGCGCCGCCCCACCATCGCGCGGTGAAAGGACAGCGGGCTGAAGCGGTGCGTGGTCTCGCGAATGATCATGGCGTCGCCGTCGGGCGTCGTCAGGTCGGACGGCCACAGCACGCGCTGCAGCAGCTCGCCCATCAGCGGCGCGGCGATGGTGGAAATCCACTCATCGTCATTGAAGCCTTCGCTCAAGGCCCTGACCTGCAGCGTCAGGCGATAGCTGTCGTCCGACTCGCTGCGGCGCACGAAACCTTCCGCGATCAGCGTCTCCAGCAGGCGCCTGACCGTGGTGCGGTGCAGCCCGGTCAACTCGCTCAGTTGCAGGGCGGTGCCGCGCCCGCTTTCCATCCGGTTCAGCGCCTTGAGCACGTCCAGCCCGCGGGTAAGGCCGCGCACGCTGGCGTAGGGCGAGGTTCGGCTGATAGGCATAAAAAGTCCTTTTAAATCAACGTTGTGCACTCCTTGCACATTCTGTTCGTTTTTTTGTCGCGGCGCAATCGGGTCTCTACACTGCGCAGTACTACTTAAACGCGCACTGACGAAGGAGACACCATGTCGAACGCCGCCACCAGCCTCAAGCCCGCCCAGTCCAGCCAGCCCAGCCTGCCGTTCCAGAGCATCTGGGCAGAGCTGCGCGGCGTGTCCTTCAGCCAGGGCTGGCTGGATGCCAAGGGCATCCGCACCCGTTACCTGCACGCTGGCAGCAATGACAAGCCGGCCCTGATCCTGCTGCACGGCGTCGGCGGCCACGCCGAGGCCTACGTGCGCAACCTGCAGTCGCATGCCGAGCATTTCAACGTGTGGGCCATCGACATGATCGGCCACGGCTGGACCGACAAACCGTCCGGCGGCCGGGAGATCCCGGACTATGTGGACCACGTGATCCGCGTGATGGATACCCTTGGCATCGCGCGCGCCTCGTTCAGCGGGGAATCGCTGGGCGGCTGGGTGGCCGCGCGCCTCGCCATCGACCATCCCGAGCGGGTGGAGCGGCTGGTACTGAACACGGCAGGCGGCTCGCAGGCCGACCCGGTGGTGATGGAACGCCTCAAGACGCTGTCCATGCGCGCCGTGGAAGAGCCGGGCTGGGACTTCATCAAGGCGCGCGTGGAATGGCTGATGGCCGACAAGAGCAAGGCCTTCGACGACCTGATCGCCACCCGCCAGGCGATCTACGCGCAGCCCGGCATGGTCGACGCCCAGCGCGACAACATGGTGCTGCAGGACATGGAGACGCGCCAGCGCAACATCCTTCGCGCCGAGCACTACGGCCGCATCCAGGCGCCCACGCTGGTGCTGTGGACCTCCGATGACCCGACCGCCGATGTCTCGGAAGGGCGCCGCATTGCCACCATGATCCCCGGCGCGCTGTTCACGGTGATGGACGGCTGCGGGCACTGGCCGCAGTTCGAGGATGCCGCCACCTTCAACCGTATCCACCTGAACTTCCTGCTCGGCAACGCCGTGCCCGAAGCGACCACGGTGTAAGCCGGGCGAATCCGGCAGTTACGGCCAATACGGCCAATACGGCACAAGCAGGAGAGAGGAGACATGAACAACGCCATCGAGATGGCGGGCGCAGACGCTCGTCCGCAAGATCTGAACACCGACGTCGCCATCATCGGCGCCGGCCCCGTCGGGCTGATGATCGCCAATATCCTTGGCCTGCAGGGCGTGCGCGTCGTGCTGGTCGAGAAGCTGGACCAGATCATCGACTACCCCCGCGCCATCGGCCTGGATGACGAGGCCCTGCGGGTGTTCCAGTCGGTCGGCCTGGCCGATGCGCTGCTGCCGCATACCACGCCGCACCACTGGATGCGCTTTGTCACGCACACCGGCCGCTGCTTTGCGTCGATCGAGCCGCGCACCGACGAGTTCGGCTGGTCCCGCCGCAATGCCTTTATCCAGCCGCTGGCGGACCGGATCCTGTACGAGGGGCTGCAGCGCTTTGCCCATGTGCAGGTGTTGTTCGGCCACGGCGTGTCGGGCTTCACGCAGGACGAACACGGCGTGACGATCCGCGCGGAGGACGCGCTCGGGCGCGTCACTTCGATCCGCGCCGGCTACCTGGCCGGCTGCGATGGCGGCAACAGCGTCGTGCGGCGCACGCTGGACGTGCCTTTCGAAGGCCGCACCAAGCCCAACCAGTGGATCGTGGTGGACGTGCGCAACGACCCGATCGGCACGCCGCATATCTACATGCATTGCGACCCGACGCGCCCCTATGTGTCGGCCGCGCTGCCGCACGGGATCCGCCGCTTCGAGTTCATGGTCATGCCCGGCGAGACGGAGCACGCGCTGTCCCGGCCGGAGAACCTCGCCGCGCTGATCCGCAAGGTGGTGGCCGATCCGGACAAGGTCGACTACATCCGCAAGCGCGTCTATACGCACAACGCGCGGCTGGCGCGGACGTTCCGCGTCAAGCGCGTGCTGCTGGCGGGCGACGCCGCGCACATCATGCCGGTCTGGCAAGGGCAGGGCTACAACAGCGGCATCCGCGACGCGAGCAACCTGGGCTGGAAGCTGGCGATGGTGGTCAAGGGCGTGGCGCAGGATCGCCTGCTGGATACCTACGGCATGGAGCGCCGCGCCCATGCGCGTTCGATGATTCACCTGTCCGAGGTGGCGGGCGACATCTTCGCGCCGGCCAGCCGCTTCGGGGCATCGCTGCGCGACGGGCTGACCCGTGTGCTGAACGTGTTTCCCTCGGTCAAGCAGTATTTCGTGGAGATGCGCTTCAAGCCCATGCCGCGCTACGAATCGGGCGTGGTGCTGCTGCCCGAGCGCCAGGGTGACGATCCGTTCCTCGCGCGCCTGCTGGAACGCTGTGGCAACTCCCCGCTGGGACGCATGCTGGGCCTGATGAGCGAGAAGCGGGATTCGCTGGTTGGCCGGCTCGTCCACGGCCGCGATCCCGCCGGCGGCTCGCCGGTTGGGCGCATGTTCATCCAGCCGATGGTGCGGACCGAGGAAGGCGATACCGTGCGCCTGGACGACGTCATCGGCAATCGCTTCGCCATCATCGCGTGGGGTGCGGACCCAACCTTCGGCCTGACGCCGCAAGCGCGCGCCGTCTGGGAAAAGCTCGGCGCCTGCTTCGTCATGGCCAAGCCCGATACACAGCTTGCCTATCGCGACGACGTGCCGGAAGGGGTGATCGCCGTCGGCGATGGCGCCGGGCGTCTCAAGGAATGGTTCGGCAAATTGCCGGACTCCGTGGTGTTGCTGCGCCCCGACCGTTTTATCGCCGGCATGTGCTCGCCGCAGCAGGTGTCCGAGGCCATCCACGCGCTGGCCGGCAAGCTCGCCCTGGCCGATGCGTCGGGGTCGGCCTGCGCTGCGCCGGGCGCTCTGCCCACGCAGCCAGGCACGGCGCCGGTACGCGAGCGCGCCATCGCCTTCGCACGGGGAGCCTGACATGCCGATGCATCTCGAATGCCTGTCCCACACGCCGCTGCACGGCTACCACGACCCTGCTCCGGAGATCGTGGCCGAAGTGGAGCGCGTGCAGGCCGCGGCGCGCGCTCGCGTGCAAGCCTTTGCGCCGGAAATGGTGGTGGTCTTTGCTCCGGATCATTTCAATGGCTTCTTTTACGACGTGATGCCGCAGTTCTGCATCGGGGTTGCGGCCAGCGCCATTGGCGACTTCAAGAGCCTGGCGGGGCCGCTCGATGTGCCGCGCGACACCGCCCTGGCGATGGCCCAGGCCGTGCTGGACCGCGACGTGGATGTGGCTGTGTCGTACCGCATGCAGGTGGATCACGGCTGCGCGCAGGCGCTCGAAGTGTTGCTGGGCGGGCTGGACGTTTGCCCGGTCATCCCCGTCTTCATCAACTCGGTGGCGCCGCCCATGGCGACGTGCCGGCGTGCGCGGCTGCTTGGCGACGCCATCGGCAGCTTCCTGCAGGGCCTCGGCAAGCGCGTGCTGGTGGTGGGCTCGGGCGGCATCTCGCACGAGCCGCCCGTGCCGGAAATCGCTTCGGCCAACGCGGAGGTCGCCGAGCGCTTGATCGCCGGGCGCAACCCGCCGCCGGAATCGCGCGCCGCCCGCCAGGCGCGTACCGTGGCGGCCGCGCAGGCCTTCACCGCCGGCGATAGCCCCCTGCATCCGCTCAACCCGGCATGGGACCGCGCCTTCCTGGAACGGCTGGCCTGCGGCAACCTCGCAGCGGTGGATGCCATGCGCAATGGCGATATCACGCGCGACGCCGGCAAGTCGGCGCACGAGATCCGTACCTGGATCGCCGCGTTTGGCGCGCTAGCTGCTGCCGGGCCCTACGTGGCATCGATCGAGTACTACCGGCCTATCGATGAATGGATCGCGGGCTTCGGCGTGATGCAGGCACAGCCCGTCGCCGCGCGCGCATAACGCAACAAGGACCCAACCATGTCAAACCAGGAAATGACCCTTGCGCTCGCCAGACGGTTGCGCGAGGCAGAGCAGGCTCGCACGCCGATCGAGCCGCTGCGGGGCGAGATCCCGCCCGGCGACGCGGCGATGGCCTATGCCATCCAGCGTGCCAATGTCGATGCGTGGCGCGCCCAGGGCCGGCGCGTGGTTGGCCGCAAGATCGGCCTGACCTCTCTTGCTGTGCAGCGCCAGCTTGGCGTGGACCAGCCGGACTTTGGCACGCTGTTCGCCGACATGGTCTTTGGCGACGACGAGCCAATTCCCGTCGCACGCACCCTGCAGCCGAAGGCCGAAGCCGAGGTCGCGCTGGTCCTCGGCCGCGATGTCACGGCCGAGGACGCCACGCTGGTCGACCTCATCAATGCTGTCGCCTACGTGCTGCCCGCGATTGAAGTGGTCGGCAGCCGCATCCGCAACTGGGATATTTCGTACGTGGATACCGTGGCCGACAACGCCTCCAGCGCTCTGGTGGTGCTGGGCGCTGTGCCCGTGCCGCTGGCCGGCCTGGACCTGAAGTCCGTGAAGATGGAGATGCTGCGCGACGACGAGCGCGTCTCCACGGGTTCGGGCGCGGATTGCCTTGGGCATCCGCTCAACGCGGCAGTCTGGCTGGCGCGCAAGCTGGCCTCGCTGGGCGACCCGCTGCGTGCCGGCGACCTGATCCTGACCGGTGCGCTGGGTCCGATGGTGGCCGCGCAGCCAGGGCAGTGCTTCGAGGCCCGCATCAGCGGCATCGGCAGTGTGCGGGCACGGTTCGCACCGGACTGAGGCACGGCGCATCAAGCATTTTCACCGCATTAGAAATACACGAGGAGACAACATGCAAACCACACAATCCATCCTCGCAGGCGCACTGCTCGTGACCGCCGGCGTGCTTGGCGGCGCCCCCGTCCATGCCGAGACCTTCCCCAACCACCCGCTGACCATCGTGGTGCCGTTCCCCGCGGGCGGCGTGACCGACATGATTGCGCGCCAGTTGGCGCAGCAGATGCAGGCCGGCCTTGGCAAGCCGGTGGTGGTCGAGAACCGGCCTGGCGGTGGCGGCCAGATCGCGGCGCAATCGGTCAAGCGCGCCGACGCGGATGGCTACACGATGTTCGTGGCCGCCACGGAGATGTTCGCGATCAACCCCGGCCTGTACCGCAATTTCTCGTACGACCCGCTCAAGGACTTCAAGCCGGTGACGGCGCTGGCGGCGTCGCCGCTGGTGCTGGTGGTGCCGCAGGGCAGCCCGGTCAATTCCGTCAAGGACCTGGTGGCGCTGTCCAAGAGCAAGCCGAACGGCGTGAACTATGCCTCGCAGGGGATCGGCTCGATCGGCCACCTGCTGGGCGGCCTGTTTGCCGACAAGGCCGGCGGGCACATGACGCATGTGGCCTACAAGGGCTCGGCCCCGGCTTTGCAGGATGTCATGGCGGGGCAGGTCGACATGATGTTCGACCCGGTGATCACCACCTCGCCGCTGATCAAGGGCGGCAAGGTCAAGCCGCTGGCCATCGCCGCGCCGCGCCGCTCGCCATCGCTGCCGGATGTGCGCACGCTTGCGGAGCTGGGCATCGGTGGGCTGGATGCCGGCGTCTGGTTCGGCATGGTGGTCAAGGCCGGCACGCCCGATGCCATCGTCGCGCGCCTCAACGAGGCGGCCGTCCAGGCCTTGAAGGCGCCCGAGGTAACCAAGCGCTTTGCCGACCAGGGCCTCGAAGCGCTGCCCATGACGCCACAGCAGTTCGGCGCCTTCCTCAACAGTGAAAGCACGCGCTGGGCCCCGCTGGTCAAGGCCAGCGGCGCCAGCGTGGAATGACGCAAGAGATCGAACAGGAGAGATCCATGACCCGCAAACTGAAAGCCGCCATCATCGGTTCCGGCAATATCGGCACCGACCTGATGATCAAGATCCTGCGCCACGGCGCGCATATCGAGATGGGCGCGATGGTCGGCATCGACCCGGCATCGGACGGCCTGGCGCGCGCCGCACGCCTCGGCGTGGCGACCACCCACGAAGGCGTGGAAGGGCTCACGCGCCTGCCCGTGTTTGGCGATATCGACGTGGTGTTCGATGCCACCAGCGCCGGCGCGCATGTGAAGAACGATGCGTTCCTGCGCGGCCTGCGCCCGTCGCTGCGCATGATCGACCTGACGCCGGCGGCCATCGGCCCCTACTGCATCCCGGTGGTCAACGGCGACGCACACCTGGACGCGCATAACGTCAACATGGTCACCTGCGGCGGGCAGGCCACCATCCCCATGGTGGCGGCCGTGTCGCGGGTGGCGCCGGTGCTGTATGCCGAGATCGTTGCCAGCATCTCCAGCAAGAGCGCGGGCCCCGGCACGCGGGCCAACATCGACGAATTCACCGAGACCACCTCCAAGGCGATCGAAGCGATCGGCGGGGCCAGGAAGGGCAAGGCCATTATCGTGCTCAACCCGGCCGAGCCGCCGCTGATCATGCGCGACACGGTGTATTGCCTGAGCGAGACGGCGGACGAAGACGCCATCGCCGCGTCGATCGAGGCCATGGCCGCCGAGGTGCAGCAGTATGTGCCCGGCTATCGCCTCAAGCAGAAGGTGCAGTTCGACCGCGTCCCGGCGGATGCGCCGCTGGTGGTGCCGGGCGTGGGCCGGGTCAGCGGGCTCAAGACCTCGGTGTTCCTGGAGGTGGAAGGCGCGGCGCACTACCTGCCGGCTTACGCCGGCAATCTTGACATCATGACCAGCGCCGCGCTCACCATCGCCGAGCGGATGGCGAGCGCCATGCTTGCCCAACGCGCCGCCGCCTGACTCACCTGCAGATAAGGAGTGCCTGCCATGCAAGGCCAAAAGAAGATCTACATTTCCGATGTGACGCTGCGCGACGGCAGCCACGCCATCCGCCACCAGTACAGCGTCGAGCAGGCCCGGCAAATCGCCAAGGCGCTGGATGACGCCAAGGTCGATTCGATCGAGGTGGCCCACGGCGATGGGCTGCAAGGATCCAGCTTCAACTACGGCTTCGGCGCCCACACCGATCTGGAATGGATCGAGGCGGCGGCCAGCGTGGTGAAGCACGCAAAGATCGCCACGCTGTTGCTGCCCGGGATTGGCACCGTCCATGACCTGAAGGGCGCCTATGACGCCGGTGCGCGCATCGTGCGCGTAGCCACGCATTGCACCGAGGCGGACGTCTCGCGGCAGCATATCGAGTACGCGCGCCACCTGGGCATGGAAGCCGTCGGCTTCCTGATGATGAGCCACATGACCACGCCGCAGAACCTCGCCGCGCAAGCGAAGTTGATGGAGAGCTACGGTGCCACCTGTTGCTACGTGGTCGACTCGGGCGGGGCGCTGACCATGAACGATGTCCGCGACCGCTTCCGCGCCTTCAAGGAGGTACTGAAGCCGGAAACGCAGACCGGCATGCACGCGCACCACAACCTGAGCCTCGGCGTGGCCAACTCCATCGTGGCGGTGGAAGAGGGCTGCGACCGCGTGGACGCCAGCCTGGCCGGCATGGGCGCCGGCGCCGGCAATGCGCCGCTGGAAGTCTTTATCGCGGCGGCAGAGCGCATGGGATGGGACCACGGCTGCGACCTGTACAAGCTGATGGACGCCGCCGATGACATCGTGCGCCCGCTGCAGGACCGTCCCGTGCGGGTGGACCGCGAAACGCTGGCGCTGGGCTATGCCGGTGTGTACTCCAGCTTCCTGCGCCACAGCGAGGCCGCGGCGGGCAAGTACGGCCTGAAGACCGTCGACGTGCTGGTGGAACTGGGCCGGCGGCGCATGGTGGGCGGCCAGGAAGACATGATCGTCGACGTGGCGCTGGATCTACTGAAGGCGCGCTAACGATAGACTTAGCATTTAAGTAGAAAACACAACGCCGCCTCCACGCTTTCGAGAAGAGGCGGCGCTTTGCGGCGACTGTGAACGTCGCCGCGAGCAAAGAGCGTCAAGTCTTTAAGGCTGTTGCAGCGCCATGCGGTTAGCGCTGGCCTTGTTGGCCACCCTTCTGGCCTTGCTGGTTTTGCTGCCCGGCCTGATCGGTCTTCTGACCTTGCTGGCCTTGCTTGTCTTGGCCGCGGTCCTGCTGCTGTTGCTGGCCGCCCTTCTGGTCCTGGCCACCTTGCTGCCCGCCTTGTTGACCGCCTTGCTGGGGTTGCTTGTTTTGGTCTTGCTGGCCTTGGCCGGGTTGCTGTTGCTGTCCCATCTCTGTCTCCATGGCGCGGCGGTAGTGCCGCGATAGACAAAGGTGCAAGGCGCGTGCCACGGCGTGTGCGCTGGCGCCACATGGGCGCGGCTTGCTCGCCTTCTTGCTCGCCTAATACCCGGGGAACGCCTGTCTGGCAAGGGATGGCGCGGGCGTGTGCGGTCTTGATTCCCGCCGATGGCTGCGTCGGGCAACCACCGCAAGTTTGCGGGCCTGCACTTGGCCAGGCTCGAAAGCAGGGTGGTGCGCAGCCCTTTTTACAACTTCCGCAATTTTTTACAAGCCCGGGGCGGCGCCGCTATCCGGGCGGACTTGCGCGATCCTGCGTTTTTGCGGCATTCCCATGCCATGGCGAGCCGGAACGCTACTTGCGGTGAGGTATGCATGAACCCGCACACGAGCAGTGGCAGTGCGCGGGCGCGACCGGCAGCACCAGGCAGAAGATCAGCGACCGCACGGTAACCGCGAAGGTCAAGGCCGAGTTGCTCGCGGCCAAGGGGCTCAAGTCCACCGGCATTCACGTCAAGACCAAGGATGGTGTGGTGTCGCTTGACGGCAAGGTGCCCACGCAGGATCAGCGCACGCTGGCGGTCCAGGCCGCGCGCAATGTGGAGGGCGTAGCCTCGGTGTCGGATTCGCTTGCGGTGGTGACCAAGTAATCGAGTCACTCAATCGAGTCATTGGCTGCTACGCGCGGTTCACGGGGCGGCGCCAAGGGCCGGCCTCTTATGCCGCCAGGTGCAAGCGCGGCGCGGGACCCGAAGAGGTTCCGCGTTCGTCGTTGCCTTCGAGCAGGCGCAGCGCGGCAGGGCCCAGCGTGTTCGCGCAAGCGGAGGTCAAGGCAGCTGCGCGGCCCAGTCCCACTTGCGCGGCCAGCCATTCGGTGCGCACGCCGCTGCCGCTTGCAAGCAGGTACACCGCGCGTGCGACGCGCTGCTCGCGCAGCAGCACGCCTAGCGCCTCGCCCTCGGCGAACAGCCGTGCGCGTACCAGCCGCGGGGTGACTTCCCACCGTTGCGCCACCAGTGCCGCGTTCCACGGTAGCCCCGGCAGGCAGAAGATCTCGCCGGCAAGCGCGCGTGACCAGTGTTTTTCCGAATGGCAGGGACAGCCCGGCAGGATGGCCAGGGTCATGCGCGGGCATGCGTCGTCCGGCACTTCCTGCAGCGTGATGGCCGTGCTTTGGCCAGGCGCCGGCAGCAGGTCGCAATCGAAATACGCAAACGCCGGCACCACGAACGGGTTGCCAGGCGTCACCTCCCGGCGCGCATTCGCATCGCGCAGGCGCGCAGCGCCATGCAGCGCGTCGACGCGCACGGCAAAGGGAAAACGCAGGTGAGTGAGGCGCAGATCGGTGCTGCTGACGAGTGCCATGCGAATTTCAGGTGACGCGGGCTGGCATGCAACAGGTGCTGCGCCAGGGAGAAACCGCATTGTACGGCTTCGCGCGGCCAGTGGCTTCCGCGATGACGAAGGAAGGTTTCAACGCTGGCGGTGGCTGCGCCGCTGCCTACAGCTCCGACAGGCCAAAGTGACGCAAACGCTCAAGATCGGTCACTCGGATGCTCTGGTACGACAGGTCGACCATGCCCTCGGCCGCCAGACGCCGCAGCGCCTGGTTGACCCGCTGGCGCGAAAGCCCCGTCAGCAGGCCGATTTCCTCCTGCGACAGCTCCAGCACCGCGCTGGTCCGGGGATACAGCGCCGGGTGGAAGAGCTGGGCAACCGCCTGCGCCACGCGGGCATCGACGCTCAAGAGGCGCTCGTTCTGCACGGTGGCGATGAACTGCCCCATGCGCTCGTTCAACTGGCGCACCACAAAGCTGGCAAACGGCAGGCTTTCGTTGAGCAAGGCATGGAACACGGTGTCGGGTACCAGCGCCACGCGGGAATCGCGGATGGCGACGACGTCGTATCTCCGGGCTTCGCGCTTGATGACGCTGCCTTCTCCGCACCAGCCGCCCGCCGGCACCCCGGAAAAGGTGCAGCCGCGCCCGTCCGGTGTATAGACTGCGAGCTTGATCAGGCCGGTTTCCACCCCGATCCAGTAGCGCGACGGCTCGCCGCGATGCGCGACGAAGGCACCGGCGGCAAAATCCTGCACCACCACCTGCCGCGCTGCCAGCGCCTGGTGGCCAGGCGCGAGCGCGGCGAACCATTCATGCCGGGAAAGCAGGGCGGCGTGGCCGGTGCAGGGCGGGGGAGTCGTGATATCTGCGGGGGGGAGGGTTGGCGATCTGGGTGTGGCTGCGGGCAGGCTGGGCATGATTTCGGCGTGGCCCGGCACGGGCATTGTCATCCGGACGACAGAGCTCTGTCCTGTGCGATGATAGCCTTGCACAGCGAAAAGTAACAGCGACCGGCGGCGCGAGGCGCATCCTGAGGGCCAGGACCCGCACAGCCGGCACATGCGGAGACTACGGCAATGCCAAGCGATTTCGACACCGGCCTGGGCAAGAACCCGGCCAATCACGTTCCCCTGACCCCCATCGATTTCCTGGCGCGCGCCGCCGACGTGTATGGCGACCGCCTGGCCATCGTGCACGGGCCGGTGCGCCAGAACTGGCGCGAAACCTATGCGCGCGCGCGGCGCCTGGCCAGCGGGCTGGCGCGCCTGGGGGTGGGCAAGGGCGACACCGTTGCCGCCTTGCTGCCTAACACGCCTGCCATGGTGGAGGCGCACTTCGGGGTGCCGATGGCGGGCGCGGTGCTCAACGCGCTGAACATCCGCCTCGATGCCTCCAATCTGATCTTCATGCTGCGCCATGGCGAAGCGCGGGTGCTGCTGGCCGATACCGAGTTTGCTGAACTGGCGCGGCAGATCGCCAACGAGATCCCCGGGCTGAAGGTGGTGGCGGTGGTGGATGCGCTGGGCCCGCAGGACGCCCCGGCCTTCGGCGAGACCGACTATGAGCGCCTGCTGGCCTCGGGCGACCCCGAATTCGCCTGGCAGATGCCCGCCGACGAGTGGGATGCGATTGCGCTCAACTACACCTCGGGCACCACCGGCGACCCCAAGGGCGTGGTCTATCACCATCGTGGCGCGGCGATCAACGCCATCTCCAACATCCTGGAGTGGGACCTGCCCAAGCACGCGGTGTACTTGTGGACGCTGCCGATGTTCCACTGCAACGGCTGGTGCTTCCCGTGGACCATCGCGGCGCGCGCCGGCGTCAACGTTTGCCTGCGCAAGTTCGAGCCCAAGCTGGTGTTCGACCTGATGCGCGACGAGGGCGTGACGCACTATTGCGCCGCGCCGATCGTGCACACGGCGCTGGTCAACGCCCAGCCGGCCTGGCGCGAGGGCTTGCGCGGCACGGTGCGCGGCATGGTGGCGGGCGCGCCGCCGCCGGCCGCGGTGCTGGCGCAGATGGAGGCCATGGGCTTCGAGCTGACCCACGTTTATGGCCTGACCGAGACCTACGGCCCGGCCGCGGTCTGCGCCGAGCAGGCCGACTGGGCCGGCCTGTCGCAAGAAGACCGCGCCACCAAGAAGGCACGGCAGGGCGTGCGCTATCACCTGCAGACGGAGGTGGCGGTGCTGGACCCGGTCACCATGCTGCCGGTGGCCTCGGACGGCGAGGAAATCGGCGAGATCATGTTCCGCGGCAACATCTGCATGAAGGGCTACCTCAAGAACGAGAAGGCCACGCGCGAGGCGTTTGCCGGCGGCTGGTTCCATACCGGCGACCTGGGCGTCTGCACGCCGGACGGCTACGTCAAGATCAAGGACCGCAGCAAGGACATCATCATCTCCGGCGGCGAGAACATCTCCAGCGTGGAGGTGGAGGACGCGATCTACCGCCATCCCGCCGTGCTCGCGGTGGCGGTGGTGGCCCAGCCGGATGCGAAATGGGGCGAGACGCCGTGCGCCTTTGTCGAGTTGAAGGATGGCGCCAGTGCCACGGCCGAGGAGCTGATTGCCCATTGCCGTAGCTTGCTGGCGGGCTTCAAGGTGCCCAAGGCGGTCTACTTCGGGCCGCTGCCGAAAACCTCGACGGGCAAGATCCAGAAGTTCGAGCTGCGCAAGAAGGTCAAGTCGGATACGGCGATCGACGTGTAAGGGCCACGTGCCTTGGCCGAAGCCGCCGAGTGCGCCAACGCCGTTTGAAGTGACGACGGCTGTTACTCCCTCTCCCCTCATGGGGAGAGGGGCGGTTTGACTAGGAGCCACTGGAATCGGAGCCAATGGTTTTTTTCCAGCACGGCGGCGTAACGAGCGCCCGCCCTCTCCCTCGGCTTGCTCTCCCACAAATGGGAAAGCGAACCGGCCGCATTGCAGGTTCCTCAAATACTCACCCGCGCAGATACCCCTGCGCCAACGCCACCCAACACGCCGCACCCAACGGAATCAACTGGTCATTGAAGTCATAACCGTCGTTGTGGATCGAGCAGCCGACCCACTCGCCGGTGCCATTGCCCAGCGCAAAATAGCACCCCGGCATCTTCTCCAGCATCCACGCAAAATCCTCGCTGCCCATCTGCATGGATGGCGGCACCTGGATGACCTTGTCGCTGCCCAGCACGCTGGCCACGGCCCGCCGCGCGATGGCGGTCTCTTCCACGGTATTGCAGATCGCAGGCGCCAGGCGCTCGTAGTCGATGTCCACCGCCACGCCGCAGGAGGCGGCCTGGTGCGTCACCACCTCGCGGATGCGGGTCTCCAGCAGGTCTCGTACCTCCGGCACGGTAGCGCGCACGCTCAGTTTCAGCGTTGCGGTCTCCGGAATGATGTTGTAGGTGCTGCCGGCCTGCATCTGGCCCACGCTGATCACCGCGGCGTCGACCGGCGCCACGTTGCGCGCCACGATGCCTTGCAGCGCCACCACGGTAGATGCGAGGGCCAGCGTGGGATCCGTGGCGCGGTGGGGCATGGCCCCGTGGCCGCCCTTGCCGCGGAAGGTGATGGTGGCGCGGTCCGACGAGCCGCCCATCGGGCCGCTTTGCACTACCGCCATGCCTACCGGCAGGCCGGGCGCGTTGTGGAAGGCGTAGATCGCGTCGCAGGGGAAGCGCTCGAACAGGCCGTCGTTCATCATGGCGAGCGCGCCGGTCATGCCTTCCTCGTCGGGCTGGAAGATCAGGTTGAGCGTGCCGTCGAAGTTGCGCGTGGCGGCCAGGTACTCGGCCGCGGCCAGCAGCGTGGCGGTGTGGCCGTCATGGCCGCAGGCGTGCATGCGGCCCGCTACCTGGCTGGCGTAGGGCAGGCCGGTGCGCTCCTGCAGCGGCAGCGCGTCCATGTCGGCGCGGATGCCGATGGTGCGCGCGCCGTTGCCCACCTTCAGTTGCGCCACCAGCCCGTGGCCGCCCACGTTGTGCACGCTATAGCCCCACTCGCGCAGCAGCGCGGCGGCCATCTCGGCCGTGCGTGGCACGTCGGCGCCGAGCTCTGGGTGGGCGTGGATGCGGTGGCGCAGTTCAGCGAAGCGCTCTGCGGATTCGGTCAGTGCCGGCGGGATGTTTCCTGGGTGCTTGGTCATGGCTGCAGGGTGTGGGTCGTGCGTTCGGATGGGACGGGATTTGCGCCGCGCGTCAGTCGCGGCCGGGGTGGCTGGGGAACAGCGCCAGCGCGGCCAGGCTGATGCAGGAGGCCGTCATCAGGTACCCGGCAGGCGCCATGTTGCTGCCGGTGGCGCTGATCAGCCAGGTCACGATCAGCGGGGCGAAGCCGCCGAACACGGTCACGCCAAAGCTGTACATCACCGACATGCCGGTGGCGCGATGGTGGCGCGGCAGCGCTTCCATCATCAGGGCCGCACCCGCGCCGCTGCCAACCGACATCAGGGTAACGGCGCCGCCGATCAGCGCCATGGTGAGCGCCAGGCTGGGGCCGGAGGACAGCAGCGTGAAGTTGGGGTACACCAGCGCCAGGGAGGTCAGCCCGCCGGCAAACAGCAGCGGCTTGCGGCGCGGCAGCCGGTCGGCCAGCAGGCCGAACAAGGGCGCCATCACCAGCATGGCAGCGCCGGCCGTGCATGCCGCCAGGAAGGCGGTGACGGGCGGCATATGCAGCGCGCTCACCAGATAGGTGGGCATGTAGAACACCATGATGTACATGGATGAGGTGCCGCCAGTCATCAGCAGCATGCCCAGCAGCAGCGTGCGGCCATGCTCGCGGAACACCTTGCCCACGCCGCCATGGGCGCTGCCGCCTTCGTAGGTTTCTTGCAGGTGCCGGCGGATATACATGCCAACCGGCGCAATCAGCAGGCCCAGCATGAACGGCAGGCGCCAGCCCCACGCGAGCATGGCTTCGGGGCTGAGCGAGGCCGAGACCGCGGCACCCGTCAGCGCGCCCAGCAGCGCGGCGCCGCCTTGCGTGGCGGCTTGCCAACTGACCAGGAAGCAACGGTTGCGCTTGTTGGCTGTCTCCAGCAACAGGGCGGATGCGGCGCCGATTTCCCCGCCAGCCGACAAGCCTTGCAGCAGCCGGCCGATCACCACCAGCACGGTGGCGGCCACGCCAATGCTGGCATGGGTGGGCGTGAGCGCGATCAGTGCCGTGCCCACCGTCATCAGCGCGATGGTGAGCGTGAGCGCCGTCTTGCGGCCGCGCTGGTCGGCCAGGTTGCCGATCAGCGCGGCGCCCAGCGGGCGCATCACGAAGCCGACGCCAAAGGTGGCGAAAGACAGCAGCAGCGATGCCAGCGGGCTGCTGGACGGGAAGAACAGTTTGCCGATGGTGGCGGCAAAGAAGCTGTAGACCGTGAAGTCGTAGATTTCCAGCCCGTTGCCGATGGCGGCGGCAACGATGGCGCGTCGGGAATGCGGGCGGGCGGCAGTGGCGCCGGTGGCGGGCGCGGCGCCGGCCGGATGGCCTGGCGCGGTGTGGGCAACGGTCATGCTGTCTTCCTCGGGTGGGGTAGATGGGCAATGGGTGCGGCGTGGCCCCGTTGCTCTCGGTGTGGGGGCATGGTAAGAGCCACGCGGCAGATAAGCACTTCGCTTTTTTTCATGGGTATGAGCATTGGGAATCAGCCAGGCCGCCGGATGCGGTGCGCGGGGTTTAACAGTGGTGCGCAATGCCGATGGCCGCGGTCATGGGGTCGTTGCCGGGGTGGCTGACGGGCACCAGGTGACGGTGTAGCTGGCGAGCGCCTTGCTGAAGACCCAGCCGGCGCGCAGGTAGGGGAAGGTGCGTGGCGTAGCGCGTGAAGAGCGAGCCGTTGGTGGCGCCGTTGGTGGTGCCGGTGTCGCTGTTTTACCGCGTGTGCCTTTGCAATTCCCGCTGGCTTCCGATCCCATCGCCTCGCTCTCCTGGCATGCCACACCAGAACCGGTGTGATGTGCCATCTTCGAGGCGGCGCGCGGCGTGGGGCAATTCGCTTGTATTCATTGCCCTTCGATTTGGTTATGGCCCGTAACCAATTGATTGTTATGGGTTTTGGTCCGGAGGGTGGGTTGGCATCATGCTGCGCCTGCGCAGGGCTGGGGCATTGCCTGGCCCGCCTGCACATTGCCGGCGCTTGCGGGCCCGCTCATGGGGCGGCGGGGTTGGCCGGTGGCGGATAGTGGCTCGCCAGCGCTTGCAGCACGGCGTCGTGCAGGCGCGCTGCCGCCCACGTCAGCACATGCCGGTCGCGCGTGACCAGCGAGATGATGCGGTCGGGCACCGGCTCGGCGACCTCGATGAAATCCATCCGCTCGGTGATGTACTCGCTGCCAAGCGATTCGCTGGAAAGCAGGATCAGGGTGTCCACCTGCCAGCACAGGTCCAGCGCCAGGGCCATCGATGTGCATTCGACCACCCGCGTCGGCACGCCCAGGCCATTGCCTGCAAATAGTTGATGAAACGGCGAGCTGGCATCGGACAGCGGATCCAGCGCCACCCAGTCCGCCTGCTGCAGCACGCGCACCGAACGCGCCGTGCGCAGCGGATGCCCACGCCGCGCGGCGATCACGGTGGGCAGGCGGCACACCTGGGTGCAGTCTAGCCCGCGGTCCGCCGGCAGCAATTGCGAGGTCACCGCGAAATCCATGGTGCCCTCGCGCAGGTGCTCCAGCAACTGCGCCGGGCGCATCTCCAGCACCCGCAGGCGGGCGTTCGGAAACTCGCGGCGAAACGTGCTCAGGCAGGCCGCCATCGGCCGCATCAGCGCCGTGACCGGCGTCACCCCCACGGTGATCTCGCTTTGCACCGTGCCTTTCATGTCTTCCAGGTCTTCGCGCGCGCGGCGCACATTCTCGCTGATCAGCCGCGCATGCGAGACCAGCCGCTGCCCGTAGGGTGTCAACTGCACGCCCTTGCTGGAGCGCACAAACAAGGTGGCGCCGACGCTGCTCTCCAGCTCCTTGATGGCCTTGCTCAGCGCGGGCTGCGTCAGGTGAAGGATGCGCGAGGCTTCCTGGATGCTGCCGGTTTCGGCAACGGCGGCCAGGGCGCGCAGCTGGTTGAGCTTCATGAGGGAGCCTGCTGGATCGTGGGCGGACATGTTAATGGCAAAGCGCCCGGCGCGAAAGGACGCTCGCCTGGCGGCCCGGCGGGTTGTCCCAGGGCAATCATGTGGCCTGCAGCCGGGCCGGCGGAAGCGTTGGCACGCTCCTTGCGCGTGGAACTGCATCCGGCTTGCGCTAGAATGGCAAGCCTAGCCACTGTAAGCAATCATGATGCGACGCCATCCCGGCGTGCGTGATTCATCTTGCGTTAGCGCGCGAGCACCGATATTGTGCATCGGTGCACCGCCGACGAAGCTGCGCCGCAGTAGCCATCTTTCCCTCGCAGCCCTTCGTCTGCCTTATTCTCAATATCTCATGCAGCTTGACGACACCAACCCGCAAAACTCCTTCCTGAACACCACGCGCAAAGAGCGCAAGCGTGTACAGGTGTACCTGGTCAGCGGCATCCGGCTCGTCGGCTCCATCGAGTCATTCGACGCGTTCGTGGTGATGCTGAGCACACCCGGTGGCATGCAGACCATCTACAAACGCGCCATCTCGACCATCCAGCTGGATACGGGCACGCGTCCTCCCGGTGGCGGCTCGCGCCCGCCCGGCACCGGCCCGCGCACGCCCGGCGCAGGCCCGCGCACGCCACGCGTGTCGGCCGATGGCAACTCCACCCAGGCACCCCTGGTGGTCACGCGCAAGCGCCGCTCCATGGCGCCCGGCGGCGCTGACGAGTAAGGCTGGCAGCACTGCCGGGCGGGGCAGTCTCTTGACTTTACTTTTCTGGTCGTGGGTGTGGCATGTGCCTGGGTTGACTTTGTCTGGCCCGGCGAAGTAACGCCCCGGCCGGGAGGCCGGGGCGTTGCGAAAAGCGGTGAGGCCGCGTCGCGTCAGCTGCCGATGCCGAGCAACTCGACTTCAAAGTTCAGCGTGGCGTTCGGCGGGATCGTGCCGGGCACGCCGCGCGCGCCGTAGGCGGTCGGCCCCGGGCAGACCAGCTTGGCCTTGCCGCCGACCTGCATCTTTTGCACGCCTTCGGTCCAGCAGGGGATGACGCGGTTCAGCGGGAACGAGATCGGCTGGCCGCGCTTGTAGGAGCTGTCGAACTCGGTGCCGTCAGTCAACGTGCCACGGTAGTGCACCTTGACCACGTCCGAGGCCTTGGGCGTGGCGCCGGTGCCCTTGACGATGTGCTGGATGGACATGCCGGACGGCAGGGTTTCCGCGCCCGGGCGGCAGCGTGGGCGATGGAAGCCATTCCCAGGGCGGCAAGTAGCAGTGCGATCTTCTTCATGTGTCAGCTGGCAGAGTGGAGGGGAGAAGTTGGCCGGTCGCGCCGGCCGGAAAACCAGCATCTTAAACCGGGAACGGGATCCCTTGGCCACGCTGGCCAAGGCGCATCAAGGCATCACGGGCGGATGGTAGGGCAAGGTCGACGCAAACGCCCACAACATGAACAGCACAAGCGGCGCGTGGACCAGCAACTGGGTAAAGGTGAACCCGACCACGTCCTTGGCCCGGATCCCCAGCACGCCCAGCAGCGGCAGCATCCAGAACGGGTTGATCAGGTTGGGCAGCGCCTCCGCGGCGTTGTACACCTGCACGGCCCAGCCCAGGTGGACTTGCAGCTCGTTGGCCGCTTGCATCACGTATGGCGCTTCGATCACCCATTTTCCGCCGCCCGATGGCACGAAGAAGCCCAGCACGGCGGAATAGACGCCCATCACCGCGGAAAACGATTCCTTGGTGGCGACCGAGACAAAGGCCGATGCCAGGTGGTGCGACAGCGTCGTGCCATCCACGCCGGCTGCCTTGGTGAGGATGAACGCGATGCCGCCATACAGCGGAAACTGGATCAGCACGCCAGCGGTGGACGGCACGGACCTGGCCACCGCGCGCAGGAAGCGCTTGGGACGCCAGTTCAGCAGCATCCCGAGCATCAGGAACAGGAAGTTATAGGTGTTGAGGCTGGAGATCGCGAGGATCGGGTCCTTGGTGGTGAATTCGTGCGCCAGCCATCCGGCGCCGAGGGCGACGATCAGCAGGGTCAGCAAGGGGCTGTATTCCAGCCATTCGCCGGGGCGCGTAGGGCGGCCAATGCCGTCGCCGGCATCGTCGAGATCCACGCCCATGTCCTGCGCGGTGCGCGCGCGCTCGCCCACCGGCGCTGAAAAGTACGCCACCAGCAAGGAGGCAGCGATCAGTACCGCCGTCATTGCCATCGATTGCCACAGGAAGATGGTCTGCGAAAACGGAATCACGCCGGTGACATCCAGCAGCGACTTGGGCAGGCTGGCGGGATTGGCCTGCAACTGCGCCGCGGACGAACTCAGTCCCAGCGCCCACGTGGCGCCCATCCCCAGGTAGGCGGCGGCGCTGGCCGCGCGATAGTCCACGCGCAGCCCGGCGCGCCGTGCCATGGCGCGCACCAGCAGCCCGCTGAAGATCAGGCTGATGGCCCAGTTGAGCAGCGAGGTCAGCAGGCTGACCAGCGCGACGAAGGCGATGGCGCCGCGCGCGGTGCGCGGCAGGGCGGCCAGCCGCTCGATCAGCAGGGAGGCCGGGGGCGAGGCCACCACCACATAGCCCGAGATGGCCACCACCGCCATCTGCATGGTGAAAGGGATCAGGCTCCAGAAGCCGTCGCCAAACGCCCGCGCCACGCTTTGCGTGGGCGCGCCGATGGCCATCGCGCCGAGCGCCACGACGATCACAGCGATGGCGGCAAAGATGTATGAGTCGGGGAACCAGCGCTCGGACCAGTCGGTGACCTTGACGGCCAGCCGCTCCAGCCCGCCGCGGCCCGGGTTGTCCGGCGTGTCCAGGGATAGGGGGGTGCTTTTCATGGTTGTCTCCTTACATTGCCATGGCTTCTACGCGCGGCGTGGTGCCGTGCGAGCCTTCGAATCCTTCATAGGCCATGACCGCGGCCGCGAGATCTTCCAGCGCGGTGCCCACAGCCTTGAAGACGGTGATCTCGGTGTCATTGGTGCGGCCGGGATGGCGCTGCTGGCACAGATCCGCGAGCATGGCCCGGATGTCTGCCGCCATGAGCACGCCAGCCCCGATCGGGTGGAGCAGGTCGCCGGCCTTGAGCACGGCTTCGCTGGTATCGACGAAGACGGAGGTGGCATCGAAGCAGTCGTCGTCGGCCTCGCGCATGGCCGGCGTGAAGCCGCCGATCAGGTCCAGGTGGGTGCCGGGCCTGAGCCACGCGCGCTGCACGAGCGGCGAGGTGGAGAGCGTGGCCGAGGTCACGATGTCCGCGTCTTCGCAGGCGGCGGCGATCGTCGGGGCAAAGCGCGCGTCGAAGCCGTCGGCTTGTAGCCGTGCCGCCAGCGCTTCGCCCTGGCTCGCATTGATATCCCAGACGGCAACACGCTCGATCGGCCTGACGGCCCGATAGGCATGGGGCAACAGGCTGGCGACGCGGCCCGCGCCGAGCACCAGCATCGACGCCGCCTCCTTCCGGCTCAGATAGGAGGCCGCCAGCGCCGACGCGGCGGCGGTGCGCCGGGACGTGATCTCGTTGCCATCGATCATGGCCAGCGGCTGGCCGGTGCGCGCGTCGTGCAGCAGGTAGGTCGAGTACAAGCCCGGCAGCCCGGACTGCGTATTGCCGGGGTAGATGGTCACGATCTTCACGCCGAGGTAGGCGCCGGTTTGCCACGAGGGCATCAGCAGCATCGTTCCCGGCGCCGCGCCATGCGCATCGATGGCATGGCTGTGGCGCTGCGGGACCTCGCAGCCGCGGATAAACGCGTCGCGCAGGGCGGGCACGAGTTTGCCGAACGGCAACAGCGCGCGGGTGGTGTCGGAGTCGAGTATCAACATGTTGGCTTGGGTGGGGTTGGAAGAAGGGCGGCAGCGCCGGGTGCGATCAGGCATTCAGCACGATGTCGCTGGCGGGAACGGCCTGGCACGCCAGGCACACGCCGGCATCCTCAGGTTCCTCGCCATGCAGGTGCCGGATGCGGCCGGACACGATGGACACCGCGCAACTCTCGCACTGGCCGACCCGGCAGCCGCTGGGCAAGGCCAGGCCGAGTTTTTCGGCGAAGCCCAGCAAGGGTCCGTCCGCGCAGCGCCAGGTGCTGGTGGTGCCGGATCTGGCGAACACCACGTTGAACTGCTGGTCGGGCCCGGCGACCATGCGCTCGGGCGAGCGGAACACTTCCCGGAAGATGTCGGCGCTCGGCACGCCGCGGTCGGCAAGCGCATCGGCGAAGGCGGTCATCATCGGCGCGGGGCCGCACATGTAGACGAGCGGGCGCTGGCCGAGCAGCCTGGCTGGGACATGCTCGGCGCTGACGCGCCCGGCCACGTCGTAGTCGACGCCGGGCACGTCGCATGCCGCCGGACGGTCATAGAAGTTGACGACCTCCAGCCCCGGGAGGGTTTGCCGCAGCGCCCGGACGCGCGACCGGAACGCATGGGCCGCGCCGTTCTGGTTCGCGTACAGCAGCAGCATCTTCGGCGGATCGGCGAGGCCGGCCAGCGATTCGAGCAGGCAGATGAACGGCGTGATGCCGATCCCGCCGGCCAGCAGCACCAGCGGCCGCCGGGTGCGCACCGGCATGACAAAGGTACCGGATGGCGAGCGCAGGGCGACCGTATCGCCAACCGCAAGGCAGAGGTTGATATGCGAGGAGGCGCGCCCGAATACGGCCTCGCCGGTATCCGACCGGCCCGCCGCGCGGCGCACGGAGATGGTGTAGCCGCGCCGCCCCGGCAAGACGGCGGGGCCGGTAAGCGAATACGAACGCACTACTTCTTCGCCGGCGGGTGGCACGGTGAGCTTGATCGTCACATGCTGGCCCGGCTGGAAGTCCGGCAGGCCGCCGCCGTCGGCGGGTTCGAGGAACACCGACGTGACCTCAGAGGCCTCCTTCACGAGTTTGGCAACGCGGAAGGCGCGATAACCGTCCCACCGGCGGCGCGCCACGTCGAAAGCGGGATCGCGCTCCACATTGCAGCGGTAGGCGCGCAGCGGCACGGAGCCGCTGACCGGGTCGATGCTGTCCCCCGCGATCAGGCCGTTGTAGTTGCTGTTGCCCGGGCCCGTGACATCCAGCGCGGTTTGGCCAAGCCCATCGCAACGCTGCCACCAGCCAAACTCCCCGACCACCACGCGCGGATGCAGGCCCTCCCTGATCTTGGCGATAAACCTTGCGCTGCCGATGGCCGTGCTCACCCGGATCGCATCGCCGCTGGCAATGCCGCGCGCGGCTGCCAGCGCCGCCGGGATTTCCGCTTCGGGCTGCAACGCGCGGCGCCGCAGCGAGGGCAGGCCGCGATGCTGGCTGTGGCAGTAGTAGCCGCTTTTGGCCGAGGTCAGGACGAAGGGATAGGCATCGCCAGACAGGCCGTTTGCGTCGTCAGCCTCTTCGGGCTGCTGGCCGGCGCGTGGCAGTGGCGGATAGCCGTGGCGCAGCAGCTGCTCGGAGTAGAGTTCGACCAGCCCCGTTTGTGTATGGAAAGCGCGCTCGCGCGGCCGGCTCGCATACTTGCGCTCCACGTCTGCAACGGGTACGCGGATGCCTTCCGGCTGCTCACGCAACTGGCCCACGGTCAGGCCGGAAGGGGCGAGCATATGATTCCATCCTGCCTCCAGGCTGCCGCCGAAGAACGCCTCCGACATGCCCAGCCTGACGGCAAGGCCGAACACAATTTCATTGTCCGAGCGCGACTCGCCGCGCGGCGACACCATGCGCTGGCGCAGTTGCACCAGTTGCTCGGCCTCGGCGGAGATTTCGAAGCCGATGCGCAAGCCTTCGCGCTCCCACGGCGTGTTGACCGGCAACAGGATATCGGCGTAGCGGGAACTGGGCGTCTCGAACAAATCGCAATGCACGTAGAAGTCCAGGCTGCGCAGGGCGCGCTCGCCGTCTTCCACATCGGCTTGCGAGAGCAGGGGGTTGGTGCCGAATGCCACCAGGGTGCGTATGGCATAAGGCTGCGCGTGCAGGATGGCCCGGTAGAGGTCTCGCGCGGTGACCCATCCCTGCGCGGGCGGGCCGAGCGGCCTCGCGTCATGGCCTAGCGCCTTGCTCTTTTGCGCTGGCGGCAGCAGGTCGAAACTGCTGACCGGGTTGTACGGCGGCTTTTGATAGATGCGGTTGCCGCCCAGCTTGTCGAAGCTGCCGGTCAAGGCATAGAGGCAGGCGATTGCCCGGTCCGTCTGGGTGGCGTTGTCGTGCTGGCCCACGCCGGACCAGGCGTGATAGGCCACGCGCCTGGCCGCGCCGAACAGGCTGGCCGCATGGCGGATATCCGCCTCCGCCACCCAGGTGAGCGCGGCGGCCACGTCAGCCGGATAGCGGGCGCATTCGCTGGCGTAAAGGTCGAAGGCGGGGCGGCACGCGAGCGTGGCCGTGGCGTGGCTCACCTCGAACGTGCCTCTTAGCGCAACCCGCTCGTTGTCCCCGCTGGCCAGCGTCGACGATGGCCGAGCCTGCCCGGCATGGGCATCCCAGACCAGGTAGGCATCGCCATCGGCCAGCCCCACGTCGCGGCCACGCAGGAAGCGCCCGTTGTCGCTGCGCACCAGCAAGGGGCCATTGGTCCATTGCCGCAAGAAACCGAGGTCGAATGCATTGGCTTCGATCAGCAGGTTGGCGATCGCCAGGGCGAGCACGGCGTCCGTGCCCGGCCGCACGCGCAGCCATTGCTCCGCCTGGCTCGCCAGCGCCGTTTCCCTGGGGTCCACCACCAGCAGCTTCGCCCCGGCGGCCCTGCCGGCGCCAATCGCCTCGGCCTGCGACAGCCAGGTATTGGTCGGGTTATGGCCCCACAGCACGATGAGCTCCGCGTTGCGGTAATCCGCGGTCGGCATGCCGCAGCCGAAGGTGAAGGCGTGCGCGTAGTCCTTGTGCCAGTTGCAGATTTCCGTGGCGTAGCAGGTGTTGGGGCTGCCGAAGAGCCGGATAAACCGCTCGATCCAGTCGATGCTGTCCGACAGCGGCGTGCCGCTCGGCGTGGTGACGGCAAAGGCCACCGACTCGGCGCCACCCTCGCGCCTGGCCTCCAGCATGCGCTGCGCGACCTCGGCCAGGGCCGCCTCCCAGCTGATGCGCTGCCAGCCGGGATCGGCATCGGTCTTGGGGTTGGTCCGGCGCATCGGGTACAGGACACGGTCCGCGCTATGGACCAGTTCCGGCGCGGATTTGCCTTTCATGCACATCGCCTTGCCCGTCGGATGCGAAGGGTCCGGGCGCACGGCGATCAGCGCATCGTTGGCCACTACGTTGACCGTGCCGCATCGGGAGCGGCACAACGTGCAGTAGCCGCGCTTATCTTCCTGGATCATGGTTGTCACCGCATCTTGTCTCTTGACCGGATGCTAGCTAGCATGGGGAAGTATTTCTAATTCATAATTTCGACACATCAATATCGGAAAAATCGATGCTCCCCACTTTGAAGCAACTGCAGCATTTCGTGGCGATTGCCGAGACCGGGCAGGTGTCGCGCGCGGCGCTTCGCTGCCATGTCTCGCAGTCGTCCATGACGGCCTCGCTGAAGACCCTGGAGGAGGCGGTGGGTGCGCGGTTGTTTGCCCGGCATGCCGGCGGCGTGCGCCTTACCGAGGCCGGTACGCGCTTCCTGCGGCATGCGCAGCAGATCGAGGACGCCGTGCTGGATGCGGTGGAAGCCGTCAGCGTGGCGCCGGTCGATATCAAAGGCACGGTGCGCATGGGCGTGACGGAGACCATCACGGCCTACGTGCTGCCCGGCCTGCTGGCATCCATCGAGCGAAAGTTTCCCGGGCTCCGGCTTGAGGTGCTGGAGCGGGAGCGCCATGACATCGAGCGGGGCATCCTGCGTGGCGAGATCGATATTGCCCTGCTGCTGGTCTCGAACCTGCCCGGGCTCGACCACGTCACGTGCGAGACGCTGCTGCGCTCGCCAAGGCAGCTATGGGGCCACCCCGAGCACCCGCTGATGATGGCGGACCGCATCGGCCTAGCGGACGTGGCACGGCATGACTACATCCTGCTCGACATGGACGAGCATATCGCCACGGTCGGCAAATACTGGGGGCAATATGGCCTGGCGCCCCAGGTCCGCTACCAGAGCTGCTCGATCGAGGCGGTGCGCAGCCTGGTCGCGGCCGGTCGCGGGATCGCCATCCTGTCCGACCTGGTTTACCGGCCCTGGTCGCTGGAGGGGCAGCGGATTGTGCGGCGCGGGATTGCCGACAAGGTGCCGTCGATGGACGTGGGGCTGGTGTGGAAACGTGAACCCGCCACACCGGCCAACGTGGTGGCGCTGGCAGACTACCTGCGCAGTGCGCTCAAGGGCAGGCAGAGGGCGCGGATGTGAGCCGCGGGCCCGTGCCAGGGTCAGTGAGGGTCAGTGGCCAGCGCCGGACTCCGGCGGCCGCAAGGCAGGACCGGGCTGGCTGCTCCCGGCCGGCTCGCGGGCTTTGCGCAAGATCCGTTGAAGCTCGTTTTCCGCAATGACCCCTTCGCTGCACGCGGGGCACTTGAGCACGGTCAGGAGCATGGACGCGCCCACCTCGGGCCCGTCTATCTCCAGCGTTGTCGCTGACAAGTGAGATTTCCTGCAGCTTGGACAGAGCATGGTGCGAGGGGGCGATGAGGGGTCAGGGAGCAGGCGCGAAGCATCGCTTGCGCTGGCCAGGTTCTTGCTGGCGCGGCGGACAGCGGGTATCGCCATAGGAGCAGAACACGCAGCAATTCCCGGGCTTGGGTTTGAGCACGGCCTTGCAGCGCTCGCACGCATAGAACCACTGGCACGCGTCGGTGGGCATGTTCTCGGCGCGCCGGTGTCCGCAATGTGGACAGGTGATGATCGACTGCAGTTGGACGGTGCGCATCCCCTTCCCTTATGGCCAGCTTGCACGTAGTCTAGGTGCGTACTCAGGTACGGAGTCAAGCGATGGCATCGACACTGACGATCGGGCAGGTGGCCAAGGCGGCAAATGTGGGCGTGGAAACGGTGCGCTACTACCACCGGTGCGGCCTCTTGCCGGTCCCACAGCGAGCGCCTGGCGCCATCCGGGAATATCCGCGTGAAAGCCTGCAGCGGCTGATCTTCATCCGCAGAGCCCAGGCGCTTGGATTCACGCTGGATGAAATCCGCGCCTTGCTGCAACTCAATGACGGTAGCACGTGCGGGACCGCGCGTGCGCTGGCCGAGCGCAAGCTCCAGGCGGTCGAAGCGCGGCTGCTGGCGTTGCAGGCGCTGCGTACCGACCTGCACAGGTTGATCGGGCAATGCCACGCCAATGGCGGCACCGGCTCGTGCCCCTTGATTGACACATTGTGCGCGTCCAGTTAGCCGTCCAGATCTCCCGCGCCATGTATCTTCCATAGTTCTTGCACGGCGCCGACATGACGCCCTCACTCCTACCAGGAGAAAACCGATGGCTGGAATGACAGTGGCAGACATGATGGTATCCTGACGGTGGCCGGCGTGCAGCGCATCTACGGGCTTGTCGGCGATTCGCTCAACGGGCTGACGGACTCGCTGCGCCGCAAGAACACCATCGACTGGATCCACGTGCGGCACGAGGAAGTCGCGGCGTTCGCCGCGGGCGCCGAGGCGCACCTGAGCGGCAAGCTGGCGGTTTGCGCCGGCAGTTGCGGCCCGGGCAACCTGCACCTGATTAATGGCTTGTTCGATGCGCACCGCAGCCGCGTGCCGGTGCTGGCCATCGCCGCGCATATTCCCAGCACGGAGATCGGGTCCGGGTACTTCCAGGAGACCCGGCCGCAGGAGCTGTTCCGGGGTTGCAGCCACTATTGCGAAATGGTGAGCAACCCGGACGACCTGCCGCGCATCATGCAGTCGGCCATGCGGGCCGCCCTGGGGCAGCGCGGGGTGGCGGTGATCGTGGTGCCGGGCGATATCGCGCTGATGGAGATCAGCGCGGCGGCGCCGCAAGAGATTGCCTTGCCGGAGGCCCCGGCCGCGGTGCCGCCAGCGGAGGAACTGGCAGTGACGGCGCGGCTTCTGGATGCGGCGGCCCGCGTGACGCTGCTGTGCGGCCGCGGCTGCGAGGGGGCGCATGCGGAAATCAAAGCGCTCGCCCAGCAGTTGAACGCGCCGGTGGTGCATGCGCTGGGCGGCAAGGAGTTCGTCGAGTACGACAATCCGTATGACGTGGGCATGACCGGGCTGATCGGCTTTTCCTCGGGCTACTACGCCATGCTGGAGTGCGACACGCTGCTGATGCTGGGCACGGATTTTCCATACCGGCAGTTCTATCCCACCAAAGCGAAGATCATCCAGGTGGACATACGGGCGGAGAACCTCGGCCGGCGTTGCGCGTTGACCCATGGCGTGGTCGGATCGGTCAAGGAAACCATCAGGGGGCTGCTGCCGCTGCTGCAGCGAAAGAGCGATCGCGCCTACCTGGACCGCGCGCTCGATCACTACCGCAAGGCGCGCATGGCGCTGGACGATCTCGCCACCGGCGAGCCGGGCAGTGGGCTGATCCATCCGCAGTACCTGGCACGCGGCATCAGCGAGAGCGCGGCGCAGGATGCGATCTTCACCTTCGACGTGGGCACGCCCACGGTCTGGGCGGCACGCTATCTGGCCATGAACGGCAAGCGGCGGCTGATCGGCTCGCTTAACCATGGCTCCATGGCCAATGCCTTGCCGCAGGCCATCGGCGCGCAGTCGTTGTTTCCACAGCGGCAGGTGGTGGCCATGTGCGGTGACGGCGGATTCTCGATGCTGCTTGGCGACCTGCTCACGCTGCGCCAGCACAACCTGCCGGTCAAGGTGGTGATCTTCAACAACGGCAACCTTGGCTTTGTCGCCATGGAAATGAAGGCATCGGGGTTCCTCGATACCTATACCGATATGGTGGATACCGACTTTGCCGCGATTGCGATGGCCGCCGGCATTGCGGGGATTCGCGTGGAGGATCCGGGGCTGGTCGGGTCGGCGTTGCAGGAAGCCTTCTCCCGGCCCGGGCCGGTGGTCGTCGACGTGAAGACCAACCGGCTGGAGCTGGCAATGCCGCCCACCATCACCACCAAGGAGGCCAAGGGCTTCAGCCTTTACCTGCTGCGGGCGATCATCGACGGGCGCGGCGCAGAGGTGGTGGACCTGGCCAGGACGAACCTGTGGCGATAGCGCTGGCCCCTGAGGCCTGCTGCTAGTCGATCCGCGTGCCGCTCGCCTTGACGATCGGCCGCCAGGCCTGGTACTCGGCCGCCACGAACTTGCCGAACGCATCCGGTGTGTATTGCATCGGTTCCGCGCCTTGCATGACGAACTTCTTGCGGATATCGGGGCCATTCACGGCGCTGGCCACGGCCTTGTTCAGCTTGGCGACCACATCGGGCGGCGTGCCCTTGGGGGCGAACAGGCCAAACCACGCGCCGGTTACCAGGTTCTTCACGCCGGCCTCGGCCATGGTCGGCGTCTCGGGCAGCGCTTCGGCGCGCTTGGCGCTGGTGACTGCCAGCGGGCGCAGTTGCCCCGCGCGGATATGGCTCATCACCGACGGGATGGTGGCGAACATGAACTGCACGCGCCCGGCCAGCAGGTCGTTCAGGGCATCGGCGCCCTTGTAGGGCACATGCACGGCGTTGGCGCCGGTGCGCTCGTTGAGCAGCGCGCCGGACAAATGCGCGGCGGTGCCAACCCCCGTGGAAGCAAAGTTCAGCTTGCCGGGGTTTGCCTTGGCATAGGCCACCAACTGGGCGACGTCGCTGGCCGGCACGCTGGGATGCACCACCAGCACGTTAGGCACGTCGGCGATCGGCGCGACCGCGGCCAGCGCGGTTTGCGGGTTGACCTTGAGGTTGGGGTACAGCGTGGGATTGATGGCGACCGGGCCCACCGACGTGGCCAGCAGCGTATAGCCGTCCGGCGCGCTCTTGGCGACGAACTCCGTGCCGATATTGCCGCCCGCTCCCGGCCGGTTCTCGACGATCACTGTCTGCCCCAGGCTCTGGCCGAGCTGGTTGCCGACTTCGCGGGCGAGGATATCGGTGGTGCCACCCGCGGAGAACGACACCACGATACGGATAGGTTTGCTGGGATAGGTTTCGGCATTGGCGCCGGTGCTGGCACCGGCGATGGCAAGCGAAAGCAGCGCGGCGGCGGCTAGCCGCTGTGGCAGGGTCATGTCTGTCTCCACGAGAATAGAGGTGGTTTCGGCCCGCGCTACTTTGGCGCGTGCCACCAGAGACATGGTACGAAGCTGGTCTCGTCCAGCGTTGATCAAATAGAAACGCTGCCTTCTTTCATGATGATGGCGCGGGCCTTCAGCGCGCCGCCGCCTGGCCTAGCGCGAGCGCTGGTAATGCCGCTCCATTGTCGCGCACTGGCCCAGGTAGTCCAGCAGCTTGGCCGTCCCGGCCGGCAGCGATTGCCGGTCGCGCACGCAAACATAGAAGTTGCGCGTGGCCCACGCATCGGTCAGCGTCAGCAGGCTCAGCCCCATCATCGACAGGTAGTTCTTGGCGATGCCCTCCGGCACCACGGCAATGCCTAGCCCCTCGCGCACCATCCGGCAGCGCGCCTCGAAGTTCGATACCTGCGTCTTGACCGTCAGCGGCCGCGAGATGGTGCTGTTCGCCAGTTGCAGGAAGGCATCGAAGGTATGGCGCGGGAAATAGCCGAGGAAGTCGTAATCCAGCGCTTCTTCCAATTGCAGCGAGCCCTTGGCTTCCAGCGGGTGGCCGCGCGGCACCACCAGTCCCACCCGGTCCGAGCGGTAGGGCAGGGAGAACACGCCGGGGCTGGGCGCTTCGGCGTGATAGATGCCGATATCGGCGTCGCCGTTGGAGACCATGCGCGGAATGTCGAAGCTGAACGATTCGATCAGGTCGATGCGGCTGTCCGGCGCGCTGTGCAGGAAGCCGCTGATATCGGTGGGCAGGAACTGGAGGATGGTGGACCGGTTTGCCGCCAGGCGGATCTTGGCGATGCCGTCCATCGAATAGGTGACGAGCGCCTCTTCGGCCAGCTTGATGCTGCGGACGATGGCCCTGGCATGCTGGTAGAGCATGGCGCCGGCCGGCGTAGGCTCCACGCCGCGGCCGTGGCGCACCAGCAGCGCGGTGCCGACCTGGCGCTCCAGCTCGGAGATGCGTTTGCTGGCTGCCGAGGTGACGAGGTGTTGGCGTTCGGCTGCGCGGGAAAGGCTTTTTTCCTCGACGGCGGCGATGAGAACTTCCAGGGAGGCGATATCCATGCGGGTGTCTGCGGCTAGGTGAGGCTAGGTGAGGCTAGGTGAGGCTAGGTGAGTCTATGTGCGTCTGTTTGCGTCTGTGTGCGGCGGGCGTGGCGCACGAAGGCGCCAGGGATGGCCTGCCATGCTATGCAGGCTCGCCGCCAACGTCAAACCGGATTTTCCCGGGCGCGGCAGGTCGTTCGCCAAATGCGTCGGCAGCCATGCTTGTGCAGCCCCGGTGCATGCCATTTCGCCACCGTGCTCGGGAGCCTTCACCAAATTTCAAAGCTCCCCGGCGGGCGATCCTTAACATTGGGGTCAAGGCGGCAGGCAATGTGCCATCAAGCCGCCAACGAGACAAACAATGACGAGGAGCACTGCATGGTGATCGATGAACTGGCCGAATACGTCGGCGCTGAGGGACGGCGCACACTGTCGCCCGAGGTCCTCCATTATGGCAAGCGCGCCGTGATCGACTGGTTTTCCGCGCTGTTTCCCGGCACGCGCATGTCGCCCGGGACCAACCTCGTCGAGGCGCATCGCGCCGAGCTGGGCGTGGGCGCGGCCACCGTGATCGGCCATGGCACGACGGCGTTCCCGGCCACGGCCGCCTGGATCAACGGCAGCGCGTCGCATGCCGCGGAATTCGACGATATCTTCCGCGACGCGGTCTACCATCCCGGCTGCCCGACCATCTCCGCCGCGCTGGCGCTGGCCGAAGACCGGGATGCCCCAGGCGAGGCCTTCCTGCGGGCGGTGGTGGCAGGCTACGAGGTCTCCACCCGCATCGGCGCAGCAATCCAGCCCGCGCACTATCGCTATTTCCATACCACTGGCACCGTGGGCTGCTTCGGCAGCGCGGCGGCCAGCGCCTTGCTGCTGGCGCCGGGAGACGCGCGCGTGGCCGCGGATGCGCTGGCTACTTCCGCCACCTTTGCCTCGGGTTTGCAGCAGGCCTTCCGCTCGGATGCGATGACCAAGGCGCTGCACGCCGGGCACGCCGCCATGGTGGGCGTGCAGGCGGCGCAGGGCGCTGCCGTGGGCGTCAATGGCGTGCACGACATCCTGGAAGGCGCAGCCGGCTTCGGCGCGGCGCTGTGCGGCAGCCCCGCCTGGTCGACGGTGGGGCAGGGGCTGGGCACCACCTACAACGTCCTGAGCATCACGCAGAAGAACCACGGCTGCTGCGGCCATACCTTCGCCGCCATCGACGCGGCGATCGAACTGGTGCGCGAGCATGGCATCGATGGCGCCGATATCGAGGCGGTCACCGTGTGGGCATACCAGGCCACCATCGACGTGACCGGCAACGCCAATCCCGTTACCGCGTTCGAAGCGCGCTTCAGCCTACCCTATGTGGTCTCGCATGGCATCCTGCGCGGGGCAGTGCGGCTCGATGCCTTCTCCGATGCGCGCCTGCGCGACCCGCAGATCCGGCAACTGATGAAGCGCGTCACCCTGCATGCGGACCCGGAACTGACAGCGGCATTCCCGCGCCAGCGCGCGGCGCGCGTTGAGATCCTGTGCAAGAGCGGCGTGCGCCATGCGCTGTTTGCCCCTTACCGCAAGGGCGATCCCGAATCCCCCCTGGACGACGCCACGCTAAGCGACAAGTTCATGGAGCTGGCCGCGCCGGTGATCGGCAGCGGCACCGCCGAGGGCTTGCTGGCTGCCCTGTGGCAACTGGACACCGGCAGCGTACGCGGGCTGCGGCTCGCCGGCCTCGGCGCGGCGTGAAGCATGAACCCGATGACTGCAGAGACAACCATGGCTGAAATGGACCCACAAAGCGCCCCGGCAAAATCCGCCAGCCTGGCCAAGGCGCTGTTCTCGCCGGACACGGTGGCATTGGTGGGCGCGTCCAGCGATATCACCAAGAACACCGCCCGACCCATGCGCTTCATGCGCAAGCACGGCTACCGGGGCACCATCTACCCGATCAACGCCACTCGCGCCGAAGTGCTGGGCGAGAAGGCCTATCCCAGCCTGGCGGCCGTGCCGGGACCGGTGGAGCATGCCTTTGTCATGGTGCCGGGCAAGCATGTGGAAGCCGCGCTGGAGCAATGCGCGGCCAAGGGCGTGCAGGTGCTGACGGTCTTCTCGGACGGCTTCGCGGAAGTGGGCGAGGCCGGCATGGCCGCGCAGCAGGCGCTGGTGTGCAAGGCCCGGGCGCTGGGCGTGCGCCTGATCGGGCCGAACAGCATCGGCGTGGTCAATGTGGCATCCGGCGCGGTGCTGTCCGTCAATGCCGTGCTGGAAATGGACGAGCTGCACGCCGGCAGCATCAGCGTGATCTCGCAAAGCGGGTCGATGCTGGGCGCGCTGCTGTCGCGAGGCGCCGCGCGCGGGCTGGGCTTTGCCAAGCTGGTGTCGGTCGGCAACGAGAGCGACATCGGCGTGGGCGAACTGGTCGACCTGCTGGTGGACGATGACGCCACCAAGGTCATCCTGCTGTTCCTGGAGACGATCCGGGACGCCGCCGTGCTCGGGCCGGCGCTGCGCCGCGCGCGGCAGGCCGGCAAGCCGGTCATCGCTTACAAGCTCGGCCGCTCGGCGCAGGGCGAGGCGCTGGCCCAGTCCCACACCGGCGCACTGGCCGGCAACGACGCCGCCGTGGATGCCTTTCTGCGCAAGTATGGCGTGATGCGCGTGGAGATGCTGGAGACGCTGTTCGAAGCGGCGCCGCTGGCCCTGCGTTATGGCCAGTGGGTGCCCGCGCTCCAGCGCAATCCCCGCGTGGCCGTGGTGACCACCACGGGGGGCGGTGCGGCCACCGTGGTGGATCGCCTGGGCCTGTCCCAGATCGATGCCGTGGCGCCGCCGGATGCTTTCGTGGCGCACATGGCCGGGCGCGGCGTGCGTATCCGCCAGACGCCCATCATCGACCTGACGCTGGCGGCGACCAGCGCGCAGTACAAGGACCTGGTCGAGCAACTGCTGCTGAGCGACTGGTGCGACGCCGTGCTGTGCGTGGCGGGCTCATCCGCACAGTTTCACCCGCAGCTTGCCGTACGGCCCATGGTGGAAGCCGCCGGGGCCGGGCATAAGCCGCTGATCGCGTTCCTCGCGCCGGAGGCCGGTGCGTCGCTGCAGGTGCTGCAGGCAGCGGGCATCCCGGCCTTCCGCACGCCGGAGGCCTGCGCGGACGCGCTGGCGCAGTTGTTCAAGGCCGCGCGGGCGCACCCCGAGGCTGACGAGGCCATCGTGCCGCTCGGCTGGCCGGCGGGCTTGCCCGTGGCGGGCAACCTTTCGGAGTACGAGGCGGCCGGCGCATTCGGGGCGCTGGGCGTGCCGGTCGCACCCCTGGCGCTGATGCCGGTGGGCGAGTGCAGGCACAAGATTCCCTATCCGGTGGTGGCCAAGATCTGCTCGCGCGACATCCTGCACAAGACGGACGTGGGCGGCGTACGCGTCGGCGTGCGCGACACGGAGGAATTGCAGCGCGCCATGGCGGGGATCCTGGCGGATGTCGGCCGCGCCGCGCCGCAGGCCCGGCTCGACGGCATCCTGGTGCAGCGCATGGAGGACAAGCTCCTGGAGCTGATGCTTGGCTACCGGGACGATCCGCTAGTGGGGCCCATCGTCATGCTGAGCGCGGGCGGCATCGCGGCCGAGCTACGTCCGGACGTCAGCCTGCGCCCGGCGCCGGTGACGCGCGACGATGCCATGGAGATGATCAGCGAAGTGCGCAGCACCGCGCTGATCCGCGGCTTCCGCGGGCTGCCGCGCGGGGACGTCGGGGCGCTCGCCGATGCCATCGTGCGCTTTTCCCGGCTGGCGGCCTTCGAGGGCGTGCACGTGTTGGAGGCGGAGATCAATCCGCTGTTCGTGCGCGCCGATGGCGTGGTCGGCGTGGACTGCGTGGTCCGGCTGGCTGAGCAAAACTGAACAGAACCGAACTGAACATAGCACTTGAGACAACCATCATGGATTTCAAGCTGACCCCGGAGCAGGCCGAATTTGAACGCGCCGTGACGCGCTTTGCCGAGCACGAGCTGCGCGCCGGCTCCGTCGCCCGCGCCCATACCGATGAGTACCCGTGGGATGTGGCCCGCAAGATGAGCGAGCAGGGCCTGCTGGGCATCACCATTGCCGAGGCCGACGGTGGCCAGGGTGGCAGCCTGATGGACGCCATCATCGCCATCCAGGCTGTTGCCTCGGTCTGCCCGCGCAGCGCCGACGTCATCCAGGCTGGCAATTTTGGCGCCATCCGCGTGCTGGCGGAGTACGGCTCGCCGGCGCAGAAGGACAAATGGTTGCGCCGCCTGCTGGCCGGCGAGGCGCTGATCTCCGTCGGCATGACCGAACCCGAGGCCGGCTCCGCCGTGACCGAGCTGCGCACCACGGCCACGCCCGACGGTGACGATTTCCTGATCAACGGCACCAAGGTCTTCACCACCCACGGCCCGCACGCCGACGTGATCCTGGCCTACGTGCGCTTTGGCCCGGGCGTGGGCGGCATCGGCTCCGTGCTGATCGATACCAGGCTGCCGGGCGTACGCATCGGGCAGCGCTCCAGGTTCATGTCCGGCGAAGAATGGGCGCAGATCTACTTCGAGGACGTGCGCATCCCGGCTTCCGACGTGCTGCTGGGCGAGGGGGGCTTCAAGAAGCAGATCGCCGGCTTCAATGTCGAGCGCATGGGCAACACGGCGCGCTCGCTGGCGCTTGGACGCTATGCCTACCAGGTGGCGCGTGACTGGGCGATGCAGCGCAAGCAGTTCGGGCGCCTGCTGTGTGAGTTCCAGGGCCTGCAATGGAAGTTCGCCGAGATGAAGATCAAGCTCGATGCCGGGCAACTACTGCTGTACAGGGCGGCTGCCAATGCGGATAGCGGCTTTCCCTCGGCGGAAGAAACCGCGATTGCCAAGGCGTTCTGCAACCAGGCGGGCTTCGACGTGGCCAACGAGTCCCTGCAGGTGATGGGCGGCATGGGCTACAGCCAGGAGGCGCTGGTGGAGTATTGCCTGCGCCGCTGCCGCGGCTGGATGATCGCCGGCGGCTCCATTGAAATACTCAAGAACCGCATCGCCGAAGCGGTGTTCGAGCGGACCTTCTCGCAGCGCCCGGAAAAGGCGGCTGCGCCGAAGGCAGCCTGATCCGCCAGCAGTGGAAGCTCGCCACGGGTGCGCTTTTGCGTACAACGGAAGGCGGGGTGCCGGCAAGCTTGCCGTCGCCCCTGTGCGTTGTGCGCGGCCAGCCATGCGACGCCAGTGGCACCCGGGGGCAAACTTGGCTAGAGTGGGAACCTCATACAGTTCGCGTCATGCATGAGGATATCAATGGAAGCCCAGCGCCTGCAGTTCCCGGGAAGTGATGGTCAGCAACTCTCCGCGCGGCTGGATTTGCCGGTTGGCCCGGTTCGCGCCTTTGCCTTGTTCGCCCATTGCTTCACTTGCGGCAAGGACGTGCTGGCGGCGACGCGTATCGCGCAGGCGCTGACGGCACATGGCATCGCCGTGCTGCGCTTTGATTTCACCGGTCTTGGCGGCAGCGGCGGCGATTTCGCCAATACCAATTTCTCTTCCAACGTGGCCGACCTGCTGGCGGCGGCGGAGTATCTGCGGCGCCATCACCGGGCGCCGGCCTTGCTGATCGGCCACAGCCTGGGCGGCGCGGCGGTGCTCAGCGCCGCGCACGGCATCCCCGAAGCCAAGGCGGTCGTCACCATCGCCGCGCCGAGCGATCCCGGCCATGTGATCGGCCTGTTCGGCGACCAGGCCGCGCGCATCGAAGCCGATGGCGAGGCAGAAGTCCGACTTGCGGGCCGGCCGTTCAAGATCAAGCGGCAATTCATCGAAGACGTGGCCGAGCAGAAGCTGCTCGACAACGTGAGCAAGCTGCGCAAGGCGCTGCTGGTCATGCATGCGCCGCAGGACGACACCGTCGGCATCGACAACGCCACGCAGATCTTCATTGCCGCCAAGCACCCCAAGAGCTTCGTCTCGCTCGACCGCGCCGATCACCTGCTCACGCGCAAGGCCGATGCCGTGTACGTGGCCAACACCATCGCGGCATGGAGCCAGCGCTATCTGGATATCGATGCCCTGGATGTGCCGGCCGCGGTGGCCGAAGAAGGGCTGGTGCGGGTCGAGGAAAGCCACGCCGGCAAGTACCAGCAACGCATCACCGCGGGGCCGCACCACCTGCTCGCGGACGAGCCGGTATCGTTTGGCGGGCTCAACGGCGGGCCGGCGCCTTACGACCTGCTGCTGGCCGGTCTGGGCGCCTGCACCGCGATGACGATGCGCATGTACGCGGAGCGCAAGGGCTGGCCGCTGGAGCACGTGGCGGTGACGCTGCGCCACGAGAAGATCCACGCGACCGATTGCGCCGAATGTTCCACCACCGAAGGCAAGATCGACTGGATCGAGCGGGAGATCACCATGCGGGGCCCGCTGGACGACGCGCAACGCACGGCGCTGCTGGAGATCGCCGACAAGTGCCCGGTCCACCGGACCCTGCATTCGGAGGTGGTTGTGCGGACTCACCTGGCGGAGACTGCAGCCACGTAGGCGGCCTTTGGGCCGCCTACAGGCCGAGGCGCGAACCGGAACAGGCGCGGCCTACGAGGCTGTCCCCTCCCGTTTTGCCTGGGCCGCTCAGAGCAAGGTCGTCTCGATGCGCGACGCACCCTTCAGGAACAGCGTCACCGGCGTGCGCTCGCAGATCTGCGCGAGCCGCTCGCGCTCGGCCTCGCCCAGTTCGACCCCGCTAAGCCGGACTTCGCGCCGGATGAAGCGCGCCTCGTCCTTGCCCTGGAAAACCGCCGTCACTTCCACGTCCGCCACGGGCCATTGTTTCCTCTGCATGTACATCTTCAGCGTGATGGCGGTGCAGGACGCCAGCCCGGACAGCACGAAGGCAAAGGGCGGCGGACCCTGGTCCGTGCCTCCC
>FTGR01000473.1_pt1 | contig 47376 bp, 45 predicted proteins | sample 1640751 | NCBI WGS metagenome assembly FTGR01 (sample SAMEA3914789, study PRJEB12502) | metagenome | biome: forest; material: soil | place: Canada | collected 2011-07-03 | depth 0.3 m
GGGCGCAAGCGGGCGACCCGCCGACGTACGGTTGAAGGTGCCCAAGGGTTTGCAGATCCTGACGGTGCCAGGGTTGCATGGCAGTGGCCCGGGCCACTGGCAAAGCCGCTGGGAGCAGCGCTTTCCCGACTGGCAGCGCGTAGAGCAGCACGACTGGTCGCGCCCGAGCCTGCCGCTGTGGGCAGAGCGCGTGTCCGAGAGCGTCATGCGAGCGCAACGCGTGGCCCCGCGCGGGGCCATCCTGGTGGCGCACAGCTTCGGCTGCCTGGCCACTCTGCGCCAGGCGGCGCTTGATCCCGAGGGCATTGCGGGCGCAGTGCTGGTGGCCCCCGCCGATCCCGACAAATTTGGCGTGGCCGGGCTGCTGCCCGCGTACCGGCTGCCGTTTCCCACCATCCTGGTGGCCAGCCGCAACGATCCCTGGATGCAACAGCGCACCGCGTTCAGTTGGGGCACGCTATGGGGCAGCGAGCTCCATGATGCAGGCATGCTAGGTCACATTAACGCCGATTCTGGCCTTGACCAGTGGCCTGAGGGGCTCGCCTTGCTCGATACCTTGATCCAGCGGATCGAGGCGGACGGCAGCGCCGGCCCGTCCGGCGACCGCGCCGGGCCTTGGGAAGGCGGGATGGAAGTGTCGTCTACGTTTCCTTATATCTAAAACGCCTAAGAACATACGTAAAGATTCGTTCTGTTTATAAGGCGGCATCTGCAGAATTTGTCTCGTAGGCCGGAGCGTTATGCGCCGGCGTCATAAAGAAGCCGCCCCCCGCTGCTTCGGTTTCCAGCGAATCCCGCTCGGAAGCCCTTCTCCGGAGGCGGATACGACGGCACAGACGAGACAACATGCCACCCTCGATTTCCTTGGCGGACAATCCGCCCCCGGCGCGGCCGGATGACCGCCAAGCGCGCAAAAGCGCGCCCGCCAAGCCAGGCAAGCAGCGCTTTACCGTGCTGCCAGGCTTCGGCCTCGCGCTGGGCTTCACGCTGTTCTACCTGACGCTGGTCGTCCTGATCCCGCTGTCGGCCACCTTCCTCAAGACCTTCACCATGACCTGGGAGGCCTTCTGGACCGCGGTGAGCTCGCCCCGGGTGGTCGCCTCCCTGCAACTGAGCTTCGGCGCCTCGCTGATCGCCGCCATCGTGAACACGGTGTTCGGGCTGATCGTTGCCTGGGTGCTGGTGCGCTACCGCTTTCCCGGCAAGCGCCTGATCGATGCGCTGGTCGACCTGCCCTTTGCCCTGCCCACCGCGGTGGCCGGCATTGCCCTGACCGCGCTGTTCGCCGGCAACGGCTGGATCGGCCGCTACCTGGAGCCGCTGGGCGTCAAGGTGGCTTTCACCCCGCTGGGCGTGGTGGTGGCGCTGACCTTTATCGGGCTGCCGTTCGTGGTGCGCACGGTGCAGCCGGTGCTCGAAGACGCGGAGCAGGAGCTGGAAGAAGCCGCGGCCAGCCTGGGCGCCACGCGCCTGCAGACCTTTGTCCGCGTGATCCTGCCGACCATCCTGCCGGCGCTGCTGACGGGGTTTGCGCTGTCGTTCGCACGGGGCACCGGCGAGTACGGCTCGGTGGTGTTCATCTCCGGCAATATGCCGATGGTCTCCGAGATCGCCCCGCTGATGATCTATTCCAAGCTGGAGCAATACGACTACGCGGGCGCTACCGCGGTAGCGGTGGTGATGCTGGTGATCTCCTTCGCGCTGTTGCTGCTGATCAACCTGCTGCAAGCGTGGACGCGCCGTCACCACCAGGCAGTGCGCGCTTCCGTGGCGCCGGACAAGGAGAGCTGAAATGGCCGGCGTCGCTACCAAGGGCCTGGGCGGCCGTGCTGCCCCCGCCGCGCGTTTCCGGGATGCCACGGGTGAAGCGCCGTGGGTGCGCTACACCCTGATCGCCATCGCGGTGCTGTTCCTGGCGCTGTTCCTGTTCATCCCGCTGGCTTCGGTCTTTTATGAAGCGCTGCGCAAAGGCGTGCAGACTTATCTTGATTCGCTGGTCGAGCCCGATGCCGTGGCCGCGATCCAGCGCACATTGCTGGTGGCCGCCATCGCGGTGCCGCTCAATGTGGTGTTCGGCGTGGCGGCGTCCTGGGCCATCGCCAAGTTCGATTTTCGCGGCAAGAGCCTGCTGACCACGCTGATCGACCTGCCGTTCTCGGTGTCGCCGGTGATCTCCGGCCTGGTCTATGTGCTGCTGTTCGGCGCGCAGGGCTGGCTGGGACCGTGGCTGGAGGCGCACGACATCAAGATCATGTTCGCGGTGCCGGGCATCGTACTGGCCACCATCTTCGTCACCTTTCCCTTTGTGGCGCGCGAGCTGATCCCGCTGATGCAGGCGCAAGGCAGCGAGGAAGAGGAGGCCGCCATCGTGCTGGGTGCCTCGGGCTGGCAGACCTTCCGCCGCATCACGCTACCCAATATCCGCTGGGGCCTGCTGTATGGCGTGATCCTGTGTAACGCGCGGGCAATGGGCGAGTTCGGCGCGGTCTCGGTGGTGTCGGGCCATATCCGCGGCCTCACCAACACCATGCCACTGCACGTGGAAATTCTCTACAACGAATACAACTTCGCCGCAGCCTTCGCGGTGGCGTCGCTGCTCACACTGCTGGCCCTGGTCACGCTCGGCATCAAGACGCTGGTGGAATACCGGGCGAGCCGCGAGCACAGGGAAGACGAGAACTTTGCGCCGGAGAACCCGAGCGCTGGCAAATTGCAAGGACAGGCATCATGAGCATCCAGGTCAAGAATGTGCGGAAGCGCTTTGGCAATTTCGTTGCGCTCGACGACGTCACCCTCGATTTCGACGAAGGCCAGCTGACGGCGCTGCTGGGCCCCTCGGGCTGCGGCAAGACCACGCTGCTGCGGATCATTGCCGGCCTGGAACGCGCGGACGCTGGCCAGATCCTGCTGGAAGGGCGCGACGCCTCGCACCAGCACGTGCGCCAGCGCCAGGTTGGCTTTGTGTTTCAGCACTACGCGCTGTTCAAGCACATGACGGTGTTCGAGAACGTGGCCTTCGGCCTGCGCGTCAAGCCGCGTGCCGAGCGCCCCAGCGAGGCGCAGATCCGCGACAAGGTGCGCGCGCTGCTGGAGCTGGTGCAGCTCGACTGGCTGGCCGAGCGCTATCCGCCGCAGTTGTCCGGCGGGCAGCGCCAGCGCATTGCGCTGGCCCGCGCGCTGGCGGTGGAGCCGCGCGTGCTGCTGCTCGACGAGCCGTTCGGCGCGCTCGATGCCAAGGTGCGCAAGGAACTGCGCCGCTGGCTGCGGCGCCTGCACGACGAGCTCCATGTCACCAGCGTGTTCGTCACCCACGACCAGGAAGAAGCGCTCGAAGTGGCCGACCAGGTGGTGCTGATGAACCGCGGCCATGTCGAGCAGGCGGGCACGCCGGAGGCGGTGTACAACCATCCGGCCACGCCGTTCGTGTTCGGCTTTCTCGGCAACGTCAACCTGTTCCACGGCCGGCTCGAGGTTGGGGAGCGGGGCGGCCTGCTGCACACCGGCGACTCGATCCTGCCGGTGATCGGCAGCGGCCATGAAACCGCCGGCGATGCCGTGGCCTATGTCCGCCCGCACGATCTCGATCTCGAGCGCTATTCGCCCGGCACCGACGGCATTGCCGTGACGCTGCGCCGCGCGCTCACCCTGGGCCCCGTGGCCCAGCTCGAACTGGAACGTGAAGACACCCAGGAAGTCATCGAGGTGGCGCTGCCGCTCGAGCGCTTCCGCCACCAGGGCTTCCGCGAGGGCGAACTGCTCGCCGTGCGGCCGCGCCGGCTGCGTGTCTTCGTCCAACCCCATTCATCCGCCCCGGCTAGCGCCAGGGGCACGCCGGCAGGAGCCGCACAATGAACTTCCAGCAACTACGTTCCATCCGCGAGGCGGTGCGCCGCCAATTCAACCTGACCGAGGTGGCCAATGCGCTCTACACCTCGCAGCCCGGCGTGTCGCGCCAGATCCGCGAGCTGGAGGAGGAGCTTGGCGTCGAGATCTTCGAGCGTTACGGCAAGCGCCTGACCGGCCTGACCGAGCCCGGGCGTGAAATCGTGCGCATCGTCGAACGCCTGCTGCTCGAGGCCGAGAACCTGCGCCAGGCGGGCGACGAATTCGCCGGGCGCCATACCGGCCGCCTCACGGTGGCCACCACCCACACCCAGGCCCGCTATGCCTTGCCCAAGGTGGTGCAGAGCTTCCGCCGCGCCTACCCCCATGTGACGCTGGCGTTACAGGAAGCCTCGCCCGCGCATATCGTGGAGCTGGTGCTGTGCGGCCAGGCCGATATCGGCATCGCGACCGAGGCGGTGGCCAGCGAGGCCGGGCTGACCTCGTTCGAGGCCTACACCTGGCGCCACGTGCTGGTGGTCTCGCCCGAGCACCCCCTGACGCTCCTACCGGAGCCGACGCTGGAAGACATCGCCGGCTTCCCGATCATTACCTACGACGCCGGCTTCACCGGGCGCCGCAAGATCGATGGCGCCTTCGCCGCCGCCGGGCTGCAGCCGGAAATCGTGCTGACCGCCATGGACGCGGACGTCATCAAGACGTACGCCGAGCTGGAACTGGGCGTGGGCATCATCGCCTCGATGGCCTACGACGAACGCAAGGACGCCGGGCTGGTGCGGATCGCGGCCGACCACCTGTTCGAGCCCAACACCACTAGCGTGGCCGTGCGCCGCGGCGCCTACCTGCGCGGCTACGCGCATGCCTTCATCAACATGTTCGCGCCGCATCTCTCGCGCGACACGGTCAGCAGCGCGCTGTCCGAGCCAGCGGGCGGGCAGGTGGTCGAGGCCTGACGGCTTCCTGGGCCTCATGGGTCTCATTGGCCCGCAGAGGCCGCGGTGCCGATCGCGCCGCATCCTCGCCTTTCGCGCCATCCGCTTTCCATTCGTCGCACGCCACTTTCGTCCCGGCCGGTGTCCGCGTAAAGTCACCACTGTCCGTGGTGGCATAGATTGCTGCCGCCACATGGCTTGATGCACTGCAATATCGACGGTGCGCGGGTCCGCACGCGAGGAGAGCGCGATGAAGCAAGGCCGTGGCGGCAAGGGGCTGATCGCCCCGATCATCCTGATTGCACTGGGCGCGGTGCTCCTCGCGCAGAATGGCGGCATCCTGCCGGCCTATCTGCTACGCGAGGGCTGGCCCGTGCTGCTGGTCGCCCTGGGCGCCATCGTGCTCGTGCGCCGCCTGGCCTGGCGCCGCGCCAGCCAGGGAGGGCAGAAGCCATGAGCGCACGCCCCCAAGGGCTGCTGCGCTGGCAATGGCAAGGCTACGCCCGCAATCACAATCACCCTCTCAGCCTGTTGCTGCACATTGTCGCGGTGCCGATGTTCATGGCCGGCAATGTGCTGCTCGTCTATGGCGTGCTCTCGCTGTCCGCTCAGGCAATCGGGCTGGGCATGATATGCATGGGCTTGTCGATGATGCTGCAAGGACGCGGGCACCGGCTCGAAGCGGTACGGCCCGAGCCGTTCGATGGCCCGCTCGATATTGTCCGCCGCATCCTGGCCGAGCAATGGATCACCTTTCCTCGCTATGTGCTGTCGGGGCGGTGGTGGGCCGCTTTGCATGGCCGCATCACGGACGAAACCGCCCACGAAAATGAGGCACAAGATGCGCATAAGCCGGGCAAAGGACGGCAGCGCCCGTGAACGGCCCCTACAATAACGATCAGTTGTCCCCGACCTTGCCCCTATGAAATCGCTGGATCGCTGTCCTGCCGCCATTCCCTCCCGGATCTCGATCCTCGCGCGCGACCTGGTGTTCGTGCTGTGCGCGAACACCATCATCGCCGTCAGCCTGAACTACGGTTTCCGCACCGGCGGCTCGCTGTGGCACAACTTCGTCTACAGCCAGCTGATCGGCCTGTCGATCTGGCTGCTGATCGACATTGCCCGCGTGCTGATCTGGTGGAACGACAGGCCGCGGCGCTGGCCTTTCCTGTGCCTGACCGCAGTGGCCGTGCCGCTGGGCGTGATCATGGGCAGCTGGACCACGCGCGTGGTCCTGAACGAGCCGGCCAAGTCCTTCGAGGAAGCTACCGATATGCTGCGCATGTGCCTGGTAGTGGGCATGCTTGCGTCGGCCAGCATGATTTACTTCTACTGGTCACGGGAGAAGCTCGCGCATCTCGAGCGGCAGGCCGCGCTCGATGCGCTGCAGCGCGAAGAAGCCGAGAAGCAGCTGGTGCGCGCGCAACTGATGGCCCTGCAGGCGCAGATCGAGCCGCATTTCCTGTTCAACTCCCTGGCCAACCTGGATTGCCTGATTGCCACCGACCAGCAGGCCGCAAGGCGCCTGCTGCAGCGGCTGATCGGCTTCCTGCGCATGTCGCTGTCCCACACGCGCGCCGAGCAATGCACGCTGCGCCAGGAGTTCGAGCTGCTGCGCAGCTACCTGGACATCCAGGCGCTGCGCTTCGGCACGCGCCTGGCCTATGAGATCGAGCTCCCGCCCGAGCTGGCGGAGGTGGAGATCCCGCCCATGCTGATCCAGCCGCTGGTGGAGAACGCGGTCAGCCACGGCATCGAGCCGTGCATGCGTGGCGGCAAGATCGTGCTGTCGGCCCGGGCGCAGGGCGACAGCGCCGTGCAGGTGGTGATCACCGATACCGGGGTGGGTTTCGGGCATGCCGTGACCAAGGGCTCCGGCCTCGGGCTGACCCATGTGCGCGAGCGGCTGGCGCGGATTTTCGGGGCGGCGGCCAGCATGCAGATGGAAGAAAACACGCCGCGCGGCGTGATCGTCCGGCTGACGTTGCCGGTTGTGCGCACGGCGGCGCCTGTCGCAGCCCACGCACCGCTGCCGGTGCCCGCGGCCAAGGCCGCAGGCGCGCGCGCAATCACCCCTGTGAGCGCCGCCACGCAAGGCATTTCCCATTCTTGAGGCGCCTCGCCGCTTAGGCGCTTAGACCGCCGCTTGGACTGCTTCGACCGATCCGCCCCTTACTCCCGTTTCCATGGCCCCGACCCTGTTGATTGCCGACGACGAGCCGCTGCTCGCGCGCGCCTTGCATGCCGAATTGTCCAGCCTCTGGCCCGAAGCGCAGATCGTCGCCGTGGTGCATGACGGCGTGTCCGCGCTGGAGGCGGCCCGCCAGCACGAGCCCCAGGTAGCGTTTCTCGATATCCGCATGCCTGGCATGAGCGGCATGGACGTGGCGCGCGAGCTCATGGCGTTCGATCCGCCGCCGCTGGTGGTGTTCGTCACGGCATATGACCAGTTCGCGCTGGAAGCCTTCGAGCGCGAGGCGGTCGACTACGTGCTCAAGCCGGTGCAGCCCGAGCGGCTGGAGGCCACCGTGCACCGCCTCAAGGCGAGGCTGGCGGCTCAGGCGCAGGCCAGCGAGGAGGGCGGCGCCGCCATCGATACCGATCGCCTGGCGCAATTGCTGGCGCGCCTCGAGACGCTGGAGCCGGGCGGCGGCGGGCCCGCGCAACAGGCGGCGGGCGCGCCGCAACATGGCTACTTGCGCTTTATCAAGGCACTGGTCGGCCAGGAGGTCCGCATCATTCCGGTGGACGAGGTGATCTACCTGGAGGCGACGGACAAGTATGTCAACGTGGTTTCCGCCAGCGGCGAAGCGCTGATCCGCACCAGCCTGCGCGAGCTGTCGCAGCAACTCGACCCCGAGCGCTTCTGGCAGATCCATCGCGGCACGGTGGTCAACATCGACTGCGTGGCCAGCGCCGTGAACCAGTCGCTGGGGCGGCTCGCGCTCAAGCTGCGCAATCGCTCGGAAACCTTGCCGGTGGCACGCCAGTACGCCTATCTGTTCAAGCAGATGTAGCGCGCAGAGCACCCCTGCCAGGGGTGCTTTTACTCTATGATGCGGTATTCGCAGCGCGCTTCTTGTGCCTGGCAGCATGGCCGGCGCGCCATGCCAAGCCCAGCCCGATAGCCGCCCAATGACTGCTGCCACCCTCGATCCCGTTCGCAATCCGCTGCGCCACGACGCCCAGGTCATCGGTCTGGTCGGGCTGGCCCACGGCGTTTCCCACTTCTTTCACCTGCTCCTGGCGCCTCTCTTCCCGTGGATCAAGGCCGAGTTCGGCCTGAGCTATGCCGAGCTGGGTTTGCTGATGACGGTGTTCTTTGCCGTGTCGGCCGTGGTGCAGACCGCGTCAGGCTTCGTGGTGGACCGCTTTGGCGCAAAGCCGGTGCTGTTTGGCGGCCTCGGGCTGCTGGGCGCGGCGGCCTTGCTGCTGTCCATCAGCCCGAGCTACGCGATGCTGCTGCTTGGCGCGGGCGTGGCCGGGATCGGCAACGGGGTGTTCCATCCCGCCGATTTCACCTTGCTCAACAAGCATGTTTCCCAGCCGCGGCTGGGCCATGCGTTCTCCGTGCATGGCATCTCGGGCAACCTCGGCTGGGCTGCGGCGCCGATCTTCCTGGTGACCATTGCCGAGCTCGGCAGTTGGCGCACCGCGCTTGCCTGTGCCTCGGCGGTGGCCCTTGGCGTGCTGGCCGTGCTGCTGGCCTTTCGCCATGTGCTGGATCCCCGCGCCGCCGCCGGTGCGGCGCCCAGGCCGGCCAGCGCTGCACCCAAGGCGGGCGGCAGCATGCTGGCGTTCCTCAAGCTGCCGCAAGTGTGGATCTGCTGGGCCTTCTTCCTCGTCACCACCTTTTCGTTCTCCGGCATCCAGAGCTTCGCGCCGACCGCGCTGACCCAGCTCTACGGCATGCCGCTGACGCTCGCCACGGCGTCGTACACCGTCTACATGCTGTGCAGCGCGGGCGGCATGATCGTGGGCGGCTTTGCCGCGGGACGCACCAGCAACCACGACCGCCTGATCGCGATGAGCTTCACGCTGTCCGGCTTGGTCGCCATCGTGGTGGGGCTGGGCGTGCTGCCGGCCGTGATGGTGCCGGTGCTGATGGGCGTGATCGGCTTCGGTGCGGGCACGGCCGGGCCTTCGCGCGACCTGCTGGTGCGTGCGGCAGCCCCTGCTGGCGCCACGGGCCGGGTTTATGGCGTGGTCTACTCCGGCCTGGATATCGGCCTGGCCAGCGGGCCGCTGTTCTTCGGCATGCTGATGGATGCGCATTGGCCGAGCTGGGTCTTCTTCATGATCGGCGCCTTCCAGATGCTGGCGATCTTCACCGCCGTCACCGTGGGCAATGGCAACCGCTCCCGCCGCGAGGTGGCGGGCAAGCGGGCGGCCGCCGGCTGACGCCGGCACCCGCCCGGATCGCGCTAGCGCGATCCGGGCGGTCCCTAGGCCCCATGGTTCCGCATGCAGCCTTCAATTTCCAATTTCCACTTTCCTGATTCGGGAGTCCTTCATGAGCTTTGCTACCACTGACCTGTGCGACGCCAATGAGGCACGCCTGGCCGACGGCTCGCTGCGCGTGCTGTCGCCGGTATTCCAGCAGTTCGGCAAGCGCGCCGCGTTCTCCGGCCCGGCGGCCACGCTGAAAGTGTTCGAGGATAACTCGCTGGTGCGCGAGGCGGTCGAGTCGCCCGGCAACGGCCGCGTGCTGGTGGTCGATGGCGGCGGCTCGCTGCGCTGCGCGCTGGTGGGGGGCAACCTTGGCGTGCTGGCCGAGAAGAACGGCTGGGTCGGCATCATCGTCAATGGCTGCGTGCGTGACAGCGGGGAGCTTGCGGTGTGCGATATCGGCCTGCGCGCCCTGGCCCTGCATCCGCAGAAGAGCCAGAAGCGCAATGTGGGCGAGCGCGAGGTCACCGTGCAGATGCCCGGCGCCGTGGTGCGGCCGGGCAACTGGGTCTATGCCGACGCCGATGGCGTGCTGGTGGCGGACACCAAGCTGGAGGGCTGAGCATGCCGGTGGTCTTTGTCTATGGCACGCTGCGCGCGGGCGAAGTCAACGACCTCAACGCGGCCGCGCGCAAGCACGGCATTGCCGCGCCGCGCCTGATCGGCAGCGCGACCGTGCCGGGGCGGCTCTATGACTTCGGCACGTATCCCGGCCTGGTGCTGGACGCCGCCGCGCCCGGCGTGGCGGGCGACTTGTACGAGGTCGATGCCGCGCTGGTGCCTGTGCTCGACGAGATCGAAGAAGTCTATCCGGGCCAGGCCTCGTTGTTTGTGCGCGAGGAGCGCGTGGTGGCGGTTGGCGAACAAGCCGTCAGCTGCCTGCTTTATCCGGTGGGCGAGGAGGCGGTCGCGGGCCTGCCGCGCATCGATTCCGGCGACTGGGTAGCCTACCGGCGCGCCCGCTAGCCCCCTCGCGTTTGAAACGCCACGCCGCGCGCTCGCCGCGCGGCGGGTCTTGGCGTAGCATCGGCAACCATTCCATCGTCCGATGTCATGGTCAAGCATGCAAGCTTCCAACTCCCTTCCCAACCAGCGCTTCGTCCAGTCCGGCGACGTGCGGCTTGCCGTCAAGACCTGGGGCGATCCCGCGCGCCCGGCCATCGTGCTGGTGCACGGCTATCCGGACAACAGCGCCGTCTGGCATGGCGTGGCGCCGCTGCTGGCCAATGACTATTACGTAGTTGCCTATGACGTGCGGGGCGCCGGCGGCTCTACGGCGCCCAAAGGGGTGGCGGCCTACCGCCTGGAGCGGCTGGCGCAAGACTTCAGCGCGGTGATCGATGCCGTCTCGCCGCATGCGCCCGTCCACCTGGTCGGCCATGACTGGGGCTCGATCCAGTGCTGGGAGTTTGTCACCGAGCCACGTCTGCGCGGCCGCATCGCCTCGTTCACGTCGTGCTCCGGGCCTTGCCTGGACCATGTCGGCCACTGGATGCGGGGAAACCGGCGCCTGTCGTTCACGGCGCTTTCACGCTCGCTGCGGCAGATGGCCTCGTCCTGGTACATCTATCTCTTCCACCTGCCGTGGCTGCCGGAACTCAGCTGGCGGCTCTGGATGGGCCGCGCCTGGCCGCTTTACCTGAAGCGGACCGAGCGCATCGAGGCGGATCGGAATCCCACCCAGATCGCGGACGGCTGCTTTGGGCTGGCGCTGTACCGCGCCAATATGCTGCCGCGCCTGCTTTCTCCGGGCGAGCGCCACGCCCACGCGCCGGTGCAGGTGATCGTGCCGCTGCTGGATCGCTATGTCAGGCCGGCGCTCTCCGAGGATCTGTCGCGCTGGGTGGGGCGCTGGTGGCGCCGGGAGGTCAGCGCGCGGCACTGGCTGCCGCTGGCGGACCCCGCCGCCATGGCCGCGATGGTGCGCGACCTGGCCGGGCATATCGATGGCGGCCCGGAACCGCTGGCATTGCGGCAGGCACGGATGGCGCCAAATTCCGAAATTTCATAATGCGGAATGATGTTTTGCGCGGCAAAAAATGTAGATGCGAAGCACAACGGGCATTTCTCATGATGGAAGATTGCCTGCCACATCGTGAAAAGTATATCGCAAGCCATTGATTATAAATAAGAAAAAAACTAAGCAAGGACTGCATTCCGACCTGTTGCGACGCGGGACGTTTCCCTACACTCTTATATAAGACACATGACCTGAACGGCAAAAAACAGGGGTGGCGAGGCCAGCAAATCAGCGCCGCCTGAACACCCCCGAAAGTGCCCTGGTCGGCAAGTCGGCACCACGGTCCGCCTAGCCTGTCGCAAGTTTCCAATGCCATCCCCGTCTTAAACACTAGGAGAGTGAAATGTCCCGCGAAACCGAAGCAAAGAACCTGCAAAAAGAATGGGATACCAATCCCCGCTGGAAGGGCGTCGCGCGTCACTACACCGCCGATGACGTCGTGCGCCTGCGCGGCTCCGTGCAGATCGAGCACACCTTGGCCCGCCGCGGTGCCGAGAAGCTGTGGCACCTGCTGAACACCGAGCCGTTCGTCAACACGCTGGGCGCGCTGACCGGCAACCAGGCCATGCAACAGGTCAAGGCTGGCCTCAAGGCCATCTACCTGTCGGGCTGGCAAGTCGCGGGCGACGCTAACCTGGCCGGCGAAATGTACCCCGACCAGTCGCTGTACCCGGCCAACTCGGTGCCGCAAGTGGTTCGCCGCATCAACAACACCTTCCAGCGCGCCGACCAGATCCAGTGGAGCGAAGGCAAGGGCGACACCGATTTCTTCGCACCGATCGTGGCTGATGCCGAAGCCGGTTTCGGCGGCGTGCTGAACGCCTTCGAGCTGATGAAGTCGATGATCGACGCGGGCGCTGCCGGCGTTCACTTCGAAGACCAGCTGGCTTCGGTCAAGAAGTGCGGCCACATGGGTGGCAAGGTGCTGGTGCCGACGCGTGAAGCCGTTGCCAAGCTGACCGCCGCGCGCCTGGCCGCCGACGTGTCCGGCGTGCCGACCCTGGTGATCGCCCGTACCGACGCGGAAGCCGCCGACCTGCTGACCTCGGACGTGGATGAGCGCGATCGCCCGTTCTGCACCGGCGAGCGCACGGTGGAAGGCTTCTACCGCACCAAGCCGGGTATCGAGCAATCGATCGCCCGTGCCCTGGCCTACGCGGAAGTGGCCGACCTGGTGTGGTGCGAAACCGGCAAGCCGGACCTGGAGTTCGCCAAGAAGTTTGCCGAAGCCGTCCACGCCAAGTTCCCGGGCAAGATGCTGGCCTACAACTGCTCGCCGTCGTTCAACTGGAAGAAGAACCTGGACGACGCCACCATCGCCAAGTTCCAGAAGGAACTGGGCGCCATGGGCTACAAGTTCCAGTTCATCACGCTGGCCGGCTTCCACTCGCTGAACTACTCGATGTTCAACCTGGCCTACGGCTATGCCCGCAACCAGATGAGCGCCTTCGTCGAACTGCAGGAAAACGAGTTCAAGGCAGCCGAGAAGGGCTTCACCGCCGTCAAGCACCAGCGCGAAGTCGGCACGGGTTACTTCGACGCCGTGACCCAGACCATCGAAGGCGGCCAGTCGTCCACGACCGCCCTCAAGGGTTCGACCGAAGACGAACAATTCTTCGACGACAAGAAAGTGGCCTGAGGCTTCAGATCTTCAGATCAATAGAGCTGGTCACCTGAAGGGCGTGCGACCATCACGCCCCTCAATTAGGCGCCGCGCCGTCTCCCTCTCAGGGACGGCGCGGTTTTTTGCTTTTTGGCGCCAGGCAGGCAGGCGCCCGGCCCGGAAAGGGAGAGCCGAGGCCGGTACGCGCGGAAATGTCAAATATTGTGTCTGTATCGATTCAGACATTTCAGGTTCACTTGGGACGATTTCAGCGATATGATTCCGCCGTGTGCCAGAAGAGGCGCGCAGCAGGTCGCCGGTGAGCCACCGGCACATGTCCATATAAGTCACTGGCAGGCAACCCGGTCGGTGCACATCCCAAGAAGAAGATCAATCATGAAGCACAAACTCTCCCTGGCGGCCATCGTTGCTCTATCCGCCTTTGTGGTCGGCTGCGCCGGCACCAATGTTGACGGCATGTTGGGCGCCGGCACGTCGATGTTCAAGGCGGCCTCGCTGAGCGACGGCGACGTCAAGACCATGTCCGACCAGTCTTGCGCAGAGCTCGACAAGACCAACAAGATCGCGGCCGCCAACAGCACCTACAGCAAGCGCCTGACCAAGATCATGTCGGGCCTGCAATCGGGCGACCTGCCCAGCGTCAACGCCAAGGTCTACCTGACCAAGGACGTCAACGCCTGGGCCATGGCCAACGGTTGCGTGCGCGTGTACAGCGGCCTGATGGACATGATGACCGACGACGAAGTGCGCGGCGTGGTGGGGCATGAGCTGGGCCACGTGGCGCTGGGCCACACCAAGAACAAGATGCAGGTGGCGTACGCCGCCATGGCCGCGCGCGGCGCGCTGGCCGCCGCCGGCGGCACCGTGGCCGCGTTGTCGGCCTCGCAACTGGGCGAAATGGGCGAGCAGCTGATCAACGCGCAATTCTCGCAAACGCAGGAAAGCGCCGCGGACGACTACTCGTTCGACGTGCTGACCAAGAACAAGGCCAACACCCGCGGCCTGGTCACGGCGTTCCAGAAGCTGGCCAAGCTCGATGGCGGCAAGTCCAGCATGTTCTCGTCGCATCCGGGCTCGGAAGACCGCGCCAAGCACATCGAGGACCGCATCAAGAAGAGCAGCTGATCCTGGCCGGCCTGGCCGCATCGGCGGGCCGATCAAGCAAAAAAGCTGGCTGCCCCGCTCGGGGTGGCCAGCCTTTTTGTTGACTGGCGCCCGGCGCCAGGGCGCACTTAGCGATACACGATCACCGGGATGTCGGTGTGCGTCAGCACCTTCTGGGTTTCGCTGCCCAGCAGCAGGCCCGACAAGCCGCGCCTGCCGTGCGAGGCCATGAAGATCACGTCGCAGCCATGGCGCTCGGCCGCGTCGATGATGCCCAGGTAGGGCACGGCAAAGGTGGACATATCGGCGTCGAAGCTGATGCCGTCGGCCCTGGCGGCGGTTTCCACTTCTTTCAGGTACAGCTTGGCCTGGCTTTCGATTCGGTCCCGGAAGGCCTGGGGTGCCTCCACCACGATCTCGCTGAACGGCGTGTAGGGATATTCCTCCAGGCAGACATAGGCGGTGACCCGCGCGTTGATTGTCTTGGCCAGCTCCAGCGCGCCGTCGATGGCCTTCTTGGACAGTTCCGAACCGTCGGTGGGTAGCAGGATGTGCTTGAACATGCTGGACTCCTTTGGGGCGAATGGACCGCGTGGACCGAATTGACGTGTGGACGGAGGCAGGCCGCATGGCACCTGTCAGGTTTCATTGTAGGCAGGGGTGGCGCATGCAGCATTGCCCTAAATCAAATCGAACTACGAATTGACCGCCAGTTGCGGCTTGCTGGCGGCGGATGCCTGTTCCGCGCGGCGCCAGTAGGCCGGATTCCCATAAGTGTTCTTCAGGTGGTCGATGAACAGCCGCACCCGCAGCGGCAGGTGCTTGCGCTGCGGAAAGACAGCGTGGATGCCGATCGGCGGCGCCTGGAATTCGTCGAGCACCGTGACCAGCCGGCCACTGGCAATTTCCTGCCCGACCTCCCACCAGGAGCGCCATGCCAGCCCGTGGCCATGCAGGCACCACGCGTGGAGCACCGCGCCATCGGTGCATTCCATGGTGCCGCCCACCTTGACCGTCACCTGGCGGCCCTCCTGCTGGAAGGCCCAGCCGCGCTGCACGTTGGCGCTGGCGCCGAAGGCCAGGCAGTTGTGGCGGGTGAGATCCTCGGGCAGGGCGGGCACGCCATGGCGCGCCAGGTATTCGGGAGACGCCACCACCACGCGGCGGTTCTCCGCCAGGCGGATCGACACCAGGCTGGAGTCGGGCAGGTCGCCCAGGCGGATGGCGCAGTCGAAGCCCTCGTTGACGAGATCCACCACGCGGTCCGACAGGTCCAGCGTGATGGTCACGTCCGGGTGCGACTCGATGAACAGCGGCACCAGGGGCGCCACATGCTTGCGCCCGTAGCCAGCCGGCGCGGTCACGCGCAGGTGGCCGCTGGCCTTGACGCCGCCGGCCGAGACGCTGGCCTCGGCGTTGTGCAGGTCGTTGAGGATGCGCTGGCAGTCTTCCAGGAAGGCCGAGCCCTCGAAGGTGAGGCTGATCTTGCGGGTGGTGCGCAGCAGCAGCTTGACCCCCAGGCGCTCTTCCAGCGCATCGATGCGCCGGCCGATGATGGCGGGCGCCACGCCTTCAGCCGCCGCGGCCGCCGAAAGGCTGCCCCGAGCGGCTACCGAGACGAAGGTCTCCAATTGTTTGAAATGATCCACGAAGCTCGCCAGTTTTGTGCCTCATACCGCCCAAAAAACGAGGTGGGTGAGGCAATGGGGTGGATTTGGTGCCTTATCTTTATACCGTTAGCGAAGATTAGTGGGGTAAAAGTAAAAGATCAAGTGACCCTGACCGACTTTGCCGCACTGCAACGTCTCCCTACAATGCTATGCATTCATTGGTGTACAGGCCCACGCAGTGGTGTTGGCTTGCCGGCTTTGCCGGGTTTGCCGGGTTTGTCCAAAGGAACCGCTCCAGCTCATGCAAAAGATCCGCGCAGTCGTCTTTGATGCCTACGGCACGCTGTTCGACGTGTATTCCGTCACCGCGCGCGCGGAGCAATTGTTTCCGGGCAAGGGCGAGGCGCTGGCATTGCTGTGGCGCGAGCGGCAGATCGACTACACCCGCATTCGCTCGATGGCCGCCCCCGACGGCGCATACTACAAGCCGTTCTGGGCGCTTACGGTGGATGCGCTGCGCTATGCGGCCGAGCGCCTGCAACTGGTGCTGGACCCGGCCTTGGAGGCGCAGCTGCTCAAGGAGTACGCGTGCCTGTCGGCCTTCCCGGAAAACCTCGGGGCGCTCAAGCGCCTGCGGGCCGCCGGGCTGCCGCTGGGCATTCTTTCCAACGGCAACCCCGAGATGCTGGACATCTCGGTCAAGAGCGCCGGCATGCACGGGCTGTTCGACCACGTGCTGTCGGTCGATGCGGTGCGCATGTACAAGACCGCGCCCGAGGCCTACGCGCTGGGCCCCAAGGCATTTGGCGTGCCGGCCGGGGAGATCCTCTTCGTCTCGTCCAATGGCTGGGACGCTTGCGGCGCCACCTGGTACGGCTACACCACGTTCTGGATCAATCGTGCCGGTCATCCGGCGGAGCGGCTCGATGTGAGCCCTTCCGGCACCGGGCACGACATGAACGACCTGCTCGAATTCGTGCGCACCCAAGGTGCGGCGGTTTGACGGCGGGCACCCCAACTCAACCATCGATCACAGGAGAACACTGATGGCCATCACGCTGCCTGCGGGCATGAAGATTACCGGCGAAATCCTGCCGGCCTACGAAGACATCCTCTCGCCGGCCGCACTGGCCCTGGTGGACAAACTGCATCGCGCCTTCGAGCCGCGCCGCCAGGAACTGCTGGCCGCCCGCGTCGAGCGCACCAAGCGCCTGGACGCCGGCGAGCTGCCCGACTTCCTGCCGGAAACCAAGAGCGTGCGCGAAGGCGACTGGAAGGTCGCGCCGGTGCCGCCGGCACTGCATTGCCGCCGCGTGGAAATCACCGGCCCGGTCGAAGCCAAGATGGTCATCAACGCGTTCAACTCCGGCGCGGACAGCTACATGACCGACTTCGAGGACTCCAACACCCCCAACTGGCACAACCAGTTGCAGGGCCAGGTCAACCTCAAGGCCGCCGTGCGCCGCACCCTCACGCTGGACTCCAACGACAAGCACTACAAGCTGGCCGACAAGATCGCCACGCTGCAGGTGCGCCCCCGCGGCTGGCACCTGGACGAAAAGCACGTCACCATCGACGGCCAGCGCGTCTCCGGCGGCATCTTCGACTTTGCGCTGTTCCTGTTCCATAACGCCAAGGAACAGATCGCACGCGGCGCCGGCCCCTTCTTCTACTTGCCGAAGATGGAAAGCCACCTCGAAGCTCGCCTGTGGAACGACGTCTTCGTCATGGCCCAGAACGAAATCGGCCTGCCGCAAGGCACCGTCAAGGCAACCGTGCTGATCGAAACGATCCTGGCCGCCTTCGAGATGGAAGAAATCCTGTATGAGCTGCGCGAGCACAGCGCTGGCCTGAACGCCGGCCGCTGGGACTACATCTTCTCGTGCATCAAGAAGTTCAAGGTCGACAAGAACTTCTGCCTGGCCGACCGCGCCAAGGTCACCATGACCGCGCCGTTCATGCGCTCGTACGCGCTGCTGCTGCTCAAGACCTGCCACAAGCGCGGCGCGCCCGCCATCGGCGGCATGAGCGCCCTGATCCCGATCAAGAACGATCCGGAAAAGAACGCCATCGCCATGCAAGGCATCATCAACGACAAGAAGCGCGATGCCACCGACGGCTACGACGGCGGCTGGGTGGCGCACCCGGGCCTGGTCGAGCCGGCCATGAAGGAATTCGTGGCAGTGCTGGGCGACAAGCCCAACCAGTTCGACAAGCAACGCGACGACGTCAACGTGGCGGCCAAGGACCTGCTGGACTTCCAGCCGGAAACGCCGATCACGGAAGCCGGCCTGCGCATGAACATCAACGTCGGCATCCACTACCTCGGCTCCTGGCTAGCCGGCAACGGCTGCGTGCCCATCCACAACCTGATGGAAGACGCCGCCACCGCCGAGATCTCGCGCTCGCAGGTGTGGCAGTGGATCCGCTCGCCCAAGGGCAAGCTGGAAGATGGCCGCAAGGTGACCGCCGAGATGGTGCGCGCGCTGATCCCGGAAGAGCTGGCCAAGGTCAAGGCATTCGTCGGTGGCGACACCAAGACGTATGACCGCGCCGGCGAGATCTTCGAGCAGATGTCCACGTCGGAAGACTTTGCTGAGTTCCTGACGCTGCCGCTGTACGAAGAGATCTGATCGGGCTGGCCGTACACTGGCCTTGCCGGGGCGCCTGCCTCGGCGTTAAACAACCCGCAGCCTGGTGCTGCGGGTTTTTTATTTCCAGGCTCCAGGTAAGCCGACGCGATTCGCGCCCATGCCATCTGGCGTAACATGATCCGGACCAGGCTTGCTCTTGCCGGAATTTTTCCGCGATCTGCTCACGCCGACCGATAAGGCTTGGAATGCTCATTCCAGCAGGAGAGGCAAAGATGCTTCAGGCTGCCCAGTTTATCGCTACCTTTTGCTGCACCCTGTTCTCGGGCGCAGCGGTCTACATTACGTTTGTCGAGCATCCCGCGCGGATGGGATGTGACACGAAAACGGCGGCAACGGTCTGGGCGCCAAGCTACAAGCGCGCGACGCTGATGCAGGCGCCGCTGGCAATCCTGAGCTGTCTTGCGGGTGTGGCCTCAGGGCTGCTCGGGGGCGGCACGATGTGGCTGATTGGCGCGGTGCTCATCGGCAGCGTTGTGCCGTTCACCTTGCTCGTGATCAAGCATGTCAACGCGCAACTGCTTGAGGGCAAGCGCGATCTCGCTTCGGCTGAAACGCGGATCCTGCTGGACAAATGGGGAAGGCTACATGCGGTCCGGTCCGTGCTGAGTCTTCTCGCCTCCGTTCTCTTCCTGGTTCTCTTGCTTCATCACTGATCAGGCGGATCAGGCAGATCAGGCGGACCGCGCCGATGCTACCGGGTCAACGTGACCCGATAGCCGAAGGCAGCCGGTGCCGGACATGCCGGCCACGGCCTCCCTGTCACGCGTCCTCGCCTCACGCCGCAGCTAGCGTGGCATCAGCCGGTTTCCACAGCGCACCCGCATAAAGCGCCGCACCAAAATCCGCCGGCACGTCGCCGCGAATCCGCTGTTCATGCAGCGCCAGGTCCGCCAGCAGCAGATCGCGGCTGATGCGGGCGACAGAGCCCGGGATATCGCGCCGCATGCTGGGCACATCGCCCAGCGGCACGCCGACGCTGGCGAAGCCAGCAGGGTTGTGCACGTGGAGATCGCGCAGCCACGGCGCGGCGCCTGGTGTTTTCTCAAGGTACTCAAGGCCGCTGCCCAGATAGGGCGACGCGGCGAGGTCGTCGTCGCGTGCGTCGGCCGGGGCTGCATAGCGGTCGCGCCAGCGCAGGATATGCGGCGCGATGTCGGCCAGTTCCGGACGAGCCGACGGATCCACCAGATAGCCCGTGCCGGCAATCGCGAAGTCGAAGCGCAGGTTCTCGCCTTGCACCTGGGTGACGATGCGGCCGGATTCCACCTCGGCGCCGGACAGCGACGTGCCCAGGTGCAAATGGAATTGCGGGAATTTGAGCACCCGCTCAACGGAATCGGCCGGTGGCGTGGAGCCGGCGCGGCGATAGCGGATGGCTTGCTCCCAGCGCGTGGCGTCGGGCAGGGCGTGGTAGTTGTCGTAAAGGCCGGGGTAGGCGCGCACGCGCGATACCGGCGTGGCGGCGATATGGTCGCGGCGCGCGAACAGGTGCACGGCAGCCGCGCCGGATTCCAGCGCCACGGCGGCGGCGTCGAAGGCGGATGCCGCCGCGCCCAGCACGGCGACCGTCTTGCCGCGCAGCGCGTCGAAGTCGATGGCATCGGCCGTATGCGCGGCCAGCCCGGCGGCCACGGCCCGCGACAGCACGGCTGGCACGAACGGTGCGCCATTGCCGGCCACGCCATTGGCCAGGATGACCTTGCGCGCCGTCTCGATGCGCGGCTGCCCATTCACTTCCAGATGCAGCCGGAAGTGCTGCACCGCGGCGCCGGTTACGGGTTCGATGCGTACCACCCGCGTGGCATAGCGCACCTGCACGCCGAGGAAGCTCCGGTACCAGTCCAGGTAATCGGCCCAGGCCAGGCGAGGAATGCGGTCGATGACGGCATAGGCCTCAGCCCCGTGCCGCGCTTCATACCAGGCCTGGAAGCCCAGCGTGGGCAGGCCAAGCTCCGGCCCGACCAGGTTCTTGGGCGTGCGCAGCTTCTGCATGCGGGCGCGCGTGCGCCAGACGCCGGCCAGCGCGCCGTCGGGCGCGGCGTCCAGCATTGTCACGCGGCCGATGCCCGCGCGGCGCAGCGCGAAGGCGTAGGCGCTGCCGCTCTGGCCGCCGCCGACGATGGCCACGTTGTGGTCGATGCCGGCGTGGTCCGGCACCCAGTTGTCTGGCGCGGGACCGAGCAGGCGCAGCGTTTCACGCGCGAGGAAATCGGGGTCGGAAGCGGGGAGGGAAGAGGTGGTAGTCATGCGGCAGCGGCAAGGGTTTGGGCGGCGGATCTGGAGGAAGCGGCTGGGTGCGCGGGACGCTTGAGCCCAAGGTGCTCGCGCAGCGTGCTGCCGTCGTACTCCGCGCGGAACAGGCCGCGGCGGCGCAGCTCCGGCAGCACCAGTGCGATGAAATCGGTGAGCCCGCCCGGCAGCACCGGCGACATGATGTTGTAGCCGTCGGCGCCGTATTTGCGGAAGCGCTCTTCGAGCTGGTCGACGATCTGCTCTGGCGTGCCGATCACCTGCCAGTGGCCGCGGGCACCCGCAACGCGCTGGTAAAGCTGGCGGATGGTCAGGTTCTCGCGCCGCGCCAGGTCGATCACCAGCCGCTGGCGGCTCTTGCTGGCATTGGTCTCGGGCAGCTCGGGAATCGGGCCATCGAGCGCATAGCCCGACAGGTCGAAGCCGCCGGTCAGGCCGGACACCAGCGCCAGGCCGACCACGGGGTCGATCAGCGCTTGCAGCTGCTCGAATTTCTCCTTGGCTTCGCTTTCGCTCTGGCCCACCACGGGAAATACGCCGGGCAGGATCTTCAGGTCGTCCGGCTCGCGCCCATATCTCGCGAGCCGGCCTTTGACGTCGGCGTAGAAGGCCACGGCATCCTCCACGGTCTGCTGCGCCGTGAACACGGCTTCGCCCGTGCGTGCTGCCAGTTCCTTGCCGGCTTCGGAGGAGCCGGCCTGTACCACGACCGGATGGCCCTGCGGCGTGCGCGATACGTTGAGCGGCCCCTGCACCGAGAAATGCTTGCCCTTGTGGCGCAGCACATGGCGCCTGGCGGGCTCGTAGTAGCGGCCGCTGGCCTTGTCACGCAGGAAGGCATCGTCTTCCCAGCTGTTCCACAGCCCGGTGACCACGTCGGCGAACTCGGCGGCGCGCTCGTAGCGGTCGGCATGGGCGAAGTGGTGGTCGCGGTTGAAGTTGCGGGCTTCGTGCTCGTTGGACGAGGTGACCAGGTTCCAGCCGGCGCGCCCGCCCGAGATATGGTCCAGCGAGGCGAACTTGCGCGCCACGTGATAGGGCTCGTTGAAGCTCGTCGAGGCGGTGCCGACCAGGCCGATGCGATCGGTCACCGCGGCCAGCGCGGATAGCAGCGTGATGGGCTCGAACTGCGCCTGGTAGCTGTGCGCGGTGCGGCTGAGGAACTCGACATCGTCGCCGCGCGTGCCTACGCCGTCGGCCAGGAAGACCAGGTCGAACTTCGCCGCCTCGGCGGCCTGGGCGAGCGCGACGTAGTGCTTGAAGTCGATGCCCGCGTCGGCCTTGGCATCGGGATGGCGCCAGGCGGCGATATGGTGGCCGCTGGGGTAAAGGAAGGCGCCCAGGCTGAGGAAACCGCTACGTTGAGCCATGATTGCTTGTCGGTTATTTGCTTGTGTCTGTTGTTTGCTTGGATCAGGGGATATCAGGCGGCCTTGCGAGCGCTTTGCCGGCCCTGTGGCCGTGCCAGCCCCAGGTGCTCGCGCAGCGTGCTGCCTTCGTACTCCGTGCGGAAGATGCCGCGCCGTTGCAGGATCGGCACCACGCCGTCGACAAAGTCCTGCAGCCCGTCAGGCAGCGCATCCGGCATCAGGTTGAAGCCATCCGCCGCGCCATGCCGGAACCAGTGCTCGATGTCGTCGGCGATTTGCTCAGGCGTGCCCACGATCACGCGATGCCCGCCGCCGCCCGCCAGCTCGCGGATCAGTTCGCGCACGGTGTAGCCATGGCGCCGCGCCAGCGCCAGCGTGGCGTTGAAGAAGGTGTGGTTGCCATTGCCGTTGGCGGGCAGGACAAGGTGGTCCGGCAGCCGCTCGTCCAGCTTCAGGCGGTCCGGCGTGATGCCTAGCGTGCCGGCCAGCCGCGCCAGGCTGTAGTCCCAGGGAATCAGGTCGATCAGCGCGTCGCGCCGCTGGCGTGCCTGCGCTTCGGTGGCGCCGATGATGGTGGTCAGGCCCGCCAGCACCCGCACGGCGTCGGGCCCGCGCCCGAGCGCCTGCGCGCGCGCTTTCAGCTCGCGCCCGTAGGCCAGCGATTCCTCGAAGGATTGCGACGCCGAGAACACGGCCTCGGCATGGCGTGCGGCCAGCTCGCGCCCGTCGGCGGAGCCGCCGGCCTGCACCAGCACCGGATGGCCTTGCGGCGAGCGCGGCAGGTTGAGCGGCCCCTGCACGCTGAAATGCTCGCCATGGTGCGCGATCGGCTGCACCTTGGCGGTGTCGACGAAGCGGCCCGATGCCTTGTCGCCGATAAAGGCGTCGTCCTCCCAGCTGTCCCACAGCGCCTTGACGACCGTGGTGAACTCGGATGCGCGCGCATACCGCTGCGCGTGGTCCGGTGCCGCATCGCGCCCGAAGTTGCGCGCCGAGGGCGCATCGGCCGTGGTGACCACGTTCCAGCCGGCACGCCCCGCGCTCACATGGTCCAGCGTGGCGAAGCGCCGCGCGATGTTGTAGGGCTCGTTGTAGCTGGTGGACGCCGTGCCGACCAGGCCGATATGCGTGGTCGCCGCCGCGATGCAGGCCAGCAGCACCGTCGGCTCCAGCGCGGGGATCGGGCGGAAATGGATCTGGTCGACGATGGCGGCGTTGTCCGCCAGGAACACCGCGTCGAGCTTGCCGGCTTCGGCAATCTGCGCCACGCGGATGTAGTGCCGCACGTCGGCAAAGGCGGCGGGATCGCTCTCGGGCAGCCGCCAGGCCGACGGCACGAAGCCCGAGTGCAGGATATTGATATTGAGGTGGAGCTGGCGCTGGCGCGCTCGGTTCGATGCACTCATTGGTAGGTCCCCGGTTCGGGATGGCCTTCGCCCAGCACCCAGCGGCCGACATTGCGGGTCTTGTACTCGGACGGGTTGTGCAAGGTATGGATGCGCACGTTGCGCCAGAAGCGGTCCAGGCCGGTCTTGCGCACCGCCGAGCGCGCGCCGGTGACCTCGAAGATCTCGCTGGAGACCTGCAGCGCGACCTCGCCAGCCAGCACGTTGGCCGCCGCGATGGCCACGGCCGCTGCGCCGCGTTCCTCGGCGGCGAGCGCTTCTCCGCGCGCAATCACGCCGTCGAGCGCAAGCAGCGCGCGGTCGGCCAGCGCGGTGGCGGCCTGGGTCTTGACCCAGAGCTCGCCGTATTGCCGGCGCACCCACGGGTCGTCGACATGGCGCTCCACGCCCGAGTGGATCCACGGGCGCGACTGATGCACCGTGTATTCACGCCCTGCGCGCAGCGCGCCCTGCGCCGTGCCGATAAACACATTGAGCAGCACGCTTTGCTGCTGCAGCGGCGTGACCGTGCGGTAGGGCTCGGCCGGCGCGCCGGTGGGGTTCAACGGCACCGGCTGGCCGAGCACTTCGCTCTCGTGCACGCGCACGCCCCGGTAGGTGACGCGGCCGCTGCCGGTCTGGCGCTGGCCGATGCCGTCCCAGTCGTCCTCGATCAAGATGCCTTGGCGGTCCGCGGGAATCGCGGCAAAGCGGCGCTCGCCGCTGTCGGCGTCTTCCCAGGCAATCGCCAGGAAGTCGGCCACATGCGAGCCGGAAGTGAAGGGGCGATAGCCGTCCAGCACGAACCATTCGCCTTCGCGCCGGCCAAACAGGCTCTTGGAAAAGCTGTTCGCCGTGTTGCCCCAGAACCAGTTGCCCTCGGCCGAGCGGCGCCACAGGCTCAAAGCCTTCTGCGGCGCGTTGCGCAAGCGCGGGCTCAGCAGGCTGCTGTAGTGATAGCCGAACAGATGGCCGAGCGAGCCATCCACCTGCGCGAACAGGCGCGTGATGCGCAGCACGGTCGACCAGGTTTCGCCCTGGCCGCCGATTTCGCGTGGCAGCAGCAGCGCAAGCAGGCCGTGCTCCTTGAGCAAGCGAATCTGCTCCGCCGGTTTCCCGCCGGCCTGGTCGCGGGCGATGGCGTCTTCGGCGAAGCGATCGCGCAGTGCGACGGCGCGGGCGATGAATGGGTTGCTGGTGTCGGGCTCGAACAGCGTGGGCGCTGGTTCAGCCTGTGCGCGGAGATAGGCGACGTTGGCGGTCATGATGGGGTCTCGGTCGGTAGCCGTAATCGAATGTTGGGCGCGCAGGCCAGCAGTCGCGGCTCATGGTGTTCGGCGGGTTCAGCGATAGATGGCAGGCGAGGGGAATTCGCCCGTGAGCAACCATGTGCCCACCGTGCGTTTCTTGTACTCGGCCGGGTTGTGCAGCGTGTGGGTGCGCACGTTGCGCCAGAAGCGGTCGAAGCCATTGGCGTTGGTGGCAGAACGCGCGCCCATCACCTCGAAGATCTCGTTCGATACGGCCAGTCCGGTCTCCCCGGCGTACAGGTTGGCGGTAGCCAGCTCGATGGCTACCGGCCCGCGCTGCGCCAGCGTCAGCGCCTGTCCGTAGCCATAGATCGCATCCAGGCTGCGCGCCGCCTGGTCGGCCAGCTCGGTCGCCGCCAAGGTGCGGATGGCGAGCTCACCGTATTTGCGCTGGACCCACGGATCATCGACATGGCGCTCCACGCCCGCGTGGATCCACGGACGCGATTGCGTGGCGGTGTAGGCGCGGCCTTCGTCCAGCGCGCCCTGTGCCGTGCCGACGAAGACATTGAGCAGCACGCTTTGCTGCAACAGGGTGGTCAGCGATGCGAAAGGGGTGAGCGGATCGTCAGGCTTGCCAAGCAGCTCGTCGTCGCGCACCAGCACGCCGTTGAACGTCACGGTGCCGCTGCCGGTCTGGCGCTGGCCGATGCCGTCCCAGTCATCCTCGATCACGATGCCCGCGCGATCCGCCGGCACCACGCCCATCAGGCGCTGGCCGAGCGCATTCTCCCAGGCAAGCTGGATCACGTCCGCCACATGGCTGCCGCTGGAGAAGGGCCGGAATCCGGTGACCAGCCAGCCATCGTTGCCGGGCGCGCGCTGCGCGCTGGACGTTTTCGACAGCGCATTGCCCGAGTTGCTCCACAGCCATTGCTCCTGGGCAGCGGCGCGCAGCCAGCGCTCCTGCTGCGCGGGCGTGCCGCGCGCCTGCACGGCGTGCACGGGCAGATGGTGGTAGCCGAACAGGTGGGCCAACGAGCCATCGGTACGCGCGAATTCCCGCACCACGCGCAGCAGTGACAGCCACGAGGCACCGCCCCCGCCGTACCCCGTGGGAATGCCGGCTGAGAGCAGGCCGCTTTCCTTGAGCAAGCGGATTGGTTCGATGGGCCGGCCGCCAGCCTTGTCGCGGGCGACGGCATCGGTATGGAAGGCCTCGCGCAGCACCACTGCGCGGGCGACGAAGGGATCGCTCAGATCCGGACCGAAGTTGGGCATGCCGGGTTGTCTTCTCAATGTTGCACCCGAGACACGATAGAACAAGGTTGTCGCGCCACCAACGAAGCAAACCGCGCTTGCATATCCACTTTTATGGATGGCCGTTCGCCGCATCACTGCGCGCAGAAATTTCCCTGCGCCAATTCAGACGGCGCCTACGCCCTGTGCCGCGGTCCCACGGAACAATGCATCCGTCTCTACTCCCACGACCTGATTTTGCAAACATTGAATCCGGGCCCCGGAAGGGCAACCGGCGGCGGCTCACTGGCGCCGGGGGGGCAGCCGAATGCTGGCTATTTATACCTTTTCAGATATAATTCGATGATTCCATGCGACGAAAAATTGCTGGTCTGGGTTGGAAGCAGCAAGAAGGACCTGATGGCGCTGCCAATCGATGTGCGGAGATTCTTCGGCCATGCCTTGGATTTCGCGCAACGAGGCGGCCAGCACGATGCGGCAAAGGTGCTAAGGGGGTTCGGTGGGGCAGGTGTTCTGGAGGTTGTCGAAGATGGATGTAGGCGGGACTTACCGCGCTGTCTATACCGTGAGGTTCCCGCAGGTGGTATTCGTTCTGCACTGCTTCCAGAAGAAGAGCAAGCGCGGGATCGAGACACCGAAAGAAGAGATGGACATCATTCGCGCCAGGCTGAATGTGGCAGAGGCGCACGCAAAGGAGCTAGAGGCATGGCAAAGCGCACGATTGACGGCATCGAGATCGAAACGGGCTCCGGCAATGTCTTTGCCGACCTGGGCCTGCCCGATGCCGAGAAGCTCAAGATCAAATCCGGCCTCGTGATCGAGATCGCGCGCGCCGTGCGTCGCCTCGGGCTGACCCAGGAAGAAGCGGGGCGCCGGATGGGCATTGCGCAGCCGAAGGTGTCGAGCATGCTGCGAGGTGACTTTGCCAACTTGTCCGAACGCAAATTGATGGAGTGCCTGACCCGGCTGGGTTACGACATCGAAATCAAAGTCACGCTTGCGGCAGAGCCGGTAGGGCATTTGACGCTTGCACTCGCATAAGGCTCTCGCATAAGGCACTCGCGTTGCCTGAGCGGCAATGCCCGGCGCACGTCAGGCTACCGGTCCTGCAACACGGCCTCCCTGGCTTGCTCTCCCGCCTCGGCCGGGCCATAGCCATCACCTTTCCACTCGATAAAGCACAGCCCATGGCCAAAAGGGTCGGACAGCATCGCCTGCCGCCCCCAGGCGAAATCCTGCGGCCAGTCCTCCAACTCGGCACCGGCTTCCAGCGCGCGTTCCACTGCGATTTCCAGGTCCTCCACCACAAAGTCGAGATGCACCGGCGTCCAGTGCCGGCGATAGTCGCGCCGTCCATCGGCGCGCGTGCTGGGCCTGGTGCCCTGTGCCTCGGCCAGCAGGTAGATCGGCGCGCTGCCGCCCAGCATTTCCGCCACGGAGCCGTCGAACAGCTTGCGCGCCAGGCGCAGCCCGAGGCCGTGCTGGTAGAAGCCGACGCCGTGCGCGAGGTCGTCGACGTCGATATTGATCAGCAATTGCATCGCAGTCTCCTGCTTGAAATGGGGGGCGGAGCCCGCATGGAAGCATCCCGCCCGAAGAACGGGATTGTGCGCCGGCCCTCCTGACAAGTACTGTCAGGAGTGTTGTACTCGGCGCCTGTGACGCGCAAGGCTGAAAGCGGTGCCGGCGAGGGCTTCAGGCGCGCATGGGCACCAGCAAGGCATTGACCACGGGCACCAGCGCATCGCCCAGGGCGATATGGTCGGCGGCGTCCAGGTGCACGCCGTCGACTTCGCTGCTGTGGATCACCGTCCCGGTGTCGAAACAGTCGCGTCCGCGCGCGCGGCAGACTTCCTGGAAGGCTTGCGCCAGCCCCACGCATTTGTGCTCGCCACCGGCAAATTTCGGCGCCAGCGGCCCGCGCGGCGTGGTGATGGGCGGGGGCACCAGCACCAGCACCGGCGGTACGGGCATGCCGGGCTCGATCGGCGCGCCGCGGATGGTGTCGAGCAGGGCGCCGATGCCTTGCGCGGCGTGCCAGGCGTGATGCGGGTGCATGGACTGGAAATCGTTGCTGCCGAGCATCAGGATCACCAGCGCCAGCGGCGAGTGCATCTCGATGCGCTGCGCCAGGCCCTGGATGCCGTTGCGGCCCGGCTTGAAGGGATCGTCCCAGACCGTGCGGCGGCCGTTGAGGCAGTCTTCCAGTATGCGCACCGGGCGTTGCCCTTTGGCGATCGCGCCGTTCAGGGCGAGTTCCAGGCGGCCGGGCCAGCGCACGGGCCAGGGAAGGCGCTGTCGCGTGCCCGGCACGATGCCCCAGGACAACGAGTCGGCGTAGACCAGTACCTGCAGCGGGTCGACGGCGCAAAGGGTGTCGGATCGGGTGTCGGGAGACGGCAGGGCGTTCATGGGCGGGCTCCGGGAAAGTTTGCTGCGGACCTTGGCACAGACCTTCATAATATCGGCTAACAATAGATCGGGAGAGTTAAGTTGCGTTTCGAGCACCTGGTGGAGATCAACGATCCACAAAATATCCAGTTGGACCCGCTCACGCCGGAGCAGCTCTGGCAAGGGCTGGTGCTGCGCAGTGCCGAGCCCGAGCTGTTTGTGATGGGGCTGGACCGCGCGGAGATCGTGGAGCGGGGCGACGACTGGGTCGAGCGCAAGCTGCATTTCGGCAAGGCCACGATCCGCGACCGCGTCGTTTTCGAGCAACGCCGTGTCGTGCGCTATGAAACCGCCCCCACCGACGAGCACGCCGGCGGCACCCTGACCATGGCGATCGAGACGCCGGGACCGGGCGCGTTGCTGCTACGCTTTGTCTACGAAACCACCATGCCCACGGTGGACGACAGCGGCGATGACCGCTTCGCCGAAATCGTCAAGTCGGCCTATCACGAGGCCGACCTCGACACCGTGCGCAAGATCCGCGAACTGGCCGCCCTCGGACGGCTGGGGTGAGCGGGCAGCCCTCGTCGCCTGCCGCCGGCAGGCAGCCGGGCGGCCCGACCCGTGAGTCGCTGCGGGCGCGCTATGGCAGCCGTCATCGCTGGCTGGTGCTGCTGACGCTGATGCTGGGCACGGTCTCCTCGATCGTGTCGTCGACCATCGTCAACGTGGCCATTCCCGACCTGAGCCGGCATTTCGTGCTGGGGCAGGACAGCGCGCAATGGGTGGCGGCCAGCTTCATGATCGCCATGACGCTGTCGATGCTGCTCACGCCGTGGCTGCTTAACCGTTACGGCCTGCGCCGCACGTTCATGGGCAGCCTGCTGCTGCTGGGCACGGGCGGGATGGTCGGCGGATTCTCGCCGACCTATGGCGTGATGATCGCCATGCGGGTGGCCGAGGGCATTGCGGCGGGGATCCTGCAGCCGCTGCCCAATATCCTGATCCTGCGGGTGTTCGAGGAGCGCGAGCAGGGCAAGGCGATCAGCATGTTCGGCTTTGGCGTGGTGCTGGCGCCGGCGCTGGGGCCCAGCGTGGGCGGCTTCCTGGTGGAGGCCTTCGGCTGGCGCTCGATCTTCTTCGTGGTGGTGCCGCTGACGCTGATCGGGCTGTGGATGGCGCGCCGCTTCATGGCGGTGGACTCGGCCATGATGGGCGAGCGCAAGCCGCTCGACTGGCAGGGCCTGGGACTGGCCGGCATTGCCACCGTGAGCCTGCTCAACGGGCTGGTGCAGATGCGCGAGAGCGTGCCCGCCGGGATGGCACTGGCTGGCTTTGGCGTGCTGATGCTGGTGGCGTTCGTGCTGTGGCAGTTGCGCGCAGCGCATCCGCTGATGAACATGCGCCTGTACAGCTACCGGCAGTTTTCGGCCGGGGCGGTGGTGGCGTTCATCTATGGCGCCGGGCTGTTCGGATCGACCTACCTGCTGCCCGTCTACATGCAGATGGCGCTGGCCTATACGCCGTCGCGCGCCGGGCTGGTGCTGCTGCCGGCCGGCATCGCGCTGGCCCTGACCATAGCGGCGGCGGGGCGGTTGACCAATCGCATCTCCGCGCACCTGCAGGTGTCCTTCGGGCTCGCGCTGCTGTCGGCCTCGTTCCTGCTGATGGCGATGGGGTCCCAGGCCACGCCTTACCTGCTGCTGGTGGGGATTGCGGTGCTGGGGCGGATCGGGCTGGGCTGCATCCTGCCTTCGCTGACGCTGGGCTCGATGCGTGGCGTGGATTATTCGCTGATCGCGCAGGGTTCCAGCTGCATCAACTTCATCCGGCAACTGGGGGGCGCGATCGGAGTGAGCCTGGCGGGTGTGGGCCTGCAATGGCGGCTGGCCGCGCAGGGCGCGGTGCTGGGCACCGACGGCGATCCGGCCGCGCGCATTCGCGCTTTCGACGAGACCTTCCTGGCGGTCGGCCTCGTCATTGCTACCGCCATCCTGGCGGCCTGGCGGATCCGGCCCAGGCCGCTGGCCGAAGCGTAAATCCGGGGGCCGGCGCAGAGCCGGCTACCCGATTTGGCTTCAGGCGGTGGCGCCGCTGCGCAGCTCTTCCACCAGCGCGATGTATTTTTCCTGCGCCTCTTCCTGGGCGGTGCCCTTGAGCGTTTCCCAGGCTTCGAACTTGTAGCGGCCGACGAAATCGGTCATGCCCGGCTTGTCGCCATGGGCGTCGCCCTCGCTGCCTTGCTTGAACAGCGCGTAGAGGCGCAGCAGGGTCATGTTGCTGGGGCGCTCGGTCAGTTGCTTGACGTCGATCTGGGCTTGGGCGAAGCGTGCCTGCAGGTCGCTCATGGGGTTCTCCTGGCTGGATGGGGGAAGCGTTCTGGATTCGGTGTTCGGGAAAAACCCGGCAGCCGCGATGATAGCGCCCGCGACCGCGCGTTTGAGCCGGAAGAAACCGAAGAACGCTTCAGTCCGGCGCGCCGGGGCGGGGCGTGCGCACCGCGCTAGTTCAGCTTTTGAGGTCGCTCCGGATACAATCTCTCCATGTCCTGGATTCTTGCAGTTGAAACCTCCACCGAGTGGTGTTCCGTGGCGCTCGGGCGCATTGCCGATGGCGGCGCCCTGGAGTGCCTGGTTCGTCATGAACATACCGGCCCGCGCTCGTCCTCCCGCGTGCTGCCGGCCGCCGGCGAGTTGCTCGCCGAGGCCGGCATTGCCCTGTCGGACTGTGCCGCCATCGCCTTTGGCGCGGGGCCGGGCTCCTTCACGGGCCTGCGCACCGCCTGCGGCGTCGCCCAGGGCCTGGCCTTTGGCGCCGACCTGCCGGTCATTCCCGTCAATTCGCTGATGGCCTGCGCCGAACGCGTGCGCCTGGGCGGGGAAGGCATGCCCGCGTTGCCACCTGACGTATCGGTGCTGGTAGCGCTGGACGCCCGCATGGACGAAGCCTATGCAGGCGCGTTCCGCTGGGACGGCGCCGCGCAGGAGTGGCAGGCGGCGACCGACATGCAGGTGTGCCCGCCGGAGGCCGTCAGCCTGCCCCCCGGGCCGTTCTGGCTGGCGGGCAGTGCCGCTGCCGTGTTTGGCGAGCGCCTCAAGGCCACGGCGCTGGCATTGCACAGCGTGCCCGAGGCCTTGCCCGCGGCGCCGGCCCTGGTATCGATTGCCCTGCGCGCGCTGGCCCGCAATGAAACCGTCGCGGCGGCCGATGCCAGGCCGATCTACCTGCGCGACAAGGTGGCCCAGACCATCGCCGAGCGCCAGGCCGTGGCGGCGCAGCGTGCTGCGCTGGCCGCGGGAGAGCAGCCGTGAGCGTCGAGCGCAACCAGCCACCGGGAAGCAGCGCGGCCAGTTCCGGCCGCGGCGCGGATGCCGCGTCCGGCGCCGGATACGAATGGCCTGAAGTGCCGGTGATGCCAAGCTTGCCGGCAGGCTGGAGCCTCGGCCGCATGACGGCGCTGGATGTGGAAGCCGTGGCGCAGATCGAGGCCCGGGCCTACAGCCACCCATGGACGCGCGGCAACTTCGAGAATTCCGTCAAGGCCGGGCACATCGGCCTGACCTTGCGGGATAACGGGAGCGTGCTGATCGCCTACACGGTGCTGATGCCGGTCGTCGACGAGATGCACCTGCTCAATATCACGGTGGACCCGGAGCGCCAGCGCGGCGGCCTTGGCCGGCTGCTGCTGGCCGCTGCCATGGCTACCTCGCACGCGCACCATCTCCACACCATGCTGCTCGAAGTGCGGCCTTCCAACGTGGGCGCCATCGAGCTGTACCGGCAGGCAGGCTTTGCCGAGATCGGCCGGCGCAAGGGCTATTACCCCGCAGCCGGCCAGACGCGTGAGGATGCGCTTGTGCTGCGCCGCGCGTGGGCGCCCACGGAGGCCATGCCATGAGCCGCCGCGCCAGGTTCCTCGAAGTGCTCGGCATTGCCGATGAATGGGTGCTGCGCCGCGCGCCGGCCCTGCCGGAGGCCGTCGAGCCATCCGCGATGGCGGGGCTCGCCGACCCGAGCGCGGAAGATACCGCCGTCCACGAAGACACGGCTTCGCGCGAAGCGGCCCAGGCCGCGGTGGCGCTTGCCGCCGTGGCCGACGCTCGCGTGGATGAGGCCAAGGCCGAAGCAGCGCCGTCCGCGTGGTCGGCGCAAGCCGATATGGACGCGGCAGCGTCGGCCCCGGCCCCGGCCCCGGCCGAAGTCGCCGTCGCGCGCATGCCGCCAGAGCCTGTGGCGGCGGATACCAGCACGCGCGAGGCCGTGATTGCCCGTCTGGACTGGGCCGCGCTCGAACAGCGGATCTCCGGCTGCACCGATTGCCAGTTGTGCGATGGCCGCACGCAGACCGTGTTCGGCGTGGGCGACCGCCAGGCCGAATGGATGCTGGTCGGCGAAGCCCCGGGCGAAAACGAGGACAAGCAGGGCGAACCCTTCGTGGGCCAGGCCGGCAAGCTGCTCGACAATATGCTGGCCGCCGTCGGCCTGGCACGCGGGCGCAACGTGTTTATCGCCAACGTGCTGAAGTGCCGCCCGCCCGGCAACCGCAATCCCGAGCCGGAGGAGGTCGCGCAGTGCGAGCCTTACCTGCGCAGGCAGATCGCGCTGATCCAGCCCAAGCTGATCGTGGTGCTGGGGCGCTTTGCGGCTCAGTCACTGCTGCGCACCACCACGCCGATCGGCAAGCTGCGCGGCACCGTCCATAGCTACGAAGGCATTCCGGTGGTGGTGACCTACCACCCGGCCTACCTGTTGCGCACCTTGTCCGACAAGGCGCGCGCCTGGGAAGACCTGTGCCTGGCCCGCGAGGTACATGCCCGTGCGGGAGCCAAGGCCTGAGTTCACGCTAAGCCCCGGCGGCGCCATCGAGATGGCGCCGCTCTGGCGCCATGCCGCCTCGCAGCGCCTGCGCGAGCTCGCCTGGTGCTCGCTGTCGCCCCCGTTGCTGGCATTCCTGCCGACGGGCGAGGCAGGCAATCCCATCATCAATGGCAACGCCCCCGGGCGTTCGCAAGCGGCGCTCGCGCGCTGGCCTGAAGGGGCGCTGGCCGCCTGGCAGCGTTGGCTGCCCGCTGCCGACCCCGCCGCGCTGCCCCCCACCATTGCCGAGCTCGCCGCAGGGCTGGAGCAGCAACGCGTGCGCGGCCCGTCGCCAGCGCCCAGCCTGCGGCTGGGCCGGCATGCGGAGCGCCTGCTGCAATTCACGCTGGAACACACCGAGGGGCTGGAGCTGCTCGCGGCGAACCTGCCGGTGCGCCGTGCCGGCGCGCACGGCGTGCAGACGCTGGGCGAGCTCGATTTTGTCTGGCGCGATGTGGACAGCGGCGCGACCGTGCACTGGGAGATGGCGGCCAAGTTCTACCTGCTGGTCGAACCCGCGGCGGATGGCGCGCCGCGCGGCGGCGGGGCGGGCGCTGCCGTGCTGGACCGCCATTGCTTCGTCGGCCCCAACCTGGTGGACCGCCTGGGCGACAAGCTCGAACATATCGTGCGCAGGCAGCTGCCGCTGTCACGCACCCCCGAGGCCCTGGCGCTGCTGGGTCGCCCGGTTGACCGCAGCGAGGTCTACCTGCTCGGCTGGCTGTTCTATCGGGACGGCGTGGTGCCGGCCGCCATCGGCAGCCTGGGCATCGCCCCGGATCACCTGCACGGATGGTGGTCCACCTTGCCCGACTGGCTGGCCTGGGCTGGCAAGCGCGAGGGCTCGCGCTGGTACCGGCTGCCGCGCTCGGCGTGGATGGCGCCGGCCAGGGTGGCCCAGGCGCACACGGAAACCGCCGAAGCGATCCATGAAGCACTGGCACTGCGTTTTGCGGAGACGCATCACGAGAAGAACTGGCGCCGGGAAGCGCCGGTGATGCTGTGCGAGGTGGAGCCGGCGGGGCAGCCCGGCGTGTGGCGGGAGCGTACCCGCGGGTTTGTGGTGCCGCCGGGCTGGGAGGAGCGGGCGCGCGAGCGCATCGCCAGGCCGGTGGCCTGACCCGGTCTGCGGGTCAAGCGACGCTTAGTGGTGCTTGTCCTCGCCGATCATGGCGAGCGAATTGAAGTTGCGCACGTTGTAGCGGTGCTGGCGCATCACCAGCAGCATGGTGACGCACACGAAGATGCCGAAGGCGACGATGACGATCCCGATCGGCACATTGAGCTTGATCAGCAGCGCGTACAGGCACAGCATCAGCAGCACCGAGACATTCTCGTTGAAGTTCTGCACGGCGATCGAATGGCCGGCCGACAGCAGGACGTGCCCGCGGTGTTGCAGCAGCGCGTTCATCGGCACCACGAAGTAGCCGGACATGCCTCCCACCAGCATCAGGAAGACGTAGGCGATCGCCATGTACAGCGGCATGTGCATGCCGAGCACATCCAGCGAAATGTCGGGCAGGCTGTTCTTGGTGTAGAAGGCCATCAGCATCACCACCACACCCATCGCCACGCCATACGGCAGCACCGACAGCGACTTGCGCAGCGGGATGCGCATGGCCGCCATCATCGCGCCTACCGCCACGCCGACCGCCACCACCGCTTGCAGCAGGGCGCCTTGCGACAGGTTCAGGCCGAGCGATTTTTCCGCCCACTTCAGCACGATGAACTGCAAGGTGGCGCCGGCGCCCCAGAACAGCGTGGTCACGGCCAGCGAAATCTGGCCGAGCTTGTCGCGCCACAGCGCGGTAAAGCAATCCGCGAACTCGGCGATCAGCTTGATCGGGTTCTTTTCCTGCTGCGGGTAGCGGGCCCCCGTCTCGGGGATGAACAGGTTGAACACGGCCGCGATCACGTAGAACAGCATGATCACCACCATGGCTGCCTCGGCCGGGGTGTTGATGCCCGTGTCGATGTAGGGAACATCGATGCCGAGCAGAAGCTTTGAAATGTGCACCGAGATCAACGCGCCGCCCACAACGGTGCCCAGAATGATCGAGCACACCGTCAGGCCTTCGATCCAGCCATTGGCGGCGACCAGTCTCTCGGGCGGCAGCAGCTCGGTGAGGATGCCGTACTTGGCGGGCGAGTACGCCGCTGCGCCGAACCCGACGATGCCGTAGGCCAGCAGCGGGTGCAACCCGAACATCATGATGGCGCACCCCGCTATCTTGATGGTGTTGGTGATGAACATCACCTTGCCCTTGGGCATCGAGTCGGCGAAGGCGCCCACAAAGGCGGCCAGCACGACATAGGACAGCACGAAGAACAATTTGAGCAGCGGCGTCATCCACTGTGGGGAGTGCAGCTCGGTCAGAAGGGCGATAGCGGCGATGAGTAGCGCATTGTCGGCCAGCGAAGAGAAGAACTGCGCGGCCATGATGGTATAAAAACCCTTCTTCATACTTTGGACTCTGACTCCATCGCTATCACCGTACATGTCTGGCAGCAGCGCGTCGCTGGGCGCTGTTATTGCCTGAAGGGAACCTGGGCCCGCGTCGTTGTCAAAATGATGCCCGGACCAGCCGTCGGATCGCTGTGCAGCCTGCCTGACTGTGTTCGACATATTGCATCACTTTTAAAACATGGCCGGAACGTCCGGCTTTATAACACGAAAATAAGGCGATTCCGAGCCTTCACGGGCCGCCGGTTGGACAGCGCAAGCGCGCAGCGATTCCCTAAATGTTTGGCCTAATGTGTTCAAATAACGTCTGCGCGACGCGCTGCGCGTACCGGGTCTTCCCGGATATGGTGCATCCAGGCGGCGGGAGTGGTCAGGCCAGCCAGCCACGACCCCCGCCGATCCGCCGCGCCGCAAGCCCCTCGAAGCACTAGAAGCACTAGAAGCGATCTCATGCCAAGACCCATTCACGCCGTCATTCACCAACCGGCCCTGGCCAACAACCTGGACGTAGTGCGCCGTTGCGCACCCCAGTCGCGCGTCTGGGCCGTGATCAAGGCCAACGCCTATGGCCACGGCATCCGCCGTGCATTCGCCGGCCTGCGCGCCACCGATGGCTTTGGCCTGCTCGACCTGAACGAAGCCGTGCTGCTGCGCGAGCTGGGCTGGCAGGGGCCGATCCTGCTGCTAGAAGGTTTCTTCCAGCCGCAGGACGTCCCTTTGCTGGAGCAGTACCGTCTCACCACCGCGGTGCATTGTGAAGAACAGCTGCGCATGCTGGAAGTGGCGCGCCCCAAGGGGCCGCTGGGCATCCAGCTCAAGCTCAACACCGGCATGAACCGGCTGGGCTTCCGCCCGGAGCAGTACCGCACGGCGTGGGAGCGCGCGCGGACCCTGCCATGCGTGGGCAGCATCGTGCATATGACCCATTTCTCGGACGCCGACAGCGCGCGCGGCATCGCGCACCAGCTGGAAGTGTTCGACGCCGCCACCGCCAACTTGCCGGGCGAGGCCAGCTTGTCCAACTCGGCCGCCACGCTGTGGCATCCCCAGGCCCACCGCGCCTGGGTTCGTCCCGGGGTGGTGCTGTACGGTGCCTCGCCCTCGGGCGTCGCGGCCGATGTGGCCAGCTTCGGGCTGCAGCCGGCCATGTCGCTGCACAGCGAGCTGATTTCGGTGCAGGACCTGCAGCCGGGCGATACCGTCGGCTATGGCTCGCTGTTCAAGGCCGAGCGGCCGATGCGCATTGGCGTGGTGGCTTGCGGCTATGCCGATGGCTATCCGCGCCACGCCGCTGGCTGGGGCGACAAGCCGGCACCGGTGCTGGTCGATGGCGTGCGCACCCAGCTGGTGGGCCGGGTCTCCATGGACATGATCTGCGTCGACCTGACGCCTTGCCCGAAGGCCAAGGTGGGCAGCGCCGTGACCCTGTGGGGCCAGGGCTTGCCGATCGACGACGTCGCCATGGCCAGCGGCACCGTGGGCTATGAGCTGATGTGCGCGCTGGCGCCCCGGGTGCCCGTCACCGTGGCGACCCTGACCGCGCCGGAGCAGCCTGCGCTGGCCTGAGCGGCCGTGCAAGGCAAGAGCCGGGACGTTCGTCCCGGCCCAGGCGACCGATTCCGAGCCCCGCCATTCCCCTCGGCATTCCCCTCAGCATTCCCTTTGGCATCCCCTAGGACCTCAGTTGGCCAAGCCCAAGAACGTCTATACCTGCACCGAATGCGGCGGCACCTCGCCGCGCTGGCAAGGCCAGTGCCCGCAGTGCCAGCAATGGAACACGCTGGTGGAGAGCGTGGCGGAAACCCCTTCGACCAAGCGCTTCCAGCCGCTGGCGGCCTCCGCCATGGTGCAGCGCCTGTCCGAGATCGACGCCGCCGACGTGCCGCGCTTTTCCAGCGGCATCGAGGAGTTCGACCGCGTGCTCGGCGGCGGCCTGGTGTCGGGCGGGGTGGTGCTGATCGGTGGCGATCCCGGCATCGGCAAGTCCACCTTGCTGCTGCAGGCCTTGGCCAACCTCTCGGCGCAGCGCCGCGTGCTGTACGTCAGCGGCGAGGAGTCCGGCGCGCAGATCGCGCTGCGGGCGCAGCGCCTGGGTGTGGACAGCCCGCACCTGGCGCTGCTGGCCGAGATCCAGCTCGAGAAGATCCAGGCCACGCTGGAGGTGGAGAAGCCCGAGGTGGCGGTGATCGACTCGATCCAGACCTTGTTCTCGGATGCATTGACCTCGGCGCCGGGCTCGGTAGCGCAGGTGCGCGAATGCGCGGCCCAGCTGACCCGGATCGCCAAGAGCACCGGCACCACCATCATCCTGGTGGGCCACGTGACCAAGGACGGCAGCCTGGCAGGCCCGCGCGTGCTGGAACACATCGTCGATACCGTGCTGTATTTCGAGGGCGACACACATTCCTCGCACCGCCTCATCCGCGCCTTCAAGAACCGTTTTGGCGCGGTCAACGAGTTGGGCGTGTTTGCCATGACCGAGCGCGGCCTGCGCGGGGTCAGCAACCCGTCCGCGCTGTTTCTGTCGCAGCATGAGCAGGTGGTGGCCGGTTCCTGCGTGCTGGTGACGCAGGAGGGCACGCGGCCGCTGCTGGTGGAGGTGCAGGCGCTGGTGGATACCGCGAACGTGCCGAACCCGCGGCGCTTGGCGGTGGGGCTGGAGCAGAACCGGTTGGCCATGCTGCTGGCGGTGCAGCACCGCCATGCCGGCATTGCCTGCTTCGACCAGGACGTCTTCCTCAACGCCGTGGGCGGGGTCAAGATCACCGAGCCGGCGGCCGACCTGGCGGTGCTGCTGGCCATTCACTCCTCCATGCGCAACAAGCCGCTGCCACGCGGCCTGGTGGTGTTTGGCGAGATCGGCCTGGCCGGGGAGATCCGTCCCAGCCCGCGTGGGCAGGATCGCTTGCGCGAGGCGGCCAAGCTGGGCTTCTCGATAGCCGTGATTCCCAAGGCCAATGCGCCCAAGCAGAAGATCGACGGGCTGGAAGTGATAGCGGTGGAGCGCCTGGAGCAGGCGATTGACCGGGTTCGGCATATGGAGTGAGGCTTTCAGCCCATTCCTGCCCCTTTCGATGCAATTTTGGGTATATTCCGAAGCACTTTTTTAATCGGAGTTCATCCATGCGCACTTTCAACGTCCGCCGTCACGCCGGCGTGCTAGCCGCGATCGGCTGCGGCGCCACGCTGCTGTCGCTGTCCGCCGCCGCTGCTCCCGCCGATGCCACCAAGGCGTTCTTTGACGCGGCGCTGTGCAAGCCGCCCTATACGACCAAATCCGCCACCGCGATCTACGACGCCGCCGAGAAGCTCGCCAAGGCGGACATGTCCAGGTTAGGCGCCGCCATCTACAAGCTGCCGCGGCCCATCGGGCAGGACGGCTTCGATAGCGATGAGGTGGTATTCGCGGGGACGTCGGTGGGCGTGCTGGTGCAGGGCCAGCAGGCCGATGCGTTGGCCGCGCGCTACCAGCTCAAGCCGGAGGCTTCCACGTTGCTGGGCACCGCCACCAAGGGCTTCGCCCGTGCACTGCCGGCCGGCCAGCAGCCCAAGCGGGATCTCGGCACGGTATCCATCGTGGCGCGCGAAAGTGCTGCGCTGCCGGGCAAGACGCTGCTGATCTGCGAATTTGTCAGCCACACGGATGCGCAGGCACTCAAAGCCTACGAGCGCAGCCGGGCGGAGCAGGGCGCCGCTGTGCGCTGACACTGGCCCAGGAGAAACGTCACCATGCGCGATCAACGCACTTCGGCGGCAGGTGCGGCTGGCCATGAGCCGGTCGTGCTGGAAACCGCGCGGCTGCGCCTGCGCCAGTGGCGTGCGGCGGATTTCGCGTCCTTTGCCGCGCTCAACGCCGATCCGGTGGTGATGGCGTGTTTCCCCGCGCCGCTGGACCGCGCGGCCAGCGACGCCATGGCGCTGCGCTGCCAGGCGCTGATCGCCGGCCGCGGCTGGGGCCTGTGGGCGGTCGAGCGCAAGGACGATGAGGCATTTGTCGGTATGGTCGGCCTCAACGAACCCGCGTGGGCCTTGCCGTTCTCCCCCTGCGTGGAAATCGGCTGGCGCCTGGCGCAGGCGTACTGGGGGCAGGGCTATGCGTTGGAGGCGGCGCGGGCCGCGCTGCGCTTTGGCTTCGAGCAACTGGCGCTGGCGGAAATCGTCTCGTTCACCGCGCTGCCCAACGCCCGTTCGCGGGCCGTGATGGAGCGGCTGGGCATGGTGGCGGACGGCACCTTCGAGCACCCGGCCGTTGCGCCGGACAGCCCGCTGCGCCAGCACTGGCTGTACCGGTTGCCGGCGCAGCGCTGGCGCGACTTGCCCGGCGACGTGTGCACACCCTGAACGCCACGCGCTTGGTGCCTGGCTGGCCGCTAGCTATACTGGGCCCCGTCATCCGTCCACGCCACGCGAGCCATGCGCCAGCCTGTCACCGTCATCGACGTACCCGCCTCCAGTTTGCTCGCGCCCAGCCTGGCCAGCGCCGACTTTTTCGACGCCTATCGCGTGGGCCTGGCCGATGCGGGGCAATCCGCGCTGGAAATCTATCTGGACATGGTCTCGCGCACGCCGGCGTGGGTGACTTGCCTGATGACGCTGCGCAACCGCGTGGTGGCGTTGCTAGGGCTGAAGGACCTGGGCAACCTCGGCGACGTCGATGCCGGCAAGCCGGCCAGCGCCTACCGCGTGGGCGATCGCGTAGGCATCTTCTCGCTGCTCGCGCTGTCCGAGCGCGAGGTGGTGCTCGGCGACGCGGACAAGCACCTGGAGGTGAAGCTGTCCGTATGCAAGCTGGATCCGCCCGAGCCGGCGGCCGGCGGCCAGGCCTCGGTGGCGGTGTCCACGGTAGTGCACAACCGCAATGCGCTGGGGCGCGTGTACATGTTGTTCGTGGCGCCCTTGCACCGGCGCATCGTGCCTGCCACGATGGGCGGCATAGGCGCGGGCGCCTGAGCCAGGGCAGCGCGCGGCGGCGGTATGGCGGCCTGCGTCAATCCGCCGCAAGCGGCGGCGAGCCCATCGCGCGGGATTGCGCGGGCATCTTTCGCAAAATCGGTAATAATGTGCCTTGTATTGCGCGTCGGCGAATGTCGTCCGGCCCTTTTTTGCTAGTGAGCCATGCAAGCCAATTCCCGTAGTTTCTTCTTGCTGATCGCCGCGATTTCATTCGGCCTGGTCGGCTACGCCCTCTACCTGCAGCATGTGGAGGGCTACCAGCCTTGCCCGCTCTGCGTGATGCAGCGCTTTGCCTTCGTCGGCATCGGCCTGTTCTCGCTGCTGGCCGCCATTGCGCAGAACACGCGCAGCCTGTGGCAGGGCCTGGGCATGTTGTCCGGCGTGGCCGGCATCGCGGTGGCGGGCTATCACGTCTCGCTGCTGCTCAACCCCAAGGCCAGCTGCGGCATCGATCCGCTGGAGAACTGGGTCAACCAGTTGCCCACGGCCAAGATCCTGCCTCAGGTGTTCTACTCGGACGGCATGTGCACCACGCCGCTGCCCCCGATCTTCGGCCTGTCGATCCCGGCCTGGTCGCTGATCTGGCTGTTCATCCTGACCGCCACGCTGGCGGTGGGCATGATCCGGCGCGAGAAGAACTACCGCTGATCTGCCTGGCCTGCCTGCCGCTGCCGGCTGCTGCCGGCACGTGCATCCCGGGGGCTGGCGCCCCCGGCACCCTTCACGCGATTACACGATCAGACCAATCAGACGATCAGCTCGATCTGCTCCTGCAGTTCCAGCCAGCGCTCCTCCAGCCTGTCCAGCTCGCCGCCGACCTCGCCCTGGCGCTTGAGCATCTCCATTAGCTTGGCCTTGTTGGCCTCCGCGTAGCTGGCCTCGTCGGCCATGAACGTGTCGATCTCGCTCTTGGCCTGCTGCAGCACGGCCATGCGCTTTTCCACCTTTTCCAGTTCCTTGGTCAGCGGCTTGCGCAACTGCGTCAGGCGCTGGCGCTCGTCGGCCTCGGCGCGGCGCTGGTCGCGCCGGTTGGCGGTGGCGGCGGCCGGCGTGTCGCCGTCTTCCTGCGCGTGGGTCGCACTCGCGGCGTTGCGCTTGGCCGCGGCTTGCTTGAGCAGCCAGTCGCGGTAGTCGTCCAGGTCGCCGTCGAACGGCTGGATGGTGCCGTCGGCCACCAGCCGGAACTGGTCGGTGGTGGCGCGCAGCAGGTGCCGGTCGTGCGAGACCACAATCAGCGTGCCTTCGAACTGCGCCAGCGCCATGGTGAGGGCCTCGCGGGTGTCGAGGTCCAGGTGGTTGGTCGGCTCATCCAGCAGCAGCAGGTTGGGCTTCTGCCAGACGATCAGCGATAGCGCCAGGCGGGCCTTCTCGCCGCCGGAGAACGGCTCGATCGGTGCGGTGGCCATTTCGCCGCGGAAGTTGAAGCTGCCGAGGAAGTCGCGCAGCTCCTGCTCACGGGTGTCCGGCGCGAGCCGGGCCAGGTGCTGCAGCGGGGACTCGTGGTCGCGCAGCGTTTCCAGCTGGTGCTGGGCAAAGTAGCCGATCTGCAGGCCCTTGCCCTGGCGCAGCGTGCCGGCCAGCGCTTCCTGCGAGGCGGCCAGCGTCTTGACCAGCGTTGACTTGCCCTGGCCATTGGCGCCCAGCAGGCCGATGCGCTGGCCGGTCTGGATCGACAGCGTGAGGTTGTGCAGGATGGTCACGGGCGGCGCGTCCGGCGCGGGAGCAGGATAGCCGCAGTCCACGCCTTCGAGCACCATCATCGGGTTGGGCGCCGAATCCGGCTCGCGGAATTCGAAGGCAAAGCCCGCGGCGATATGCACCGGTGCCAGCCGTTCCATCTTCTCCAGCGCCTTGACCCGGCTCTGTGCCTGGCGTGCCTTGCTGGCCTTGGCCTTGAAGCGGGTGATGAAGGACTCGAGGTGGGCGATCTCCTTCTGCTGGCGCGAGTAGGCGGACTGCTGCAGGGCCATCTGCTGCAGGCGCAGCGTCTCGAACTGGCTGTAGTTGCCGCCGTAGCGGCGCAGCTGCTGGTTCTCGATATGCACAGTGACATTGCAGATCGCGTCGAGGAATTCGCGATCGTGGGAAATCATCACCAGCGTGCCCGGATAGCGCGCCAGCCAGTCTTCCAGCCAGACGATGGCGTCCAGGTCCAAGTGGTTGGTGGGCTCATCGAGCAGCAGCAGGTCGGATGGGCACATCAGCGCCTGCGCCAGGTTCAGCCGCATGCGCCAGCCGCCGGAGAACGAGGCCACCGGCTGCGACACCTGCGCCAGCGTAAAGCCCAGCCCCAGCAGCAGGGCCTCCGCGCGCGCCGGCGCCGTGTAGCCGTCGGCATCGGCAAAGGCAGCGTGGGCTTCGCCCTCGGCACTGCCGTCGCCGCTGGCCTGGGCGGCCGCAATGCGCGCTTCGATGTCGCGCAGCCGGGTATCGCCGTCGATGGTGTACTCCACCGCGCTGCGCATCACCGCGGGGGTTTCCTGCGCCACGTGGGCAGTACGCCACTGCGGCGGGATGGCCACGTCGCCGCCGTCCGCCTGCAACTCGCCGCGCAGCATGGCGAACAGGGTCGACTTGCCGCTGCCGTTGGCGCCGACAAGGCCGACGCGCTCGCCGGGGTTCAGCGTCACGCTGGTGTGGTCGAACAGCACCTTGGTGCCGCGCTGGAGGACTAGCTGGTCGATTCGGATCACGGGAGGGGAAAGGCTGAAGAAGGCTGCGGGTCTGGGGCGGTTGCTTTGTTGCTCTAACCGGCCCCGGCATGGCACGGGGCAACCCGGCATTGTAGCCGCTTCGCATGGCAGCGCCTCCGGAACGCGCGGCGCATGGCGCATGGCCGTCTTCGTTGCCTCCGTTGCTAGGTGAAAACCCTTGGGCTGGTAAAACTCTATTTTCATGGCATGCGCTTTGCGTGTAAATTTATTTACATGGATGCGCGCCGGATGAAAACGATGTTTCCCGCCGCGCGCGTCTCCGACCAACCCACCCCCCGCGCCATGACCAACGGTACCAACGGCTCCTCCGGCAACAACGGCAACAACGGCAGCGCTTCAATCTCGGAGCGCATCGCCCGCGCCTTGCCCACGCTCACGCCGGCGCACCAGCGCATGGCAGAGTACGTGCTGGGCAATCCGTTCCGCGCCGCCACCATGCGCATCGACGAATTCGCCGATGCCGCGGCGGTGTCGGTCGCCACCGCGAACCGCTTCGCGCATGCGCTGGGCTTCGAAGGCTTCCCGCAGTTCCGCGCCGAACTGGTGCGCGGCTTCGAGGCCACGCTTGCACCAGTTGAGAAATTACGCACCGAACTGGCGCGTCCTGCCACGGTGGCCGAGGTGTTTGCCGCGTCGCTGGAAGAGGACGTGCGCAACCTCGAAGCCTCGCGCCGCGCGCTCGATGCCGAGACCTGCGAGCGCGCGGTGGAGGCCATCCTGGCGGCCGAACGCATCTTTGTGGTGGGTTTCGGCGCCAGCGGCTTCCTGGCCGGGCTGCTGCAGCATGGGCTGGACATGTCTTGCCGCACCGTGATCTCGGTCTCGGGCGCGGGCGGCGCGTCCACCGCGGCGCGCCAGTTGTTCAAGCTGCAGCCGCGCGACCTGCTGATCGTGATCGGCTTCCCGCGCTATGTGTTTGACACCGTGACCATCGCCAAGCGTGCCCGCTCGCATGGCGCCCGCATCCTGGCGCTGACCGACGGGCCCACTTCGCCGCTGGTGCCGCTGGCCGATATCGCGCTGTACGCCCACACCGGGCGCCAGCTCTCGGCCAATTCGGATGCGGCCGTGCTGGCCTTTATCGAGGCGCTGTGCGGCGCGGTGGCGTATCGCGCCGCGCATGCCGTCAAGGCCGCCGCCGAGATGACCGACTTCCTGCTGCCGTGGCTGCACGGCGTGCCGCCCGGACAAGGGCGTGAGCAGCGCCACGACGAAGCGGCCAATGGCCGCCCCAAGGCGGCCTCGCCACGCCGCAAGAAATCTTCCCCGAACGCATCGTGAACCTCATGAACACCCCAGTCATTGCTATCCACGGCGGCGCCGGCACCATCACCCGTGCCGCCATGAACGCCGCCAAGGAAGCCGAATACACCGCCGCGCTGAGCGCCGTGCTTGAAGCCGGCCAGCGCGTGCTGGCCGACGGCGGCAGCGCGCTCGATGCCGTCACCGAGGCTGTGCGCCTGCTGGAGGATTGCCCGCTGTTCAACGCCGGCCGCGGCTCGGTGCTGACCCACGCCGGCACCTACGAGCTGGACGCCGCGATCATGGACGGCGCCACGCTGGGCGCCGGCGCGGTGGCCTGCGTCAAGCGCCTGCGCAACCCGGTGCTGGCTGCGCGCGCGGTGATGGAGAAAAGCCAGCACGTGCTGTTCGCCGGCGAGGGCGCGGAAGCCTTTGCCGAGGCCCAGGGCCTGGAACTGGTGACGCCCGACTATTACTTCACGCAGGCGCGCACCGATCAGTGGGAACGCGCGCGCGCCGCCAGCAGCATGACCCTGCTGGACCACGACGCCGCCACGCTGGCCGCCGAGCCCATCGATCCCGACACCAAGTTCGGCACGGTAGGCGCGGTGGCGGTCGATGCGCAGGGGCGCCTGGCTGCGGCGACCTCCACCGGCGGCGTGACCAACAAGCAGGTAGGCCGCGTGGGCGATACGCCCATCGTCGGCGCCGGCTGCTTTGCCGACGACGTGGCGGCGGTGTCCGCCACCGGCACCGGCGAAATGTTCATCCGCACCGTGGCCGCGTACGACGTGGCGGCGCAGATGCGCTATGCGGGCGTGCCGCTGGAAGAAGCCGCACGCCGCGTGGTGATGGAAAAGCTGCCCGCCATCGAAGGCCGCGGCGGCCTGATCGCCGTGGACCGCGAGGGCAACGTCACGCTGCCGTTCAATACCGAAGGCATGTACCGCGGTTTCGCCCGGGTGGGCGAGCCGGTCAATGTGTGGATCTACGGCTGAGCGCGCGCGAGCACGACGGCGGCATCCGCACAGCAAGCACGCATCAAGCAAAGCATCAAGCAAAGCATCAACCTAGGCACTAAGGGGGCCCAGTGGCTGCATCCTCTTCCCAGTCGACCATCGTCCTGCCACCGCAACGCGTGGTAGCCGTCAACGATCTCACCGTGCGTTTCTCCACCTCGGAGCGCACGGTGGAAGCCGTGCGTAACCTGTCCTTCCACGTCGATCGTGGCGAGACGCTGGCCGTGGTGGGCGAATCGGGCTCGGGCAAGTCGGTGACCTCGCTCGCGCTGATGCGCCTGGTGGAACACGGCGGCGGCAAGATCGCCACCGGCAGCATGGCGCTGCGTAGGCGCAATGGCCAGGTGCTCGATCTCGCCACCGCCGATGGCGCCGCCATGCGCCGCGTGCGCGGCAGCGACGTGGCGATGATCTTCCAGGAGCCGATGACCTCGCTCAACCCGGTATTCCCGGTGGGTGAGCAGATTGCCGAATCGATCCGCCTGCACCAGGGCAAGAGCCGCGCCCAGGCGCGCGCCGAAGCGCTGCGCATGCTGGAGATCGTGCGCATTCCCGAGGCGCGCCGCGTGCTGGACCGCTTCCCGCACCAGCTCTCCGGCGGCATGCGCCAGCGCGTGATGATCGCCATGGCGCTGTCGTGCAAGCCGGCGCTGCTGATTGCCGACGAGCCCACCACGGCGCTCGACGTCACCATCCAGGCCGAGATCCTGCAACTGATCCGCAACCTGCAGTCCGAGATGGACATGGCCGTGGTGTTCATCACCCACGACATGGGCGTGGTGGCCGAAGTGGCCGACCGCGTGCTGGTGATGTACCGCGGCGAGAAGGTCGAGGAGGGCACCTCCGAGCAAGTTTTCGGCAAGCCCGCGCATCCCTACACCCGCGCGCTGCTGTCCGCGGTGCCCAAGCTGGGCGCCATGCGCGGCACCGACTGGCCGGCCAAGTTCCCGCTGGTGCAGCTGGACCAGGGCGAGCCGGTGGCGCCGGTGCCGCAGGACACGGTGGCGGTGGACGCCTCGCCGATCCTGCGCGTGCGCGACCTGGTGACCCGCTTCGACGTGCCCGGCGGCCTGCTGGGCCGCGTGGCGCGCCGCGTGCATGCGGTGGAGCGCGTGAGCTTTGACCTATACCCCGGCGAGACGCTGGCGCTGGTGGGCGAATCCGGCTGCGGCAAATCCACCACCGGCCGCTCGCTGCTGCGCCTGGTCGACAGCCAGAGCGGGAGCATCGAGTTCAATGGCCAGGACATCAGCCACATGCACGGCAGTGCGCTGCAGACCCTGCGCCGCAATATCCAGTTCATCTTCCAGGACCCGTTCGCCTCGCTAGACCCGCGCGTGCCGGTGGGCTACTCGATCATGGAGCCGTTGCTGGTGCACAAGGTGGCCAGCGGCAAGGAGGCCGAGCAGCGCGTGGCCTGGCTGCTGGAAAAGGTGGGCTTGTCGGCCGCACACGCGTCGCGCTACCCGCATGAGTTCTCGGGCGGCCAGCGCCAGCGCATCTGCATCGCGCGCGCCCTCGCCCTGAACCCGAAGGTGGTGGTTGCCGATGAATCGGTTTCCGCGCTCGACGTTTCCATCCAGGCGCAGATCGTCAACCTGATGCTGGACCTGCAGCGCGAGATGGGCATTGCATTCCTGTTCATCTCGCACGACATGGCGGTGGTGGAGCGCGTGAGCCACCGCGTGGCGGTGATGTACCTGGGCCAGATCGTCGAGATCGGCCCGCGCCGCGCCATCTTTGAAAACCCGCAGCACCCGTACACCAAAAAGCTGATGTCGGCGGTGCCGATCGCCGATCCGGCGCGCCGCCACCTCAAGCGCGAGCCGCTCCTGGAGGAGATGCCCAGCCCGATCCGCGCACTTGGCGACGAGCCGCTGGTGCAGCCCCTGGTGGCGGTCGGCGGCAACGCCGCTTCCCATCATTTTGTAGCCCGGCACGCCATCGGCGGCGCCTACTGAGCCGACGCATGAGCCGACGCATGA
>FTGR01000440.1_pt1 | contig 38038 bp, 28 predicted proteins | sample 1640751 | NCBI WGS metagenome assembly FTGR01 (sample SAMEA3914789, study PRJEB12502) | metagenome | biome: forest; material: soil | place: Canada | collected 2011-07-03 | depth 0.3 m
GCCTTATTGCTCTGCCCCCGGCAGGGCGGCTTTCTTTTCGTTAGTTTTCTTTGCCGGTCAAAGAAAAGTGACCGGCAGCCCCCGCAGGGGGATGTCGTACGGCACTTGGGTGCACAAGCCAACGCCGCAGCAAAAATGACCACAATCCCAAGCCAACCAACCCAGCCCGGCAGCCCCCGCAGGGGGATGTCGTATGGCTCTTGGGTGCAAAAGCCAACGCCGCCCCAAAAACGACCACAAACGCCAGCGAACCAACACAGCCCCCAAACTCAATCCGTCGTACTAGGACTCCAAAACGCCTGATGAATATGCTCGGACTCTGCCAACGCCGCCATCAAGCGATCCAGCACATCCCCATCGACGGAAGTCGATGTGAGCACCGCTTCAATCTCGACATCGCTATCCCCAAACGCATGCACCTCCAGGTCCCGGGTCGGATAATTCCCCGCCTCCAGCGTATCCTCAAGCAAGCGCAACGCCTGCTTCTGCGCGGTCCGCGGCGCAATCACATAGACCGTATTGGTTACCTCCACCGCAGTCGTATCCATCGGCTGCTGGTTGATGCGATTCACCACCGGCCGTAACAGGGTATTGGCCGCCAGCACAAACAGGCAGCCCAGCCCGGCCTCGAGAATCAGGTCCGCCCCTGCGCTGGCCCCGATCGCGGCGGATCCCCATAACGTGGCAGCCGTATTCAACCCGCGCACGTTCCCTTCCTCCCGCATGATCACGCCGGCACCGAGAAAGCCGATGCCCGAGACCACATAGGCCACCACGCGCACCGCGCCGTCGTGCCCGGCCATGCGGTTGGCCATGTCGACGAAGATGGCGGCACCCACCGCCACCAGCACATTGGTGCGCAGGCCGGCCGTGCGCTGGCGGATCTGCCGCTCGTAGCCGATCACCGCGCCAAGGACGAAGGCGGTGGTCAGGCTGACGCTGGTGTCGAGCAGCGAGTCGAGGTTGATGTTCTGAAAGGCTTGGAGGGACATGATGGTTTCCCCGGGGCTTGAAAATTCTTGTTATGGAACTGCTTGTGTCTTTCTACGCCGGCCAGGTGTCACGCCGATGTCATCGGCGGCGCCTTTCGCCCCAATGTGGCGAAAGGCGCCGCCCAGGGCTTATTGCCAGCCGAAGCGTCGAATATAGAACCGCTTGACCGCCGTCACCAGCAGGGCGTAGCCCAGCACGATGCCGATCATCCAGGGAAAATAGCCCGGCGGCAATGCCTCCAGCTTGAAATACGCCGCCAGCGGACCCATCGGCAGCCAGATGCCCACGGCCATGATCGATACCGTGGCAATCGTCAGCGGCCAGGCCGCGCGGCTCTGGATAAAGGGCAGCTTCGGCGTGCGGATCATATGGACGATCAGCGTTTGCGTGAGCAGCCCGACCACGAACCACCCGGACTGGAACAACGCCTGCGCTTGCACGTTGTTGGCGGCGAACACGTACCACATCACCACATAGGTCGTGATGTCGAAGATCGAGCTGATCGGGCCGAAAACCACCATGAAGCGGCCGATGTCGCCCGGGTTCCAGCGCAGCGGCCGCGCCACCAGTTCCTTGTCCACGCGATCGAACGGAATCGCGATCTGCGAGACGTCGTACAGCAGGTTCTGCACCAGCAGTTGCAGCGGCAGCATCGGCAGGAAGGGCAGGAAGGCGCTGGCCACCAGCACCGAGAAGACGTTGCCGAAGTTGGAGCTGGCCGTCATGCGGATGTACTTCAGCATGTTGCTGAAGGTGCGCCGGCCTTCGATCACGCCTTCTTCCAGCACCATCAGGCTTTTTTCCAGCAGGATGATGTCCGCGGCTTCCTTGGCGATATCCACCGCGCTGTCCACCGAGATGCCGATATCGGCCGCGCGCAGCGCGGGCGCATCGTTGATGCCGTCACCCATGAAGCCAACCACGTGGTCGTTGGCGCGCAGCGCCACCACCAGTTGCTCCTTGTGCAGCGGCGACAGCCGCGCGAATACGTTGTGCTCCTCCACCGCGCGGGCCAGCGTGGGGGTGTCCATCTTCTCGATGTCCGGCCCCAGCAGCACGCGCGTGACGGGCAGGCCCACCTCGCGGCAGATCTTGGCGGTGACCAGTTCGTTGTCGCCGGTCAGCACTTTCACCGTGACGCCGTGCTCGGCCAGCGCCTTGAGCGCGGGCAGCGTCGAATCCTTGGGCGGATCGAGAAACGCGATGTACCCGACCAGCGTCAGCTCGCATTCGTCGGCCACGCCGTACTGCGCTTGCGTGGTGGGTGTTTCCTTCGTCGCTACCGCGACCACGCGCAAGCCTTCCTCGTTGAGGTCGTGCGTTACCTGTCGCACGCGCGCCAGCATTTCGGCGTCCAGCGCTTGCGCCGCGCCATCGATCTGCACGCGCGTGCAGATGCCCAGCATTTCCTCCACCGCGCCTTTGCAGATCAGCTCGTTGTGATCCTCGCGCTCGGCCACCACCACCGACATGCGGCGCCGCTCGAAATCGAACGGGATCTCATCGACCTTGCGGTAATGCTGCGTCAGCTTCAGCTCGCTTTGCAGCTCCACGTGGTCAAGCACTGCGCGGTCGAGCAGGTTCTTCAGGCCGGTCTGGTAGTAGCTGTTCAGGTAAGCGTGCTTGATCACGTCGGTGCTGATGCGGCCCAGCACATCGGTGTGCCGCTCCAGCACGATCTTGTCCTGCGTCAGCGTGCCGGTCTTGTCCGTGCACAGCACGTCCATGGCGCCGAAATTCTGGATGGCGTCGAGCCGCTTCACGATGACCTTGCGGCGCGACAGCATCACCGCGCCCTTGGCCAGCGTGGAGGTCACGATCATCGGCAGCATCTCGGGCGTGAGCCCGACCGCGACGGACAACGCGAACAGGAACGCCTGCGTCCAGTCGCCTTTGGTAAAGCCGTTGACCAGCAGCACCAGCGGCGCCATCACCAGCGCGAAGCGGATCAGCAGCCAGCTCACCTGGTTCACGCCAGCCTGGAAGGCCGTGGCCGAGCGGTCGGTGCTGGTGACGCGCGCGGCCAGCGTGCCGAAGTAAGTGTGGTTGCCGGTGGCGAGCACCACGGCGGTGGCGGCGCCCGAGACCACATTGGTGCCCATGAAGGCGATGTTGGCGAGCTCCAGCGGGCTGTCGTGGCGATCGCGCAGTTCGGCGAATTTTTCCACGGGCAGCGATTCGCCCGTCATGGCCGCCTGGCTGATGAACAGGTCCTTGGCGGCAATGATGCGGCAGTCGGCGGGAATCATGTCGCCGGCCGAGAGCGCGACCAGGTCGCCCGGCACCAGCTTGGCGATAGGCACTTCGATCTTGAGTGGCGGGCGGGAGTGCACATGCACGTTGAAGTACTCCGCGCTGATGGCGGCAACGCCGGCCGAGAGATCGCGCCGGATCACCGTGGCCGTGGTGCTGACCATGGCCTTGAGGCTTTCCGCGGCCTGGTTGGAGCGCCGCTCCTGCACGAAGCGCAGGAGCGTGGACAACGTCACCATGGTGCCGATGACGATCGTGGCCTTCATGTCTTCCGTGAAATAGGAAATCAAGGCCAGAAGGGTCAGCAGCAGATTGAACGGGTTGCTGTACGAATGCCACAGGTGCAGCCACGCTGGCAGCGGCTTCTCATGGTCGACTTCGTTCGGGCCGAACTGCTTGAGTTTTTCGTCCGTCTCGGCGCTGGTCAGGCCGTCCTCGTGCGAGCGCATGCGGACCAGCACCGCCGGCACGTCTTCTCGCGCGGCGCGCTTCAGGGATTGCGCCAGTTGCTCAGGCACGGTGCGCGATGGCCCCGGCTTGCCCAGCGATTCGAACATCGCCAGCCGGCGGAAATGGTGAGTCGCCCGGCGCGTGCGCAGGAAGGCGACGAAGAGCGTTTTCATCAGGTTCATCGGTGCGGTTTCCCAAAAGTCCCGGCGTGCCGGGCGGCGATGCTGGAGTGAGGCGAGGAACAGCAAAGGCAAGCGCATTGCGCCGCTTTTGCCGGATGCGGTGAGCGTGAAGGCCGGGCGCGGGTCAGCCCCGCCGGCACCGGTGCGCGGCGCTATGACGCGCTGCGGCATGGCGGGCGGGCGGCTGGGCCAGTGCGAGCAGCAGGACGGCGGCGCGGCCTGGCCGGCCGGCGTGCCAGCGCAGGATCTGCAGCGCCAGCAGGGCGTGTTGTGCGATCAACAGGGACGGCATGGGGCCTCCTTGCGCTAACGCTCGACGGCGCGCGCAGGCAGGGGCGGGTAACGCATCGCGAAAACGCGGACGAGCGCATTCTCGCGGGGCGATAGCCGCAGGCATTTGCAACGAACTGGGAGGGAGTCGCACGGAGAACCCGTGCAACGGACCACTACCCGCCGGTATCGGCTAGGCAGTGGCGGTAGGACGCCTGGACTTGCCTAGCCGTTCAAGGTTTGGCCGCAAGGCCAACTAGAACAACTGTCCATGGAGATGACTCCGAAGCGATAACGGGGCGAAGGGTAACAAAGGCAGCGCGCGCTTGGCAACCCTTTTTTTCCGGCTTTTCCCGCGGAATAGGAATGGTCCTAAACTTTGCGCTTTTCGTGCCGTAAGGCAACTTGTACGGCGCCGATCCGGCGAGACGACCCGCGCGCCATCCATGCGCCGTCCAGGCGTCTGCGTGGTAGCGCCTCGCACCAACCTTTGTCAGAATAGGGGGCTGCCATTTTCCCGGCGTTGGGCAAAGCACCGCCAGACGTTCAGCCGTTAACACGTTAAGACGTTCACGCATGGTTCCGGCATCTCAGGAAACCACGGCGTCAGGTCGCGGCATCACGCTGTGGCCTGCCAGCATCGGGCCCCTTCCGTTCCCTGTGTTCCCAACCTGCCAGAAGCCTATGACCACTGTGCTCCCGAGTGAAACGCAGGACGCGATGCGCAAGCTGATCCTGCTGATTTCCCTGCACGACCAGGATGCCGCGGACAAGTACTGGACCGCGTTCCAGCAAGCGCTTGCGCGCACCGAAACCGGCTGCGACGGCCATATGCTGCTATGGCCGCTGACCGAAGCGATCGGCCAGGCCGCGGGCTTCTACGTGGAATGGAAAGACACGGCCGCCGTGGTGCGCGGCGTGCAAGCCCTGTGCGACCGGGTCGGCCTGCGCGTGGACTGGGGCGTGCCCGAGCCGCTCGCGGCGGGCTTTCTCGCGCGCTACGATGTGCCCGGCCTGATGGCGATCGCGCAGGTCTCGTTGCAAGCGGCTGGCTTCACGCTGTGGTGCTGGGACACGCAGGCGGATGCCTACGCGGGATGGATGATCCGCAGCGCGGACGAGCCGGTGCTGGCCCAGCTTGCCAGGCATCTCCACCTGATGATCGATCCCGCCGACGAAACCTACTGAGCCGGCTCCGGCTCCGCGTTCACATTTGTTGACATTTTGCGCGCGACAGCTGGCCCTGAGGCCTTGGCGGCAAGGCAATCGCAGGCGGGGCCAGGCTTGGGATAAGGGGGCATCGGCGACGTACAATACTGCGCCGGGGCCCGCCGTGGCCCGCCGATCCGTCCAACCCAACTGCCGCCAATCACGATGGAAAGCGTCGTCACCGAGATTTTCTTCCGCCTTTCCACGGCGTTCTTCTGGCCGGTCGCGCTGGCGTTGCTGGTGCTGTTTGTGCTCTCGCTAGCCGATCTCGGCAGCCTGATCGTGCAGTCCCGCCGCCGCGCCGTGGCGCCGCGCAGCGATCTGCCCGCGCTGGCCAATGCGCTGGCCGCCAGCCTGCGCAATGGCACACGCGCGCATCTGGGCGCGGCATCGCTGTCTCCTTCACTGGCCCGCTTTTGGGGCATGCTGGAAGAACGGCTCGCCCGGCTCGATTCGCACGAACACCTTGACCTGTGGCTGGACGAAACGCTGCAGCGCGAGGAAATGCGCGTGGCCAACCGGCTCGACCTGACCCGCACGCTGGTGCGCATTGCGCCGATGCTGGGCCTGGCCGGCACCATCATCCCGCTTGGGCCGGCGCTGCAATCGCTGCTCGGCGGCGATATGGCCGGCATGGTCAACCACCTGGTGATCGGCTTCGGCGCGGTCGTCTGCGGGCTGGTGCTGGGCGGCATCGCCTACGTGTTGACGCTTACGCGCGAGCGCTGGGCGCGGAGCGATCTCAAGGAAATGGAAAACCTGTGCGAGCTGGTGCTGCGGGCCATGCCCGAGCCGCTGGCGCCCGCGGCACACGCTCGCGCTGCCATCCATCTGTCCGGGACGCACGCCTGATGGACGCGGGCCAGGGACACCAGTTCAGGCGGCGGCGCTTTGTGCGACGGCGCCGCGCGCAGGGCGAGCTTGCCTCGGTGCATCGGGAAGACCCGCTGGCGGGCGTGGCCAACCTGTTCGATGCCTCCATCGTCTTTGCCGTGGGCCTGATGGTTGCGCTCACGCAAGCCTTCAGCCTGACCCAGCTGCTCAACCCCGACTCGCAGTTCACCATGGTCCAGCGCGATCCCCGCACCGGCGAGCTGCAGTTGCTGGAGAAGAACCGCAAGGAGGTCAAGGTCGGCAAAATGTCCGCGCAGCAAAGGACGGGCGAGGGCACCCGGCTGGGCGTGGCATACCAGTTGCCGGATGGCAGCGTGGTGTATGTGCCGGAAGGCGCCACGGCTGGCGGGGCCTCGGCCCCGGGCGCACGTTGATGGCTTTGGCGCAGCGGATTTCGCTGTGGCAGCGCTGGCTGCTGGTGATGCTTGGGCTGCTGTGCGGGTGCGCGGTCGGCCTGGCAGGCCATGCCCGCGCTGCCGTGCCAGGACAGCCTGCCCCGGTACGCGTGCTGCTGGTCACCACCAATACGCACCTGCTGCCCGCCGCCGAAGCGCGCCTGCGCGAGCTGGCCGGGCCGGGCAGGGTGGTGCTGGACGCCGTCACGGCAGCGCCCGATGCGGCGCAGGTCGCCGCCGCCGATGTCATCTATGCGTACTTCGCCCCCACGGCCGTGCTGCGGCAGATGGCGCCGGCCGTGCGCCAGGCGCGCCAGCGCGGCGCGCTGGTGCTGGCGGCGCCGGCAGCCTCCGCCGAGGCCGCCTGGGGCTTTGGCCTGGACGCCGCGCGCAACCAGGCCGCCGAGGCTTACTGGAGCGCCGGCGGCGCCGACAACCTTGCCGGCTGGCTGGCCTGGCTGGTGGCCGCCGTACGCGGCGAGCAGGCCATCGCCGTGCCGCCGCCGCGCCCGCTGCCCGCGGCCGGCATCTATCACCCGCGCGCCGCGCAGGCGTTCGCCACGCTCAAGGACTATCTCGCCTGGTATCGCGCCGGCGCAAGCGGGCTGCCCGCCGACGCACCGCTGGTCGGCATTGCCTTCTACGCTAGCAACTATCGCCAGCAGGATCTGGCCCACATCGATGCGCTGGTCGCGGCATTGGAGCGCCAGGGGATCGGCGCGGTGCCGGTATTCGGCTGGCCGCTGTCCGGGCTGGACCCGATCCTCACGGTCGACGGCCAAAGCCCCCTGCGGGCCTTGCTGACGCTGAACCTCACCATCAGCCGCGCCGAGGACAAGACCTGGCTGGAGCGCCACGGCCTGCATGCCATCAACCTGATCGCCACGCGCGACAGCCAGGCCGGCTGGTGCGCGGATGTGCGCGGCATCGGCGGCGAGCGCCTGCCGCTGCTGCTCAACACACCCGAGCGGGCCGGGGCTTCGGAACCGATCCTGTTCGCCACGCTGGAGGACGAGCACGGCGCCAAGACCAGCCGGGCCGTGCCGGAGCGCGCGGATGCAGCGGTGGCCCGCGTGCGGCGCTGGATCGCGCTGCAGGACAAGCCCGCGGCGGACAAGCACATCGCCATCCTCTACTACAACAACCCGCCCGGCCGCGGCAATATCGGCGCCAGCTACCTGGCCACGCTGCCCTCGCTGGTGCAGGTCATGGCGCGGCTGCGCGAGGCGGGCTACCGTTTGGGCACCACGCTGCCGGACACCGCTGAGCTGACCGCGCTGCTGGAACGCAATGGCCGCAATATGGAAGAATGGTCGCCCGGCGAACTGGCCGAGATGGTGTCGCGCGGCCGCGTCACGCTGCTGCCGATGGCGCAGTACAAACGCTGGTTCGATGCCTTGCCGGCGGCGTTTCGCCAGTCGGTGCTGGCCGCCTGGGGGCCGCCCGAGCGCAATCCGCTGATGTTGGTGAATGACGGCCACGGCGGGCAGGACTTCGTGATTCCGGGCCTGCGCTTCGGCAATTTGTTCGTCGGCCCGCAGCCGCTGCGCTCCACCTTCGCGCGCGCCATGGACAGCTCGCACGATACGGTGACCCCGCCGCCGCACTCCTATATTGCCGCTTACCTGTGGTACCGCCACGCCTTCGGCGCCGATGCGATGGTCCACGTGGGCCGCCACGGCACGCTCGAATGGCTGCCCGGCAAGCAGGTGGGGCAAAGCGGCGACGACAGCGCCGAGGTGCTGCTGGGCGATCTGCCCAACGCTTACTTCTACATCCAGGACGGCGGCGGCGAGGCCATCCAGGCCAAGCGCCGCAGCGCCGCCGTGCTGGTCAGCCACCTGACCCCGCTGATCGCGCGCGCCGGCTGGCCGGACAAGCTGGCCAAGCTCGACGAGGTGATCGAGCAGCAGGAGGCCGCCGCCGCCAGCTCCCCCGCGCTGGCGGAGCAGTACCGCCTGCAGGCGCTGGCGCAGATCCGCGCCCTTGGCCTGGACCGCCAGCTCGGGCTGGATCTTGGCGCGCCGTGGGAGCAGGTCGAGCCGGTGATCCACCGCTTCCTGCACAAGGTGGAGGCGGAACCGGTGCCGCTGGGCATTCACACGCTGGGCGAGCTGCCGCCACTGGATGCGCAGCGGCAGGCTTTGGCTACCGTGCTGGAAAGCGCGTTCGACGCGAGCGAGGCGCGGCATATCGGCAGGGACACGCTGACGCGCTGGGCTGATGCATTGCTCGCAGGCGGCGAGCCGGCCAGCGCGGCGGATACGCCATTGCCGCCGCCGCTGGCGGAGAAGGTAAAGGCCGCGCTATCCAATACGCGCGCATGGCTGGCCAACCTGCGCGAATCGCCGCGCCGCGAGCTGGATGGCCTGGTGACCGTGCTGTCCGGCCGCTACCTGCCGACCGCGCCGCTGGGCGACCCCGTGCGCACCCCCCAGGGCCTGCCCACCGGGCGCAACCTGCACGCCTTCGACGGCGCCCTGATCCCCACGCCGGCCGCCTGGCAGCTCGGCAAGCAACTGGCCGCGCAGACGCTGGCACGCTATCGCGAGGAAACCGGCAAGGCGCCCGAGCAGGTGTCGATGGTGCTGTGGTACGGCGAGACCGAGCGCCACCAGGGCGCGATGGAGAGCGAGGCGCTCTACCTGATGGGTGTGGAGCCGGTCTGGAACGCCCGCGGCGTGGTGGAGGACGTGCGCCTGATCCCCGATGCCGAACTCGGCCGAGCGCGCGTCAATGTGCTGTTCACCATCTCCGGCATCTACCGCGACGGCTTCGGCGACAAGGTGGCGCTGCTGGACAAGGCCGCGCGGTTGGCCGCCGCTGCTGGCGACAACGCCATCAGCCGCCACGACCGCGAGGCGCAGGCCACGCTGCTGGCGGCCGGCGTGGAGCCGCAACTGGCCGCGCGCCTGGCGCGCGCCCGCGTGTTCGCCGCCAAGCCCGGCAACTACAGCATCGGCGTGCAGCAGATGGTGGAGCAGAGCAAGGACGTGGCGCAGGCCGGCGAGCAGCCGGGCGCGCTGGCGCGGCAATACCTGCGCTACATGAATTTTGCGTTCTCCGGCGAAGGCTGGGGCGAGACCGCGCCGCAGGCGCTGGCCAGCCACCTCAAGTCCAACCAGGCCGTCCTGTTCTCGCGCGCCAGCACGCTCTACGGCGCGCTCGACAACGACGATACCTACCAGTACGCCGGTGGCCTCAACATGGCCACGCGCGCGGTCAGCGGGCAGGCGCCGCGCTTCTGGCTGCACAACCTGCGCCGCGCCGGCGAGGAGCAGACCGTGGATGCCCGCACCTGGCTGGCCACCGAGCTCAACGCGCGCAACTGGAACCCGCGCTGGATCGAAGGCATGCAGCGCTCCGGCTATGCCGGCGCGCGCGAGATGTTCAAGGAGATCGAGCATCTCTATGGGTTCCAGGCCACCAGCCCGGAGCAGATGAGCGGCAGCTTCTGGCAGAACACCTACGACGTCTATGTGGCCGACAAGAACGGCCTGGGCATGGACCGCTTCTTCGCCGAGAACAATCCGCACGCGCGGCAGGGCATCCTGGCGCGGCTGCTGGAAGTGGACCGGCAAGGCAGCTATCGCTTCACGCCGGCCGAGCGCGCCGGGATGGCGCGGCGCTATGTGGAGTCGGTCAATCGCGATGGCTTGTTCTGCTCGGCCAATAGCTGCGGCAATCCCGTGCTGATGCGATACATCGCCGGGCTGGGGCAGCTAGCCCGGCTGCCCACGGACGCGCTGCGCGAATTCTCCGAGCGGCTGGCGACAGCCATGCCGGGGCGAGAGCCGGCCGCGCCGGCCGCTGCTTCCGGCCGGGCTGCATTGGCCGACGCGCCCCGTGCGAGCGCGCCACCGCCGCCGGCTCGGCAGGCTAAGCCGCAGCCAGCACCGGCGCCGCGTCCCGCGACCGATCAAGTGACCGGCCAATTGCTCGAAAGCCGTGTGCTCAAGCTCGCAGCGCCTGCGGCGCCAGGTGGCCTGGCGCCGCGCGAGGCGCTCTGGACCGCAACCGTGATGCTGCTGCTGGTTGGCGCTGGCGCCTTCGCGGAGTGGTGGCGCGGCCGTGGCCGGCGGCAGCCCGCGCCACGCTGACGCGCCACAAGTGGACAGCACCGTGCGATCTCTTTATGCTGGTCTCCTCGCTGCGGCGAGGCCCGTCGCCGCTTGCCGGTACGATACTTACCTGCTGCGCGGAACATGACTTGCGAAGGGCCCGCCGCGCATCGCACGCCCCGATTCAACCCCAGCGCCAGCGCTGAATTCCCTTATCCGCCATGCAGACCCGTAAAATCCCCGCCACCATCGTCACCGGCTTCCTTGGCAGCGGCAAGACCACCTTGCTGCGCCATATCCTCGAGAACGCCAACGGACGGCGCATCGCGGTGATCGTCAACGAGTTCGGCGAGCTGGGCATCGACGGCGAGATTCTCAAGGGCTGCGGCATCGGCTGCGACGAATCCGGCGAGAGCAATGGCCAGCTCTATGAACTGGCCAACGGCTGCCTGTGCTGCACGGTGCAGGAGGAATTCTTCCCGGTGATGGAGCAATTGCTGGAACGCCGCGGCGATATCGACCACGTGCTGATCGAGACGTCCGGCCTGGCGCTGCCCAAGCCGCTGGTGCAGGCCTTCAACTGGCCCAGCATCAAGAACGCCTTCACCGTGGATGCGGTCGTCACCGTGGTAGACGGCGCGGCCGCTGCGGCAGGCCAGTTCGCCGCCGACCCGGACGCCGTGGACGCGCAGCGCAAGGCCGATCCCAACCTCGATCACGAGTCCCCGCTGCACGAGCTGTTCGAAGACCAGCTTGGCGCGGCCGATCTCGTCATCCTCAACAAGACCGACCTGATCGACGCGGCGCAGCGCGCCGAGGTGGAGGCGCTGATCCGCCCGGAGATCCCCGCCGAAGTGAAGATCGTCGGCGCGCAGGGCGGCAAGCTGGATATCGAGCTGCTGCTGGGCCTGAACCGCGCCTCGGAAGACAGCATTCACCTGCGCCCGGACCACCACGGCGCGGCGGACGATCCCGATCACGCCGACCACCATCACGACGAGTTCGACTCCGTGGTGGTGGAGCTGGGCGAGGTGGACCGCGACCAGCTGATCGACGGCCTGCGCCAGCTGGTGGAGAGCCACACCATCTACCGCATCAAGGGCTTTGCCAAGTTGCCGGCCAAGCCCATGCGGCTGGTGCTGCATGGCGTGGGTCGCCGCTTCGACAGCTACTTCGACCGCCGCTGGCTGCCGGGCGAGGCGCAATCCACGCGCATCGTGCTGATCGGCCAGGAGCTTGACCAGCCTACGCTGCAGGCTGCCCTGGAGGCCGCGCTCGCCGCCGCCGCCGCCGTGCCCACGGCTTAAGCGCTTCACCAGCCCAGGCACCCGATGCACCTGCTTTCCACCCGCCCGGGCGGCTTCGTCGACGACAACGCCGGCGTGGTGCGCATTGCACAAAGCCCGGCACAGATCGTGGTGCTGAGCGCGGCGGATACCACGCTGTCGCTGCTGGCCGGGGCCTTCCCGCGCCTGGGGGCGGACTTCCCCACGGTGCGGCTGGCCAACCAGATGTACCTGCGCCAGCCGGCCTCGCTCGACATGTATGTGGACGACGTGCTGCAGCACGCGCGCGTGGTGGTGGTCGACCATCTCGGCGGCGACAGCGACTGGCCCTATGGCTTGGAGCGGCTGACCGAGCTGGCGCGCTCGCGCAACCAGCTGCTGGTGATGTTCTCCGGCGACCTGGCCGTGGACACCAACCTGCTCGCGCGCGGCAATGCGCCGCCAGCGCTGGCCAGCAACCTGTGGCGCTACCTGCGCGAGGGCGGTGCCGACAATGCCGAGCAGTTCTTCCGCTGCCTGGCCCATCACGCCTTCGGCTGGGGCGAGCCAGCGCTGCAGCCGCGCGTGCTGCCGCAGGCGGCGATCTATCATCCGGCGCACGGCGTGGCCACGGCCGCGGACTGGCAGCGCGAGTGGGTGCGGGATGGCCATGCCGACGCGCCGGTCGTGGCGCTGGTGTTCTACCGCGCTCACCTCCAGGCGGGCAATACCGCCGTGTTCGATGCGCTGATCGCGGCCCTGCGCGCCGAGGGCATGAACCCGTTGCCGCTGGCGGTCAACTCGCTGAAGGACACGCTGTGCCGCGAGGTGCTGCAGCACCTGTGCGCCGAGCACGGCGCGGCGCTGGTGTTGAACACCACGGCGTTCGCGGTAGCGTCGCTGGACGCACCTGAAGCCCTGCAGCTCGCCGGCGACGCGCCGGTGCTGCAAGTGATCCTGAGCGGCGGCAACCGCGAGGACTGGCTGGCGGACAGCCAGGGCCTGGGCCCGCGCGACGTGGCCATGCATATCGCCATGCCGGAGGTGGACGGCCGCATCATCACGCGCGCCGTCAGCTTCAAGGGGCTGGCCTACCGCTGCCCGTACACGGAAGTCGACGTAGTGCGCTACCAGCCCGACGCGCAGCGCATCGCCTTTGTGGCCGAGCTGAGCCGCCGCTGGTGCCGCCTGCGGCAGCTGGACAATGCCGACAAGCGCGTGGCGCTGGTGCTGGCCAACTATCCGGCCAACGAAGGGCGCATCGGCAATGGCGTGGGGCTGGATACGCCGGCCTCCGTAGTGGGCATTCTCGCCATGCTGCGCGAACAGGGCTACCACTGCGAAGGCCTGCCCGCCGATGGCGACGACCTGATGCGCGGGCTCACGCAGGGCATCACCAACGACCTGACGCAACGCGACCTGCGGCCGGCGCTCCAGAGCCTGTCGATGGCCGACTACCTGGCTCGCCTGAGCCGCCTGCCGGAAGACAACCAGCGCGCCATCGCGCAGCGCTGGGGCAACCCGGACCGGGACCCGATGGTGCGCCAGGGCCGCTTCATGATCGCCGGCGTGCGCAGCGGCCATCTGTTCGTCGGGCTGCAGCCGGCGCGTGCGTACGCGCTGCCCGGCGAGGAGGGCACCGAGAGCTACGCCAGCTACCACGACGCCGACCTGGTGCCGCCGCATGGCTACCTGGCGTTCTACTTCTGGCTGCGCCACAGCTTCGGCGCCGATGCCATCGTCCACGTGGGCAAGCACGGCAACCTGGAGTGGCTGCCCGGCAAGAGCGTGGCGCTGGCCGATACCTGCTGGCCCGATGCCATCCTCGGGCCGCTGCCGCATCTCTATCCCTTTATCGTCAATGACCCGGGCGAGGGCGCGCAGGCCAAGCGGCGTGCGCAGGCCGTCATCATCGACCACCTGATGCCGCCGCTCACGCGCGCCGAAAGCTACGGCCCGCTGCAGGACCTGGAGCGCCAGGTCGACGAATACTACGAGGCGCTGGCGGTGGACCCGCGCCGCGCGCGGATGCTGCGCAAGGAAATCCTGAAGCTGATCGTGGCCCAGCAGCTGCATCGCGAGCTGGGGCTGGAGGCGCCGGCCGACATCGATGGCGAAGACACGCTGCTCAACCGTACCGATGCTTACCTGTGCGAGCTGAAGGAATCGCAGATCCGCGATGGCTTGCATGTTTTCGGCGTGTCGCCCGTGGGCCGCCAGCGGCGCGATACGCTGCTGGCGCTCGGGCGTTTTCCGGTGGGCGACGGCAAGGGCGCGCAAGCCAGCTTGCTGACGGCGTTGGCCGCTGACCTGGCGCTGGGCGATGGCTTCGATCCACTTGATGCCGACTGGTCCGCGCCCTGGCAGGGGCCGCGTCCGGCGCAACTGGCGACGCTTGATGCCGGGCCGTGGCGCCATCATGGCGATACGCGCGAGCGCCTTGAGATGCTGGCCACGGCGTTGCTCGGCGAGATGGCTGGTGACGTTGCGCTGCCGCATGCCTCCTTGGTGCTCGCCCGCCTGCGCCACGACGTGATGCCTCGCCTGGATGCCTGCGGCCCGCAGGAAATGCTGCAACTGTCGCGCGGCCTGGCCGGGCGCTTCGTGCCGCCTGGCCCCAGTGGCGCGCCGTCGCGCGGCCGGCCCGATGTGCTGCCCACCGGGCGCAATTTCTATTCGGTCGATACCCGCGCGGTGCCCACGCGCACGGCATGGACGCTGGGCCTGAAGTCGGCCAGCCAGCTGATCGAGCGCCATCTGCAGGAGCACGGCGAGTATCCGCAATCGATCGGCCTGTCCGTCTGGGGCACCGCCACCATGCGCAGCGGCGGCGACGACATCGCGCAGGCTTTCGCCCTGCTGGGCGTGCGCCCCAAGTGGGCGCCCGGCAGCCACCGCGTGACCGATTTCGAGATCCTGCCAATGGCGATCTTCGACCGCCCGCGCGTTGACGTGACGCTGCGCGTATCGGGCTTTTTCCGTGATGCCTTCGCCAACGTGATGCGCCTGTTCGATGCCGCCGTGCAAGCAGTGGCAGCGCTAGACGAACCCGCCGAACTCAATCCCGTGCGCGCCCGCGTTGACAGCGAGCGCGCGCGGCTGGAAGCGCAGGGCGTACCCGCCGCCGAGGCGCGCCGCCGCGCCGGCTGGCGCGTGTTCGGCGCCCGCCCGGGCGGCTATGGCACCGGCTTGCAGGATCTGATCGACAGCCGCAACTGGCAGGACGACAACGACCTGGCGCAGGCCTACCTGCATGCCGGCGGCTACGCCTATGGGCAAGGCACGCACGGCGTCGAGGCGCGCGCCAGTTTTGCCGAGCGCCTGTCCAGCCTGGACGCGGTCGTGCAGAACCAGGACAACCGCGAGCACGATTTGCTCGACGCCAACGACTACTACCAGTTCCAGGGCGGCATGGTGGCGGCCGCGCGCGAGTTCGGCGGCGCCCAGCCCGCGATCTACCACGGCGACCACAGCAACCCGGCGGCGCCGCGCATCCGCACCCTGCAGGAAGAAATCAGCCGCGTGATCCGCGCACGTGTGGTCAATCCCAAGTGGATCGACGGCGTCAAGCGGCACGGCTACAAAGGCGCGTTCGAGATGGCCGCCACGGTGGACTACCTGTTCGGCTTCGACGCCACCACTCGCGTGGTGGCCGATCACCAGTACGCGCTGGTGACTGACGCCTATGTGAATGACGCCGACACCCGCGCCTTCCTGCGCGAGCACAACCCGCGCGCGCTGCACGTCATCTGCGAACGCCTGCTCGAAGCGGCGCAGCGCGGCCTGTGGCAGGAGCCCGGCGAGCGCCGCGCCCAACTGGAACAACACCTGCTCGACAGCGAGCAGGCGCTTGAAGGAATCCCCTCATGAATGCAAACGCCCGGCTCGCGCGCGTGCCGTTTCCCTTCAGCGCCCTGGTGGGCCAGCAGCGCTTGCAGCAAGCGCTGCTGCTCGCCGCGGTGGATCCCGGCATCGGCGGCGTGCTGGTCAGCGGCCCGCGCGGCACGGCCAAGTCGACCGCGGCGCGAGCCCTTGCGGAATTGCTGCCCGAAGGCCAGTTCGTCACGCTGCCGCTCGGCGCCAGCGAGGAACAACTCATTGGCACGCTCGACCTTGGCCATGTGCTCAAGCAGAGCGAGGTGCGCTTCGCGCCCGGCCTGCTGGCGCGCGCGCACCATGGCGTGCTCTATGTGGACGAGGTCAACCTGCTGCCGGATCATCTTGTCGACCAGTTGCTGGATGTCGCCGCCAGCGGCGTCAACGTGGTGGAGCGCGACGGCGTGTCGCACCAGCATGAAGCGCAATTCGTGCTGGTCGGCACCATGAACCCGGAAGAGGGCGAGCTGCGCCCGCAACTGCTGGACCGCTTCGGTTTGTCGCTGGCGCTGGAGAACTGCGTGGATCCCGCGCAGCGCCAGGCCATCGTCAAGGCACGCCTCGCGTTCGACCACGATGCGGTGGCGCTGCGAGCACGTTTTGCCACCGAGCAGGAAACGCTCACGCGCAAGGTGCGGCTGGCGCGCGCCTCGGTGTCTGCGATGTCCTTCAGTGACGCCGTGCACGAGCGTGTCAGCCGCCTGTGCCTGGCGGCCGCCGTCGACGGCGTGCGGGCGGACCTGGTGATGCTGCGCGCGGCGCGCGCGCTGGCTGCCTTGCAGTGCGATGCGGCGGTGGTGCCCGCGCATGTGGATGCCGTGGCGGAACTGGTGTTGCACCACCGGCGCCAGGTGCCGCCCGATGCCGGTGATCAGGCCGGCGAGCAGGCCGGTGGCTCTGGTAGTGCGAATGGCAGCGGCGATGGCGATGGACGCAACGCGGGAGACGCCGCCGCCAACAACCCCTGGGGCGCGCTCCCGCCCCCGCCGGCAAGTGCTGCGGCCGGCATGGCCCCGGTCAAGGGCGTGAGGCCGCTGCCCGCAAAAAAAGCCTGAGCCACCGGCAGGCCGCCGCCGAATCCGGGCAAGGCGGCAACCGGTGGCAAGCCCCTCGTCTCGCCCCATTTCTCCCCGCGCCGCAAGGGCGCCCGGGCAGCTCGCGCATCCACTGGACACGCACGCTGGCCGCCAAGGGCGGCAACCCGTTTGCACCCAGCCACCTGCGCTGGCGCGCACAGCAAGCCCACACCGGCGTGCTGCATTGCTTCGTGCTCGATTGCTCGGCCTCGATGCTGCACGGCCGCCAGCTCGCGCTGGCCAAGGGCGTGCTGCTGCGCCTGCTGCAACGCGCCTACCAGGCGCGCGCCGAGGTAGCGCTGGTGTGCTTCGCCGCCGGCCGCGCCGAAGTCCGCCTGCAGCCGGCACGCGCCCGCCCGTGGAGCGAAGCCTGGATCCGCCCGATCGCCGGCGGCGGCGGCACGCCGCTGGCGCTTGGCATGGAACGCGCCGGCCGGCTGCTGGCCCACGCCGCGCGCCGCCGCCCGGCGCAGCAGCGTTGGCTGTGGCTGCTCAGCGACGGCCGCAGCACGGAGCAGCCCCCGCGCCCGCATTGGGCGGATGCGGTGATGGTGGTGGATTTTGAGCGGCAGGCGGTGGCGCTTGGGCGTTGCCGGCAGTTGGCGCAGGGGTGGGAGGGGGAGTATCTGGCGGCGGATGCGTTGATTGGGTGACGCTGCGTAGAGCAGCCATGACTTCGGCAGGCCTGCGGATGACAAGCTCTGTAGATTGCCTCACTATTCAAGTCCGCACAATTGGGCGCCAAACTACCCCTTATTCAGATAGTTTTTTTCCAGGAATTCGGACCTGAAAATTTGTGGCGGAGTGGGAATGTCTGGCCGACCCTCTGGCGTAAAGTCCATGAGATTCCAATACGGCCACACCGTGTCGACATGATTCGCCGATAATTCAGTTCCCCAGAAATGAAAAATCTTTCCATTCTGCCTCCTAAATACATGCATCACTGGCCATTGCATATCATCAGAGTCTCCCTGGCATTTGTAATCGGCTTGATAGGAAGACTCCGATCCAGAAACCAGCGCAATCTGCGACCATCCACGTTGTTTGGCCCATGCATTGATTCGATCGGCCGGGGCTTTGGCAATTGCGAAAAATGCGGCGTCTTGAGTGACCTGGTACCAGGTGCGATCAAACCCATCGACCAGCGACGTACAGGAAGGACAGGGATTGTCCCAGTTCGGACCGAACATAAATGAGTAAAGGAGCAGGGTGTTTTTGTCCCCAAATAACTCGGAGAATTTCACGTTCTTCCCTACTTTCCCATCATTGGCCCATTGAAAGACGTAGTCCTCTTTCAACTGCCCACCGGGAGGAAGATTGCGGCGTCTTTCTGCCACGGATTTTACTTTGTCGACCAGCTCTTGTTCGTCTTTAAGCAATAAGTCACGCGCATCGCGATACTCTTCGCTTTCGTTTGGATACCGTGGTTCACTCACGTTCGTCTCCTCTTGGAAACAAGTATTTGGGCTTCTCCCGCTCTCCCGGATACATCAAATGGCATGATGTAGTCTGGAGAGCGGGGAAGTCCAATTCGAGTGTACTCTAGATGGTTGTTCGAGGCCGGCTCGGGCAAATCGGCCGCGAAGCCTGACCGGCTGCTCCCACTGCATTGCGGACGTTCTCCAGTCGCGCCCGCCCACACCAACGGCCGGGCTCCTGCTTACGCCCTTAGTCATGCTGTCGGCCGGACAATCCTCTCAGGCCAGCCGCTCGAGTTGCCGACTGGCCTTGTCAAAAGCGCTGGTTTGGTGCTTGTTGCAGCAGGATAGCGGCGGCAGCGTTACTTTTTGTAGCGAGCGGGTTGGAGCGCACTTTGCGCCGTTATATTTCGAGGGTCGTTGCAATCACAGTGACCGGGTTTGACAGCCTGGAATGCGCTGGATGATCATGGAGTTGCGCCGTCGGGCCGCGATGAGAGCTGCGGTACCATCATGCATTGGCCCTTGATGATCCGAACATCTCTGGGCCCGTTCAACTCGCAACCCATGGGGGTACAGGCATGGTCGCAGTCAAATACGACGATCTTTCCATGGCCTTCGACTTCGTTAGCTCCGCGCCGTTGGATCAGGACGCGTATGTCTCACTCGATACGGGCAAAGTCTATTGGACTTCTGATTTCAACGACGTCTTCGACGAGGAGATTCCTGAAGACCTTGAAACTTCGGATCGCTACCTTGCGATACCGCATAAGAACGAGCTTGGTCTTGGAAGAAGTCTCGCCCTCCAATTTGTCGCACAAAAGTTGCCTGAGTGTTACGACGAGGTTGAAGGATTCTTCCGACGGCAAGGGGCTTACGCGCACTTCAAGTATTTGCTGGAGCGCAAAGGCATTCTCGAGCTCTGGTATTCGTTCGAAGCCGACGCTGTCGATAGAGCGCTGAGGCAATGGTGTGGTGAGAACGGGCTGGAGATTCTGGAGTCGTAGCGCCAGTTGGACATGCCGCAATGTCTGGCCGTAAAGGGTGACCCGCTGGGAATTCAGGCACCGCCGCGACAAGCGAATCACCTGGCTCCACGCCGGGTCGGATCGGAACATGGCGAAGGCAATTCCCCGCAATCGACCATATACGGACGCTGGCCCACGGCTTTACGCGGACATTCGAATGGCGGCTCCGCCGCAGATTTTGCCAGCAAACTCGGCCGTCTCCCGATCACAACCGACTCTGCCGCGCCGGCGGAGCGCCGTGAAGTCGTCATGGCCCTAGCTCGCGAGCACAGGCTTACGGCACATGATGCGACCTATCTGGATCTGGCGTTGCGCAATGGTGCTGCGCTGGCTACTTTCGATGGCGCATTGGCTAGTGCCATGCGCAATGCTGGTGGCGTCGTGTTCGAATAGCCGCGCAGCTATTCCTTGCAGTCCTCTTTTTCGGCGTGACGCCCGACCCGTTCACCCACGGCTCAAGCCCGCGTTCACGAACCACGCTTGCACGCTGGCGAACGAGTGCGTCTTTGCCACATGGTCAAGCCGCGTTCTCTGCGCACCGGATGCATCGAGCTCCAACGGCAGCAGGTTGGCCTTCATGCCGTTCTGCGCGCATCCGTGCGCGCGCGGGCGGCAGAATGACTGAATTGACTTTGTAAGGAATATTCCTTACCATGAATTTGCTATCAGGAGAACCAACATGCACGACATCCACGAAGTGGCTACCCTAACCTCCAAAGGGCAACTCACCCTACCCAAGCCCATCCGGCAGGCGCTGGGCGTAGACGCTGGTGGAAAAGTGGCGTTTGATCTACGTGACGGAGAGGTCGTCATCACACGTGCCGATGCCGAACACGGTGATCCGGCGATCGGCGCCTTCCTGCGCCTTCTGGAAGCCGATATCCGTGCGGGGCGACAGCTCCAGACGCTGCCGGAGGATCTGGCTCAGGCCATGCTGGCAAACGCCGGGCATGGCGAGAGGCTGGATCAGGACATTGACGGCGATGTGGAGCTCTAATGCGACGTCATGGCTGGACGTTACTGTTTCATGAGGGTGTGATCGAACAACTGCGGAAGTTGCACGCGGCAGCGCAGCGCGCGCAAGAGAATGACCCAGCGGGGTTCGAGAGCAACGCCAACGTCAAACTGTTTCGCGCCTTGAGCCAGTTGATATTGGACGTTGTGCCCGGCGACCCCTCGCGGGATGAGTTCCGGCAAGGCAATACCCTTGGCGAGGCATACCGGCACTGGCGGCGCGCGAAAGTCGGGCGCCGGTTCCGTCTGTTCTTTCGCTACGATTCTCGCTCGAAGGTGATCGTGTTCGCCTGGGTGAATGATGAGCAGACCCTGCGCTCTGCCGGCAGCAAGTCAGATCCTTACGCGGTATTCGAGAAAATGCTCGGGCGGGGAAATCCGCCGGATGATTGGACGGTCCTGGTTGCGGCGAGTCGTGCGGAGTGGACTGCGGCCGAGAAATAAGCATTGGTTCAGGTGCGCGACCACTGCGCTTTCGCTGCCGCCCCGCCAAGAGCGACCACTTGGCGGCAGGCGTGCTGGCGCAACACTTCGGCGATGACGGTGTCCAGATCCTGGGCGCGTTCCGTCGGGCTATCGTGGCGAAGATAGACGGGTGGGCAATCCGCGCATATCAGCACTAAGCGGTTATCCGTCCCACCATACCACCAGATCTTCACCCCATCCTCACCTCAATCTCGTCATAACGCCGCACCCGGTACACCACCATCGAGATCAGCCAGCTCAGCACGAACACGCCGATGATCACGTAGCCCAGCATGCCGAAGTGCGCGTTGAGCTCGCCGATCACATCCCACAGCCCGCCTTCCAGCCCGAGCTTGTCGGCAATCAGCCCGAGGGCTTCGATGCCGCCGATGACCACGGCAACGACAACCGACACCAGCGTGATGGTCATGTTGTAGTAGAGCTTGCGGATCGGCTTGGTGAAGGCCCAGCCGTAGGCGCCCAGCATCAGGATGCCGTCGGTGGTGTCCACCAGCGACATGGCGGCGGTAAACAGGGCGGGGAACACCATGATGGCCCAGAAGGGCACGCCCTTGGCGGCTTCGGCGGCGGACAGGCCGAACAGCGCTACCTCCGTCGCGGTGTCGAAGCCGAGGCCGAACAGCAGCCCCATCGGGAACAGGTGCCAGCTGCGGCTGGCCAGCCGGAACAGCGGGCGGAACAGCCGCGACAGCACGCCGCGGTTGTTCAGCAGCAGGTCCAGGTCCTGCTCCTTGAGCGCTTCGCCGCGCCTGACCGCGCGAAAGGCGCGCCACACGGAGATCAGGATCAACAGGTTGAAGAAGGCCAGCAGGAACAGGAACAGCGCGGAGACGCTGGTGCCGATCATGCCGCCCACGGCTTTCATGTCGGCAAAGCGCGTTTGCAGCGCGGCGGCGGCCACCGCGATGCCGATCGACATCAGCGTAACCACGGTGGAGTGGCCGAGCGAGAAGAAGAAGCCGACCGTCACCGGGCGCTTGCCTTCCTGCATCAGCTTGCGCGTGACGTTGTCGATGGCGGCGATGTGGTCGGCGTCCACGGCGTGGCGCAGGCCGAGCGTGTAGGCCAGCACGGCGGACGCCAGCAGCATGGGGTGGTCGCGGAACGCCACCAGTGCCCACAGCCAGGCGCCGACATTGGCAGCGATCAGGAAGACGTAGAGCGCAACGACCTTGCGGCGCACGTCGGCGTCCTGGTCGTTGAAGATGCTGGCGAGAAAGCGGAACATGAGCGGTCCGTGAAAGATCGGGGATTCTGAGTGGATGGACGCCAGGCTGGGATTCATGCCCGCCGGCGGCGCCCGCGAAACAACCTGCGCCAGCCGATCACCACGCCACTGGCGCAGACTACCAGCCCGGCGAGCGAAAGCAACCAGACGGCTGCGTCCCAGGCCGGGCGATGGCCCAGCAGGTTGCCGGCGTCCGGGTCGATGCAGGCCCAGGTCGCAGGTCGCGGCGGTGTCGTCAAGGCAGCAGGCGTCCCGCCAGCACCAAGGCGTGCTTGCCATGGCCGGCTTAGAAGTAGAAGTTGGCCGACAGCTCGGCCGCGCGCGGCCGGCCCAGCAGCCACTGGTTGCCGCTGTTGCCGGAGGACTCGGCATAGTCGCGGTTGAACAGGTTGTAGACGCGCAGCGCCAGCGCCGTCTTGCGCGATACGCGCCATTGCAGCGAGGCATCCACCACCGTGTACGACGGCATGGTCGTGGTATTGGCATTGTTGGTGTAGCGCTTGCCCACGTAGCGCAGGCCGCTGCCCACCTGCCACTGCGGCGCGAAGGCCCACGTCAGCCACAGGTTGGCCGCCTGCTGCGGCACGCTGGTGGGTACGTTGCCGTTGCGCGAGACCAGCGCGCCGTTCACGCTTTCCGCGAAGTCGTCGTAGCGGGCGCGCAGCACGGCTGCGTTGGCGTCCACCCGCAGTCCGCGCATCAGTTCCACGCTGACCGAGGCTTCGAGCCCGCGCGAGGATTGCTCGCCCACCTGCACCGACAGGGCGGGGTTGTTGGCGTCGCGGGTGAGCAGGTTCTTCTTGACGATCTGGTAGGCGGCAAAGGTCCATTCGCCGCGCTGGTTCCAGAACGATTGCTTGACGCCGGCTTCGATCTGCCTGCCGGTAGCCAGCTTGAAATCCTTCTGCGCGTCCGAGGTGGAGATCAACGCGCCAAGCGGATCGGTGGCGGTGGCGTACTGCGCGTACACCGACAGCGCGGGCGTGAATTCGTAGACCGTGCCGGCGCGCCACGTGACATTGTTGAAGCTGCGCGTCCAGTCGTCGCCCGTGACCAGGTTGCCGCGTTCCAGCTGGGCATGGTCCAGCCGCACGCCGCCGATCACCGACCATTGCCGGGTCAGCTTGAGCCGGTCCTCGCCAAACAGCGCGGCTTGCGTGGTGTGGGTGCGAAAGCGCGGCGACGTGACGATGCCCGGCGGGCTGAAGAACTGGCCCGGGTCGAACTGGTAGGCATTGACGGTGGACGCGCCGCCATAGGGCGAGTTGCTGCTGTTGGTGTAGTGGATGCGGTTGACGTCAAAGCCCACCATGGCCGTATTGGCCATCCCGAACAGCTGGCCATCGAGCTTCAGGTCGGCGCGGTCGCCCACCTGTTCCTGGTCATGCAGGATCTCCAGGTAGTCGGTGCGGCGCACCTGGCCGGTCGCGGGCAGGAAGGTATAGGACTCGGCGTCGCGCCAGTGACGCTGGCTGGTGAGGTAATAGAACTGGTTGCGCACCGTGACGCGCTCGTTGGGCTGCCACTGCGCCGCGAGCCGGGTCCAGCGGTCGCGGTAGGTAATCTCGGCATCGCCCACGTTGTAGTTCTTCTTGCGCAGGGCGGGGTCCAGGCCGCCGTTGACCAGCGGCGTGCCCAGGTATTGCATCGGGTGCTGGTCGGCGTCGTCATAGGACAGCGTCAGGCTGAACTCGGGCGATACGTCCAGCCGCACCGCGGCCGACACCGCCAGGCTGCGGGAGTCTCCCCGGTCCACCCAGCCGCTGGAGCGGCCGTAGTCGGCGTTGAAGCGGTAGGAGAGGTTTTCGTTGACCGCGCCGCCGCTGTCGAAGGCGGCGCGCGCCGTTTTCTGGGTGCCGCCGGTGAGCTGCAGCTCGTTGGCGATCGGTGCGCGCATTGGCTTCTTTGGGATGACGTTGACCACGCCGCCAATCGCGCCCTCGCCAACTATCACCGAGGCCGCGCCGCGCAGCACTTCGATGCGGTCCACCGACCAGGTATCGAAGGGGAAGGTGACGGTGCCGGAGGCCACGTAGAGCCGCGTGCCGTCGTACAGCTGCATCACCGAGCCTTGTCCTGCGAAGCCCCGTGCCGCGAGCGCCCTCCCGCCATTGCCGGGCGCGCCATTGGAGGTGATGCCGGTGGCGCGCGTAACGGCCTCGCGCACTGACAAATCGCCGCGTTCGCGGATGGTGTCGCCGGACAGGACTTCCACGCTGGCCGGTGTTTCCAGTGGGGTCAGGCCAAGGCGGCTGCCGGTGCTGGCGGGCTCCGACAGCGCCAGCCCGGGTGGCTGCGAGGCGCTGCTGACTACCACCGGCGGCAGCACGTTGCCGTCCGCGCGGGAAGGCTGCGCTCGCGCTCGCTCGGACGGTTGCACATCGTCCGCTGCCCAGGCGGCATCCGCGCCTAAGCCGGCAAAGGCACCCAGCGACAGCGCGAGCGCGCAATGGTGCGCGAGCTTGCGCGGCTTGGGGGCGCGACGATGCTTGAGTGGCTTGAGGGCCGCGACCGAGGCGGGGCGGGCAAGGCGAGGGCGCGCGGACATGGACTTTCCATCGTTGGCCGTGGGCGACCCCGCCCGGCGGCAATAAACGAACAAGCCACGGACGCGCGCGCAGTGACGGCCGGGCGCGTGGCTGGCCGTCTCACGCCTGGCCGCCCGTCCGCAGCCCCGGTGATTGGTCGAAGGCCGGTATCCGGGCTCGCAGGGGGACGCCTGCCGCTGGGGCGCGTCCGGGGTGCCGCCTTCCCACGCGTTGAGGCGCAGTGGCTGCCGCGGCCTGTTGGCGCGGCGTGACACCTTTTTACCTGCTGACCGTTGCGGGGGCAGCACAGGATTAGCCGCGGCATGGCCGGCGGCGCACCTGTTTCCCGTTTAACCCCCGCCGCGCGCTGCGAGCCGGGGGCACCTTCGAACCCTTGGCAGTCCAATTGCAAGTCAATTGCAATTACGAGTGGAATGCGAGGCGCATTGTAGCCGTTTTTCAGCGGCTTTCGGCGCCTGATGGCAGACGTATTTTTGCACCGTACGGGTGCGCGAGCGTTCCGGTCTGGCGCAGTCTGTCGCCATCTTGGTGCTTTGTGCGGCATTTTTCGCGCTTCTTGGCTTTTTCATGCCGTCTTGCCGCAGCTGTCCCTAAAGAAGGCGAGTCGGGCTCCGATATCCGGAGATGCCGCATGCCTCCCGCATGACCGGCCATTGCCCCGAAGAGCGAATGCCATGAATCGTCTGACCCTGCGAAAGAAGCTGTGGATCCCCCTTGTGCTGGCCTGGCTCGGCTTGCTGTTGCTGACCGTGATGCACGCCTTCCAGACCCGCCAGCTGCAAATGGCCGATCGCCGCGGCGAACTGGCGAACATCGTCGACATGTCGCTCTCCCTGGTGAGCGACTACGCCGAGCAGGCGCGCCAGGGCAAGATGTCCGAGGCCGATGCCAAGGCCCAGGCCACCGCCCGCATTGCCGCGCAGCGTTACGGCAAGGATGGCTACATCACCATCGTTGGCGCGGATTCCGTGCTGTTGATGCATCCCATCAACGCCAAGCTCAATGGCAAGAACATGCGCGACTTCAAGGATGCCAAGGGCAACGCCTTGTACGTCGATATCGCGGCCCGCGGCGCGTCGGCCGAAGGCGCCGGCCACCTGGACTACTGGTGGCCCAAGCCGGGCAGCGACCAGCCGAGCCCTAAGATCGGCTACGTGGCGCGCTTCAAGCCGTGGGGCTGGGACCTGGTCGCGGGCACGTACATGGATGACGTGGAGGCACAGTTCCGCTCCTCGCTGTATCAATCGCTCGGGCTGCTGGTGCTGCTGGGCATCGTGATCTCCGCGGTGGCCACGCTGCTGATCCGCAGCATCCAGAGTTCGGTGGGCGGCGAACCCGCTACCGCTGCGGCGCTTGCCCTGCGCATGGCCGGCGGCGACCTCACCGCGCGCGTTGAAACCCACCCGGATGACCGCTCCAGCCTGATGTACGCCATCGGCCATATGCGCGACCAGCTCGCCGGCACGGTGGCGGGCATCCAGCAGTCGGCCGATTCCATCACCTCGGCGGCGCAGGAGATCGCCTCGGGCAATACGGACCTGTCGAGCCGCACCGAGCAGCAGGCGGCCTCGCTGCAGCAGACCGCCGCCAGCATGGAGCAGATCACCGCGACCGTGCGCCAGAACGCCGACAATGCCAAGGAGGCCAGCCAATACGTGGCCGACGCCTCGCACATCGCGCAGCAGGGCGGCAGCGTGGTCAGCCAGGTGGTGGACAAGATGCGCGGCATCACCGCCAGCTCGCGCAAGATCAACGACATCATCGGCGTGATCGACGGTATCGCCTTCCAGACCAATATCCTGGCGCTGAACGCGGCGGTGGAAGCCGCGCGCGCCGGCGAGCAAGGACGGGGGTTTGCGGTGGTCGCGGGTGAGGTGCGCAACCTGGCGCAGCGCAGCGCGGGCGCGGCCAAGGAAATCAAGACGCTGATCGTGGAGTCGGTGGGCCAGGTCGACAGTGGCTCGGCGCTGGTGGAGCAGGCCGGGCAGACCATGGCCGAGATCGTCAATGCGGTCAGCCGCGTGACGTCGATCATGGATGGCATCGCCTCGGCCACCGCCGAGCAGCGCACCGGCATCGAGGAGGTCAATCGCGCGGTCGCGCAGATGGACCAGATGACACAGCAGAACGCAGCGCTGGTGGAGCAGGCGAGCGCGGCCGCCGCGTCGCTGGAAGACCAGGCCGGCGCGCTGCACCATGCCGTGTCGGCCTTCCGCCTGTCGCCCGCCTGAGCACTCACCGAGCGCTAACCAAGCGCTAACCAAGCGCTTGCCGGCATCAAGCGCGCTTTGTCCTACAGCAGCGATTTGCCCTGCGCGAGGATCTTGTCGCAGACCTGCTTGGTGACCTGGTCCTTGAGGCCGCCGCCGCTCAGGTCGAACTGCTTGCCATCGCTGCTGCTCAGGATGCCCTTGGCGCCGCTGGTGTAGCCGGCATCCGACGTGGGCGAGCCGCCGCCGACCTTGCCCAGCAGTTTGTCCTTTACCGAGGCGGCGCCGCTGGCCCCGCCAAGGTAGTTGTTCTTCACGCAGTACTCCAGGATCCCGGCGACATTGCCGGTACTGCCAGAACTCAGCGATTGCAGCGAGGGCATTCCACCCATCCCGCCCAGGCTGCCGCCCAGGCCGCTCAGGCCACCGGACGAACTCTCCGTGCCGCCCTGCGTGGCGCCTTTGAGCAGGTCGCCGATCTGCGCATGAGCGGCTGCCACCGGTAGCAGCGCGGCGATCAGGATCTTCACGGCGGTGGTGCGATAGAGGCTGGCGTTCATGCGGCGTCCTTCTGGCTGGGTGGAAACAGTCTTCACTATAGTGCTTGCCGCGACGGCCATGGCCCATCGCTGCAGTGGCTTTCCCTTCTCGCGGCACTACCCGATTTGCATGACACACGCATTAAGCGAGGCGTCGCGCATGCCATCTAACGACCTGTGGGTTCTATTCGAACCCCGTGTTCGTGACTGTCGCTTCCGGCACCTGAGGCAAGGCGCATACCCGCTGGCAGGGCAACGCGCTCCGATCTGAAAGTTCTCGTGCGCTGTATTCAGATCTTTGCGCGTGTCCCAGCCACGCGGCACCGCGTCTTGACGATCCGGGTGAAACGGTTTCCACTAGCAGTTCGGCCGGGCGCGCGGCGCGCGCCCGGGGAACTCACCTGGAGAGAAGGAAACGGATCGCCATGGCCATTACCACCAGCGTCAGAAAAAAGAAGAAGTACCGCAAGGCAGTGCTGAACCTGCGCGCCGCCATCAAGCGCGGCAACGAGGAAGCCATCAGGATCCGCCGCGAGCAGTTGAAGGCGCTGCCGGTGCCGCGCCAGCGCTACGCGCGTGCGGCCACTACCTGAGCGCCGCGCCGCTTTTTACGCAGAACCTGCCTAGAACGAACCGAAGGCGCTGCCGAGCGCGATGACCGCCGCCAGCGCCGCGATCGGGCCCACGATGCCGACCACCACGATATCGCGATAGCTTTCGCGATGCGTGGTGCCGCAAACCGCCAGCAGCGTCACCACCGCGCCGTTGTGCGGCAGGCTGTCCAGCGTGCCAGCACCGATCACGGCAACCCTGTGCATCAGCGCCGGGTCGATGCCCGTCACCTCCGATAGCTGCAGGTAAGTGCCGCCTAGCGCCTGCAGGGCGATGGTCAGCCCGCCCGAGGCCGAGCCGGTCAGCGCGGCGAGCACATTGGTGGCCACCGCCAGCGATACCAGCGGCCCGCCCTCGATCGACAACACCCACTCGCGCACCAGCGCAAAGGCGGGCAGGGCAGCCACCACCGAGCCAAAGCCCACCAGGCTAGCCACGCTGATAGCCGGCAGCACGGCGGCATTGGCGCCCGCGTCCATGCTCTTGCGCAGCTTGTGCAGGCGTTTGCGGTGCAAGACCAACAGGCAGATGATGGCCGCTGCCAGCGCCACCAGCACTGACCACACGCCCCCCAGCGCCGCCAGGCTGGTCCCGCCCCAGCGCTCATCCGCCAGGTAGCTCGCGTCCCAGCGGGGCAGCACCAGCAAGCTCATCGCCAGGTTCACGGCCACCACCATCACCAAGGGCAGGAACGCGCGCCACATCGCCGGCAATTCGGCGCTGCGCGCGCCGTGGTGCGCTTCGGCGGGGTCGAACGCGCTGGCCACCGTGGCGCGCTCGCGCACCAATTCATCGTCGGCGGCGCGGTCGGCGGATTCCAGCGCGTGGTCGCCAAAGCCCTCGCCCGCACGCCGCGCGGCTCGCTCCTTGCGCGCGAGCCACCACAGCCCGAAGGCCAGCATGACGGCGGACGCCAGCACCCCCAGGCCCGGCGCGGCAAACGGCGTGGTGCCGAAAAACGGCATCGGGATCGCGTTCTGGATGGCCGGCGTGCCGGGGAGGGCGGACATGGTGAAGGTGGAAGTGCCTAGCGCAATCGCCGCCGGCATCAGCCGGCGCGGGATCTGCGCGGCGGCGAACAGCGCCTGCGCCATCGGCGCCAGCACGAAGAAGGCTACGAACAGGCTGACGCCGCCGTAGGTGACCAAGGCACCGGCCAGCACCACCGCCAGGATGGCGCGCTGGGGCCCGAGCTTGAACGTCATCCACGCGGCGATGGCGTTGACGCAGCCGCTGTCGTCCATCAGCTTGCCGAACAGCGCGCCAAGCAGGAACAAGGGGAAGAACTGGGCGAGAAAGCTCGCGGCGCTGCCCATGAAGGTCTGGGTCCAGTGCGCCAGCAGGGGCTCGCCGGCCGTGGCCGCGGCCAGCAGCGCCGCCGCCGGGGCCAGCAGCAGGATGCTCCAGCCCCGGTAGGCCAGCCAGATCAACAGGCCAAGGGCCAGCAGGATGCCTAGAAGGCCCATGGCGTGAGTGCTCCCGCAGCTGTTCGTCGAGATGGTAGGAGGCGTGCTTGCCCGGCGCATCGCGTCCAAGCCTATACAGCATAGGTGACGCGCAGGTGGCATGCGGTGGCTTGGCGGCGACGGGGCACCGCCAAGCCGCCAAGCCGCCAAGCCGCCAAGCCGCCAATCCGCGGCATTGCGCAAGATGCGGCGCCGGGCCGGCGGGCGTTACTGCGCTTGCCGCTCCAGCACCTCCCACAGCTCCAGCAGGGTAGGGTTGCTGGCATGGGCCGCGCGATACGCGCAGATATCGAATGCCGAGCACCACGCGCCGTCGCCGGCCGGCACCAGCGTGCCCGCGGCAAGTGCTTCTGCCGCGGTGGTGCGCGGCAGCCAGGCCACGCCGTGGCCTTCGCTGGCCATCTTCATCAGCAGGATCGCCATATCGGCCTCATAGCAACGTTCCAGCGCACGGCGTGGCGGCGCGTCTTCGAGGATCACCTCGACGATGCGGCCCAGCGTGGTGCTGGCCGTGTAGGCCAGGTAGGGAATCGGTTTGGCGCCACTGCTGCCCAGCGAGAACAGCGGAGCGCCGCGTGCATTGGGCGCGCACAGCGGCATGAGCACGTCGTGCCCAACCGTGAGGCTGCGGAACTTGTCCGGATCCAGCGACACCGGCACGCGCGCATGGTTGTAGCCCAGCATCAGGTCGCAATTGCCCTCCGACAGCGCCACCACGGCGTCAAGCACGTTGGCGGCCACGACCCGGGCATTGAACTGGCCGTAGCGCTTCTGGCACGCCTTGAGCCAGCCCGGCAGGAAGGTCAGCGACAAGGTATGCCCGGCGGCAATCTGGATGGCCTTGCCCGGCATGCGGCTTTCCTGGCGCAGCGTGGCGCGCGCCTCCATCAACAGCGTGAGTGCCTCGCGCCCGCTGGTGCAGAAGGTCTTGCCGGCCGGGGTCAGGTCCATGGGGAAGGTGTTGCGGTCGACCAGCACCGCGCCGGCCCAGTCCTCCAGCGAACGGATGCGCCGCGACAGCGCCGACTGCGTGATGTGGCGCAGTTCGGCGGCGCGCGAGAAGCTGCGCGTCTTCTCCAGGACCAGCAGGTCGTCGATCCATTTCAGCTGCATGGGGTGTGCCTTCGGAAGCGTCAAGAACGGTGAGGGAAAGCCTGCGGCCGGCGTGGCCCGGCAAGGGCGCCAGGGTGTGGCCGCAATGGGTATTCCATTTTCGCATAGCTCTATGGCCGATCCGCATTCCGGTGGGCGCCGGGCGAGCCTAAAATCTGCGCTTCCCGTCAGTCAATATCGCCCCAAGGCAAAGCCAGATCCAGCATGACAGGGGCGCGCAAACAAGCCGGCAGCCAAAGCGGTTGCGCCCCGGAACGTTCCGACTCTACCTCGGCAGTTAACGTCTTCGACGCTATCCGGAGCTACCCTGATCATGTTTATCCAGTCGCTTTACCGTACCCGCACGTCGCCTCGGTCCTCCCGTATTTTCCGTGGGGGCGAGCGGGCACAAGCTGGCCTGCTGCTGGCCCTGGCCGCTGGCGCCACTGCCACCGCGCCGGCCGCCGCCGCGGACTACCCGGACCACGCGGTCCAGCTGGTGCTGTCCTTCCCGCCGTCCGGCGCCACCGATGTGCTGGCGCGCGCGGTGGGCCAGCGCCTGTCCACCGTGCTCAAGCAGCCGGTGGTGGTGGACAACCGCCCCGGCGCCGGTGGCGCCATCGGCATGAGCTTCGCGGCCAAAGCCGCGCCCGATGGCTATACGCTTTATCTCGCCGCGGTGAGCAATGCCGCCATTGCGGCAGCGACGTATAACAACCAGCCGGCCAGCCTGAGCCGCGATTTCGTGCCCATTGCCGGCATCGGCACCGTGCCGCATATCCTGGTGGTGCCGGCCTCGTTGCCGGTGCATTCGGTGCCGGAGCTGGTCAGCCTGCTCAAGGCGTCTCCCGGCAAGTACAACTTCGCCTCGCAGGGCTCCGGCACGCTGTCGCACCTGGAGTCGGAGCTGTTCAAGCTGCGTACCGGCGTCGACGTGGTGCACGTGCCCTACAAGGGCAGCTCGTTCGCGCTGCCGGACTTGATGGCTGGCCGGGCGAGCATGATGTTCGACAGCATTCCCTCGGCCCTGCCGCACGTGAAATCCGGCAAGCTGCGGCTGCTGGCGGTGGCGTCCGATCAGCGTCTGAGCTCCTTGCCCGATGCCCAGACGGTGAGCGAGGCCGGCATCCGCGATTTCCGCGCGGACAACCTGTTTGGCCTGGTTGCGCCCAAGGGCACGCCGCCCCAGGTGATCAAGCAACTCTCCTCCGCGATGAAAGAAGTGCTGGCCTCGCCGGAACTGGGCGCGGCCATGGAAGCACAGGGCGTGCAGATCAGGTACACCGCGCCCGAGCCGTTCGGCCGCATGATCGGCGACGAGATGCGCGCGTGGGAGAAGGTGGCGCGCGCGGCTAACGTCAAGATCGAGTAGGAAGCCGCGCAAGCGGTGCAGTGAATGATTTGAGTTGCATCGAAGAACGCATCCGGCCGGGCTTTGCCGCGCAAGCCGCAGGCCGGATTTCCCAAACCACTAGCCACTAGCGCTAAGCCGATTTGCCATGACCAATTTCTGGAATTTCCCCTATCCCTCGCAACGCGTGCCCGTGCTGGCCGACAACGTGGTGGCCACTTCGCAGCCGCTGGCGGCCGCCGCAGGCCTGCGCATGCTGGCCCGTGGCGGCAATGCCGTGGACGCGGCGCTGGCCACCGCGATCGCGCTGACCGTGGTCGAGCCGTGCATGAACGGGATCGGCGGAGATGCTTTTGCGCTGATCTGGGACGGCAAGGAACTGCACGGCCTGAACGCAAGCGGCCGGGCGCCGGCGGCGTGGACGCCGGAGTATTTCTCGCGCTACGACAGCATGCCGGTCAACGGCTGGGACACCGTGACCGTGCCTGGCGCCGTTTCCGGCTGGCGCGCCACGTGGGAGAAATTCGGCAGCCTGCCGTTCGCCGATTTGTTCGAGCCGGCGCTGGAATACGCGCGCAACGGCTACCTGGTCTCGCACACCGTGCACCGCCAGTGGCAGGCACAGGTGCCGGTGCTGATCGACAAGCCGGGCTTTGCCGACGCCTTCGCGCCGAACGGGCGCGCGCCGCTGCCGGGCGAGCGCTTCATCTGCCCGGGCCAGGCGCAGACGCTGGCCCGCATCGCCGAGACCAAGGGCGACGACTTCTATCGCGGTGAGCTGGCTGGCCGCATTGCCGCGCATGCGCGCGCCTCCGGCGGCCTGATCACCGAGGCCGACCTGGCCGCGCACCGCGCGGACTGGGTCGAGCCGATCAGCATGTCCTATCGCGACCTGGAGTTGTTCGAGATCGGCCCGAACGGGCAGGGCATTGGCGCGTTGATGGCGCTGGGCATGCTGGAGCATTTCGACGTGGCGGCCATGGGCGTGGACTCCGCCGCCGCCATCCACGTGCAGGTGGAAGCCATGAAACTGGCGTTTGCCGATCTGCACGAGTACGTGGGCGACCACACGGCCATGACCGAGGTGCGAGCCGCCCACCTGCTCGATCGCGGCTACCTGGCCAGCCGCGCCAAGGCCATCGACCCGGAGCGCGCGGCGGCAGCCGGCCCGGGCAAGCCCCACAGCGGCGGCACCGTGTACCTGACCACGGCGGACAAGAGCGGCATGATGGTGTCGTACATCCAGTCCAACTTCAAAGGCTTTGGCTCCGGCGTGGTCGTGCCCGGTACCGGCATTGCGCTGCATAACCGCGGCTGGGGCTTCAACCTCAAGCCGGGGCACCCCAACCAGGTGAGCCCCGGCAAGCGGCCGTTCCACACCATCATCCCGGGTTTCCTGATGCGCAAGGGCGCGCCGCTGGCGAGCTTCGGCGTGATGGGCGGCTCGATGCAGGCGCAGGGCCACCTGCAGATGGCCAGCCGGCTGGCGGATTTCGGCCAGAACCCGCAGGCCGCGTGCGATGCGCCGCGCTGGCGCGTGCTGGACGACAACGCCACCATCGCGGTGGAATGGAATTGCCCGGCCGCCACCGTGGAAGGCTTGCGCGCGCGCGGCCACAAGGTGGACGTGGCGCCGCGGGGCAACCTGGAGTTCGGCGGCGCGCAAATCGCCATGCGCCTGGAGGACGGCTATGCGGCGGCGTCAGACCACCGCAAGGACGGCTATCCGCTGGGGTTCTGAGGAGGCTGCGTGCTTCGTCCGCCGCACCGGCGTGGCTGGCGCGCCAGCGATGGCGCGTAAAAAAACACGCCGGTGCGTGGTCCAGGGCACATTAAACGGCCGTACCACGGGCCTACACTGGCGCCATCCCTGCGAGGAAGGCCGCCATGAACAAGCTAAGGTCCAGCCGTCTGCTCGATCGCATTTCGCCACCCGTGCTGGCCGACCTGCGCCGCATGCGAGCCGCCGCCGAGGCCGAGCGAGCCCCGGCCGCGCAGGCTGCGGCAGCTGGCGCGGGTGCCGGTGAATGCGCTAACAATCCGCTAAACGACGCCAACTACATCGAAATAGCGCGCTACGATCCAAGGCGCGGCAGATTCGTGATGGAGCGCCGCCTCGCGAGCCAACGCATCAAATAGGTGCTCGCCTGCCAATCTGCGCGCGGCGCCGCGCGCTCCAGGCCAGCGCAAGGCCCGGCGGCGCTGGCGGTGGCCTCTCACGGCACCCCGCCTCCAACCCCCTCCTTCGGCTGGCGGCCGCGCCCATGGCCGGAGTTGGTATAATCGCCCACTACCCCAAACATGCCGCCTGGTGCTGCGTGCCGGGCCGTGGCGACAAGCCAGGCCGAGGCAGCAAGCAGCATGGCGGTCCAACGCGTGACGAGGAGTTACGTGGCCGGAACAGAAATCGCAGTGCAAACCGTCCCGCAAGCGGGCCATGCCGTATCGTCCGGCAGCTCGTTCCATACCGCCCTCAAGATCCTGCCCGCTGCGCAACGCGAGGCGATGTTCGAGATCTATGGCTTTTGCCGTGCGGTGGACGATATTGCCGATGGCGATGGCCCGCGCGCCACGCGCCTTGCCGGGCTCGACGCCTGGCGCGCCGATCTTGCCGCGTGCTATGCCGGCGCGCCGCCGGTGGCCTCGCGCGGGCTGACCGCCCAGATCCAGCGCTTCGGGTTGCTGCAGGAGGATTTCCTCGCCGTCATCGATGGCATGGCCATGGACGTGCACGCCGATATCCGCGCGCCGGACAACGCCACGCTGGATCTTTATTGCGACCGCGTGGCCAGTGCAGTAGGGCGCCTTGCCGTGCGCGTGTTCGGCATGGAGCTTGATGCAGGCGTAGCGCTGGCGCATCACCTCGGCCGCGCGTTGCAACTGACCAATATCCTGCGCGATATCGACGAAGACGCGGATCTGGGCCGTGTGTACCTGCCGGCCGAAGCGCTGCTGGGCGCGGGCGTGCCGATCGGCACGCCGCATTCCATCGTCGGACATCCCGCCGTCGGCCGCGCCTGCCTGGAAGTCGCGCAGCAGGCGCAGGCGTACTATGACCAGGCTTTCGCCATCATGAACGCGGCGCCGCGCCGCACGGTCCGTTCGCCGCGCATCATGGGCGAGGTCTACCACGTGATCTTGCAGGGTTTGCTGGCCCGCGGCTGGACCAATCCGCGGGCGCGGGTTCGGGTGCCGCGCCCGCGATTGCTATGGATTTTGCTGCGGCATGGCCTCGTCTGAGGTGATCCCGCCGATTGACTGCCGCATATGGCCACTGACGGCTGCGTGCGGCATTGCCGTAAATGCGTTGTTGAAGAGAGGACGTCGAGACCGATGAGCCAAGTTGCACTATCCCCCAATTCGGTTGAGCCAGCGCCTGGCGCGCCGGCGCAGAACGAGCTGGAAGGCACGCTCGACCGCGCGCTAGACGCCTTGCTGGCGGCCCAGCGGCCGGACGGCCACTGGGTGTTCGAGCTCGAGGCCGACGCCACGATCCCGTCGGAATATGTACTGCTGGTGCACTATCTGGGCGAGACCCCGGATACCGTGCTGGAAGCGCGTATCGCGCGCTATCTGCGCCGCATCCAGAATGCCGATGGCGGCTGGCCGCTGTTCCATCAGGGCCGCTCGGACATCAGCGCCAGCGTGAAGGCGTATTTCGCGCTCAAGATGATTGGCGACGACACCGAGTCGGAGCCTATGCGCCGCGCCCGCGCCGCCATCCATGCGATGGGTGGCGCCGAGGCCAGCAATGTCTTTACCCGCACGCTGCTCGCGCTGTACGGCGTGATGCCGTGGCAGGCGGTGCCGATGATGCCGGTCGAGATCATGCTGCTGCCGCTGTGGTTCCCGTTCCACCTGTCCAAGGTCGCGTACTGGGCCCGCACGGTGATCGTGCCGCTGCTGGTGCTCAACAGCCTGCGTCCCCAGGCCAGGAACCCGCGTGGCGTGGGCATCGACGAACTGTTCATCCGTCCTTGCCAGGCGGCCCGGCTGGCCCCGCGCGCGCCGCATCAGAAGCGCGTGTGGTTCAGCTTGTTCCGTGCGCTGGACGCCGGCTTGCGCGTGGCGGAGCCGTTGTTCCCCCGCAGCCTGCGCGCGCGCGCCATCGCCCGCGCCGAGAAGTTCGTGCGCGAACGCCTGAACGGCGAGGATGGCCTGGGTGCGATCTTCCCGGCCATGGCGAATGCCGTGATGATGTTCGACGTGCTCGGCGTGCCGCGCACCGATCCCGATGTCGTGGTGGCCCGTGCCTCCATCGAGAAGCTGCTGGTGGTGCATGGCGATGAAGCCTATTGCCAGCCGTGCCTGTCGCCGGTGTGGGACACCTCGCTGGCCAGCCACGCCTTGCTGGAAGTGGGCGGCCCGCGCGCCGAGGCGGCCGTCGAGCGCGGCTTGCAATGGCTGCGCCCGCTGCAGGTGCTGGACGTGCGCGGCGACTGGATCGTGCGGCGCCCCGACGTGCGTCCCGGCGGCTGGGCTTTCCAGTACGCCAACCCGCATTATCCGGACGTGGACGACACCGCCGTGGTGGCGATGGCCATGGACCGCGCGGCGCGCGCCGGCGCAGCCGCGCCGGCCGTTGCCCCGGCCAGCCATCGTTCACGCTACGACGAGGCCGTCAGCCGTGCCCGCGAGTGGGTGGCGGGCATGCAGAGCGGCAACGGGGGCTGGGGCGCCTTCGAGCCCGAGAACACGCATGAGTACCTGAACAATATCCCGTTCGCGGACCATGGCGCCTTGCTCGATCCGCCCACCGCCGACGTCTCGGCGCGCTGCCTGTCGATGCTGGCGCAACTGGGCGAGACCGCTGCCAGCAGCGAAGCCTTCCGGCGCGCCCAGCGCTACCTGCTCGACGAGCAGATGGCCGACGGCAGCTGGTATGGCCGCTGGGGCACGAACTATGTCTACGGCACTTGGAGTGCGCTGTGCGCGCTGAACGCCGCCGGCATGGCGCCTGAAGCGCCGGAAATGCGCCGCGCCGCCGACTGGCTGATCTCGATCCAGAACGCCGATGGCGGCTGGGGCGAGGACGGCAGCAGCTACCGCCTCGACTACCAGGGCTACGAGATCGCGCCGAGCGTGCCGTCGCAGACCGCCTGGGCGGTGCTGGGCCTGATGGCCGCGGGCCAGGTCGATCATCCGGCCGTGGCGCGTGGGGTCGACTACCTGATGCGCATGCAGCAGGCCGACGGCCTGTGGAGCGAGGCGCGCTTCACCGCGGTGGGCTTCCCCCGCGTGTTCTACCTGCGCTACCACGGTTACGCGCGCTTCTTCCCGCTGTGGGCGCTGGCGCGCTACCGCAACCTGCGCCGCGACGGCACGCGGGCCGTCGCGTGGGGGATGTGACCGCGCCAGGCTTGTGGGCGCCGCAGCCAACCTTGCCGCAACGCCGTGCCGGTCCCACGCTCGTGGTCACCGGCATGCGCTTCGAGGCCGGCATCGCGGCCGGGCCCGGTGTGGAAACCCTGCACGGCCTGCGCGCCGAAGCCTTGGCGCAAGGCCTGCGGCAACGTCTGGCGCATCCCTGCGCCGGCGTGATCAGCTTTGGCGTGGCCGGCGGGCTGGATCCGGCGCTGTTGCCCGGCCGGGTGATCGTGGCCTGTGCAATCCATGATGGGAATCTATTGCGGCCCGTTGACGCAAGCTGGTCGCGCTTGCTCTCGCTTGCCTTGCCCGAGGCCATCTCCGGTGCGCTTGCCGGCGCTGACCAGGCCGTGACCTCGGTGGCGGCCAAGACGGCATTGCACGCGGCCACCGGTGCGCTGGCGGTCGACATGGAGTCGCATATCGCGGCGCGTGTCGCTCAGGAATTCGGGTTGCCGTTTGCCGCCTGCCGGGTGGTGATCGATCCCGCGCAGCGGGACGTGCCGCCCGCGGCGGTGGCCGGGATGGGTCCCGATGGCAACACCGATATCCGGGCGTTGCTCAAGGCGCTGCTGGCAGGGCCGGGACAGGTGCCGGACCTGATCCGCCTGGGCAGGGATGCGAGGCTGGCCAAGCTTGCGCTACAGGCCGCCCGGAGCAGGGTCGGGATGGGGTTTGGCTTAGGCTAATTAGCCTAAAGGCCCGGCCGGCCTGAAGCCTGTCTGGTGCCGCATCCGCAAGCATCCGGCTTGCA
>FTGR01000539.1_pt1 | contig 33392 bp, 24 predicted proteins | sample 1640751 | NCBI WGS metagenome assembly FTGR01 (sample SAMEA3914789, study PRJEB12502) | metagenome | biome: forest; material: soil | place: Canada | collected 2011-07-03 | depth 0.3 m
CAGTACACCGATGCCGTGCTGTGCAACCGGCTGATCCGCCTGCGCGCCCCGAAAGGGCACCTGGCGATCCACTATGACGCCGTGGTCGATATCGACCACCGCCTCGACGATCCCTCGACCTTGCACGAAGTGCCGATCGCGCAACTGCCATTCGAGGTGCTGCCCTACCTGGCGCCCAGCCGCTACTGCGAATCCGACCGGCTGATGGAGTTTGCCCTGCGGGAGTTCGGCAGGGTGCCGTGGGGCTACTCGCGCATCGTGGCGATCCGGGAATGGGCACGCAACCATGTGCGTTTCCTGTCGACGTCGACCAATGAGCGCACCTCGGCCGTGGATACGATCGTCGAGCGTACCGGCGTGTGCCGGGATTTCGCGCACCTGATGATTGCCATCTGCCGGGCGCTGAGCATTCCCGCGCGCATCTCCAGCAGCCTGGACTACGGCGCGGATCCCGCGCTCGGGCCGCCGGATTTCCATGCCTTCGTGGAAGTCTTCCTGTCGGGCAGGTGGTATCTCGTCGACCCCTCTGGCACCTCGATTCCCACCGGCCTGCTGCGTATCGGCACGGGACGGGATGCGGGCGAGATTCCGTTCGCGGCGATCTTCGGCAAAGTGGAGTCCGAGCGGCCCTTCGTGCAGGTCTATGCGGTGACCGATGCGGCGCTCGGCCTGGAGATGCCGCTGTATACCGACTGGGGCATCTGCACCTGGTAAGCCGTGGCGGCCGGCCTATGCATTCCGTGCAGGCATCGGCGGTGGCATCTGGGGTGGCGTATCCGCCGCCACCTCCGCCAGCAGCCAGGAAACAAAGATCCGGACCAATGGGCTATGCCACTTGTCCTCAAGGCAAACAAAGTAATAGGACTTGGGCGAGACATAAGTGGCGTCCAGCAACCGCACCAGCCGCCCCGCCTTCAGGTCCTCCCTCGCCACGTAATCGGGCAAAAGGGCGACCCCCATGCCGCTGAGCGCCGCCTGCAACCCCATGGTCAGCGATGCATAGCGAGGCCCGCGCAGCGCCCTGGGCGCCGCCATGCCGATCACACCGAAGTAACCCGCCCACGCCTCCAGCGCCTCCGCCTGGTGCAACAGCGGCAGGTGTTCCAGCGCAGCCTGGGCGGACGCCGCCTGCGCCAGCAGTTCGGGCACGCACACCGCAAACAAGGCCAGCGGCATCACCTTGACGCCAGCATGCCCATCGGGCGGGCCTGTGCAGACCTGGATCGCGCCGTCCAGGCCGGACGCGCGCAGATCCACCGTGCCTGCCTTGGCGGTAACGTTGACCTGGATCTGGGGATGGGCCTTGGCAAACCCCGCCAGCCTCGGCAGCAACCAGATATTGCCCAGCGAAACCGGCACGCGCAGATCGAGCCGGCCGCCGCTGCCCCTGCTCGTCAGCACCTCCAGCGTGGCCTCCTCCAGTTCGGCAATCACCTTGCGGACCGCGCGCAGATATTGCTCGCCTGCCTGGGTGGGCAAGACCGCGCCCTTGCGGCGGGTCAGCATGGGCACGCCGAGGTATTCTTCGAGCTCTGTCAACTGCTTGCTGACCGCGCTCTGCGTGAGGCAAAGCTCGTCGGCCGCGCCGGTCACGCTGGCTAGCCTGACGGTAGCTTCTAGCGCCACCAGGTGGGACAGCGCGGGCAAGTGCCTGCCGTTCGTGCTTCTCATGAGGCCGGTCTGGTCGCAAAAGGGTGGAGAGGATGGCGGGCATGCGGGCAAACGGGCACGCGGCGGTGCCCATGACCGCTACGCGGACAAAAGTCAAAGGCGGCGCGTCAGCCGATGCGCCAGGCCGGCGCCGTGCCATCCTCCGGCGCGCTCGCGCGCAGGTAGTCGCTGGTTTCGGCGCAGCGCTCCCGGTTGCTCCGGCGCACCTGCAAGCCATTGAGCACGCCGCCGATCACGTTGGCGTGGGCCCGGTCCAGGTACTTGAGCGCTTCCACCACCTTCTCCTGCGGCGTGTTGTCGGCACGCACGAACAGCAGCGTGGCGCCGGCAACGCGGCTGACCAGCGCGGCGTCGGCCACCGCGAGGATGGGGGGCGTATCCACGAGGACCAGGTCAAAGCCCGCAGCGCAGGTGAGCAGCACCTCGCGCAGGGCCGGCAGCATCAGCAGCTCGGATGGATTCGCCGGCCGCGTGCCGGCCGCGAGCAGCCACAGCCCGCCAACCGCGGTGGGCTGGATCGCATCGTGCAGCGTGAGGGACCCGCCCAGCAGGTCGGCCAGCCCCAGCGTGCCCTCCAGGCCGAATTGCCCGGCCACGCGGGCACGGCGCAGGTCAGCATCGACCACCAGCACGCGCATACCGGCCTCCGCCGCCAGCACGGCCAGGTTGACCGCGCCGAAGGTCTTGCCCGCGCCCGCGCAAGCGCTGGTGATGGCCACGATGTGGTTGGCCGCGCCGTCCATGGCGAAGTGCAGCGACGCGCGCAAGGTGCGCAGCCCCTCCACGGCCGGGGCATGCGGATACTGCCGCGCGAGCAGGTACCGGTCGTGCAGCACCGTGTCTTCATGCGCCGCGCTCGCGCGCACCGAGGCGGTGGACACGCAGCTGCGCAGGCTCGCCCGCGCCACGCCGTCCGTGCCGCAGGCGAGCCGTACCGCCTGGCCCGGCTCGCGCGCGGACAAGACCGGTGCGCGCAACGGGCAAGGCAGCACCAGGCGGCTGCGCTCCAGCTCGAGCTGCTCGGGGCTGAACACGACCTCGCCCACCATCCGCAGCGCCAGGCTCCCCTCGATCGCGGCAGCGCTCTCCATGCCCCGGGACGCGCGGCTCTTGCGGGCCGCCAGCCCGGTGCCGGCCAACAGGCCCAGCAGCGCCGCCAAGCCCGTCACCAGCGCGCGATCCGGGCCGACCGGCAGCGTAGGTGCCACCGCAAGGTCCACGAGCCGTACATCGCTGCTCTGGTCGGAGTGCGCCAGCGCCAGCAGCTGCGCCTGCCTGCGCAAGGACATGTACATGTCCTCGGCCACCTTCACGTCGCGGCTCAGCGCCCCCGACTCGCGCTCCGCCTCGGACAACCCTTGACGCCGGCTATCCATGCTGCGCCTGTCGCCGCGCAGCTGCTCGATCTGCTCGTCGATCGCCCGCACTTCCTGGCTCTGCGGCATGAAATTGCGCAGCAGGCGCGCACGCTCGAGCCGCAGCCCCGATATCTGCCGCTGGTACTCGATGCTGCCGCTGAGGTAGGACTGGGACTCCTGGGAAGGCTGCAAGGACCCGGCGCGAGCGCGGTACCGGGCCAGGGCCGCCTCGGCCGCCTCCAGTTCGGCCTTCACGCGTGGAAGCTCGCTGGAGACGAAGTCCAGCTGCTGGTCGGCCTGCTCCCGCCGGTGGCCGACCTGCGTATCGACGATCGAGCGCGCCACGGCATTGACCACGGCCGCGGCATGCTCCCGGTCGGGGTCGCGCCAGACGATACGCACCGCGTCGGCGCTGGCGGCTGCACCAGCGGCCGCACCGGCCACCCCGCCATTCGGCCCGATTGCCGTGGCCGTGCCCCGCTGCGGCTCCAGCTTGAGTCCGCGGGCCAGCATGTCGACAGCCGTGACGGCGTCGCGGCGCATCACCACGAACTCGGTCCCCGCGCGCGCGGTGAGCTGCGCCAGCTTGAGCGATACGCCATTGCCCCGCGCAATATCGCCGACCTTGCCCGTCAGCAGCAACGCGCCGTCCTCGCCCAGCAGGCGAAAGCGCTGATCGCCCAGCGCCACCAGCGTCAGTGGCTGGTTGAGCAGCGCGTCGGGCACGTTGAGCGCGATCAGGCCGATCTGCTCACCGCCCCAGGCGTAGGCGGACAGGCTCTCCAGCGGCGCGGGTAGCGGCCCGGCCTGCGCGCCACCGGCAAACCGCGCCCATAGCGCGCCGGCCACGGGCAGCGTACGCGGGGCCGCGACGATATCGAGCCGGGTTTCCCGCACCACCGGCGCCAGCACCGCGCGGCTGGTCAGGGCATCCGGGCGCAGTTCGTCGGCGGGCTGCCCCGGGTTGGCCGTGCCTTGCCCATTCAGCGCAAGCTGCCTGGCCGGCTCCGGGCGCACCAGTACATCCGCCTGGTACACGGCAGGCAGCGACCACGCGTAAAGCGCGCCGCACAGCGCGCCGCACAGCATGGCGGCAAGGATCCAGCCGGCATGGTCAAGGAGTGCCCGGGGCGCGCCCCAGCGCGCGCGGGAGCCCGGTTGCCGGGATGCCGGCGACAGGCCCATTTCGGTAAAGGTAATCACGGTCCGCTCCCCCCCATGCACGTCATGCCCTTCATGCGCTCAGTGCGCATGATGCGCACAGACAGCCAGCGCGCGCGCCTGGCCCACCCCTTCCGGCAAGGCCAGCCCGCCATCCCCGCTGGACAGCAGGCGCCCGTATTCGCGCCTGACGAGGCCGTAGCACTCGCAGACGTGCAGCTCCAGCCGGACCCGGTCGATCACCGTGATGTGGCCGCGGCTGTAGTGGATCAAGCCGAGATCCGCCAGTTTCCTGGCGGCCTCGGTCACGCCCTCGCGGCGCACGCCCAGCTTGGTGGCGATGACCTGCTGGGTAATGGCGATCTCGTTCGAGCAAAGCCGGTCAATGGCGAACAGCAGCCAGCGGCAAACCTGCTGGTTAAGCGAGTGATAGCGGTTGCACACCGCGGTCTGCGCGATCTGCGTGAGCAATGCCTGCAGGTACAGCAAGGTCAGCCGCAGGATTGCCGGCGAGCGCAGCAGTTCTTGCCGCAGCTTGTTCGCGGCGAGCCGGTAGCCAAACCCGGGCGTGTGCACCTCCAGCCGATAGGGCATGGCATGGCCACCCGTCACCACCGGGATGCCGACCATGCCCTCGTTGCCTACCGTGGCGATCTCGACGGTGGTGGCGTCCTCCAGGAAGGACAGCATGGAGACGACTGCCGTGGTCGGGAAATACACATGGTTGGTATGCTGCCCGCAATCGGTCAGCAGTTGCCCGGGGCGCAGGCGCACCAGTTCGAGGTGGTTGGAGATGGCCTCCCAGTCGCCGCGCGGCAAGCCGCGCAAGAGGTGATTGACGTCCGGAGCTAATCGCTGGCTGTGCATCACGTGTTTCCCCTGCAAGACCCAAACTGCCCAACGTTTCCTGCCCACCAGCCCTGGTTTACTTTCCAAGTTGCTTGGTGAAGAACAGGGTCTGGATGGTCGGCGTAATCTGCTCGAGCACCCGGTTAAAGCGCACGGCATCCGACGTACCCACATACACCACGTCGAGCGGCTCCATGCGGAACTGCGTCGACAGCAGCAAAGCATCCACCTGCGTCATGTCAAGCCGGTACACGGCCGGCTGGGTCGGGCTTTCGCGCACGCCGCGGATCACGAATACCTGGCGCGGGTCGGCAGCGCGGATGTCGATGCTGTTGACGCCGGCAAGCGCGTCGGCCAGCGTGAGGCGGCCCTTGTTCATCAGCAGCGAGGTCGGCTTGACCACTTCGCCCATCACGAAGATCCGGCTGGCGAGCCGGTCAGGCACGTTGACGACGTCGCCGCCCTGCAAGAGGAAATCGCCAACGCCATTGCGCCGCTCGGTCAGCGTATCGAGATCCAGCTCGTAGACCTTGTCGCCGCGCGTCAGCCTGACCTTCTGCACGTCGGCGTCGGGCAGCGTGCCTCCCGTGCGCGCGATGGCGTTGATCATCGAGAGCGGCACATCGGTGACCTGCAGCGATCCCGGGTTCTTTACCAACCCGGTGACGTCGATCCGGCTGTTGCGGTACGACACCACGCGCACGTCGACCCGGGGGTCCCGGATCTCCTTGGACAGTGCCGTGGAGATCATGCTGCGCACCTGCTCCACGGTCTTTCCGCCAACCCGCAGCATGCCCACGGGCGGATAGTAGACTTCGCCATTCGCGCCCACGCGAAACCCGTTCTGCTCCAGCGGCCCCTGCTGTTGCGCGCCGTCGGCGCCGGGCGCCATCGGGATGGGCTGCATGTTCGCCGCGCTGGAACTCAGCTGCGGGTTGTACAGCACCGTGACGCCCAGCAGGTCCTGCGGGCCGATGCGGTACTCGTACTTCGCGATGCTCTCGGCAAGGTTCGCGCCCGTGGCGGGCGTCACCTGGCTGTTGGTCGTGGCGACCGCGTCAATCTGGCGAGAGATCACCGCCGAGTTGATCAGTTGCACCGGGTAGGCTTGCGTGCCAGTCTTGGCACCCATGTCGTCCTGCAGGCGACTCGAGTCGAGCGCCGGACCCGGCGCCCACGCACATCCGCCGAGAACGGCAACGAATGCAAGAGCGGGAAAGATCCTGGTTGCCATGGCAGCGTTTCCTTGTCGTGAACCGCATTCAAGTCGGTAGAGGGCGATCCGCCTGCAACGATCCATCTGGGGCTCCGCCCCCGGATAGCTGCAAGATTCACGCCAAAGCCTGGTCTTTATGTGTGATAGGCCACAGTCGCGCAGGCAAGCCTGCACCCAGGCGCGGCCCCCGAAAGTCACTCCTCCCGCAAGGGCATCAAGCCCTGCGTGGAAGCCGCCATGCCTGCACCCGCAAGCGTCATGGCTTGCTCCGGCTCGCGTGCAGGCGCCTTTCGCTGCGGCGTGCCGTCGCTGGTGTAGGTCGCGCACGGCATGCCCAGCTCCCGTGCGATGTGCCCGCCCAGGCGCAATGCCAGCGCAGCAATGGTGATGGTGGGGAAATTCGCGCCGACGGTCGGAAACACCGAGCTGCCGGCCACGTAGAGATTCGAGATGCCGTGGACGCGGCTATTGCGGTCCACCACTCCCATTGTTGGCGAATCATGCATGCGCGTGGTGCCCATGTGGTGCCAGGTACCTTCGAGTTCGGCGGGCCAGGGCTGGCCCTCCACGGGTGGATCCAGCGTAACTTGCGCCACGCCGCTGCTTTGCAGCTCTTGCGCCAGCAACGCGAAGGTGCGGTCGAAGGTACGCTGCACCAGGCTACCCACGCGCCAGTGCACGCGCACCCGCGGCACGCCGAGCCGGTCGCGATGTTCGGACAGCGTCACCCTGCTGTCCGGATCGGGATCGGCCTCCACGATGGCCTGCATCTTGACGTCGGTGATCAGCGAGCGGGGCTGCATCAGCCGTGTCAGCCCGAAGCCCACGGTATCGACAGGATGCGCGGCCATGGTCAGCAGGTCGCGGGTGAGGCTGTGGCCCGGCTGGTCCTTCTTCAGCAGTGCCTGCTTGGTGCGGAACAGCGCCTCCGCGCCCTTGCTGCCTTCGCCGTAGAACATCGAGAAGAACCACACCCGCGCATTGAGCAGGCCTTCGCGCTCCAGCACCGCGGGCTTGAGCGCGAACTGCGAGGAGACGTAGGTGCCGTTGGCACTGACCGCCGCGTTCTGGTAGTGGTACTTGATGTCGTAGAGCTTGTTGCGCGCCCACCCCTTGTTGAAGCGGACACTGCCGGACATCAGCCGCGGATGGTCCATGAAATAGCGGCCGACCAGGTCCGCGCCATTGCCCAGGCCGGCGGGCTGCGCCTTGTTCGATGCCAGCAGCAGGCGCGCGTTTTCGATGCCGCCCGTCGCCAGCACGAACAAGCGCGCCGCCACCTTGATGTGCCGCCCGCTGAGCGTGGCGACCGAGACCTCGGTCACCGATGTGGCATCGGCATTGGTCCCGATGTCGACCACGTTGGCGTAGAGATACACCTTGACGCGATGCGACTGCTCCAGCGGCTCGCGGTACAGCTTGCCAAAGCGGGCCGGCGGGCTGAACTGCGAGATCGTGTCGCGGATATGCTCGCCGATCAGCGGCAGGCGGCGCACGTCGGGACGGCGGATGGCAGCCTCCCAGTAAGCGGGATCGAAGTTGTTGGGCCCGAGCTTGAGCAGCGCATGGGTGCGCTCGTAGTATGGGGTGAGCTCATCGAGCCCGAACGGCCAGCCGCTGTGCGCCACCCAGCTGCGCTTTTCAAGGTCCCACGGATCCAGCGGGCGGCACCAGCCGCCCCAGCAGTTGCTGCTGCCGCCGAGAAAGCGGCTGCGGCTGCCATCAGCGAAGGTATAGGGAAGCCCGATGTTCTCGCCGCGATAGAGGTCGCGCGTCTCGTCATCGGCCTTGTAGCCGCCGCTCTCCAGCAAGCAGGCATCGATGCCAAGCCGCTGCATCTCAAGCGCGAGCGTGATGCCCGCCACGCCGGCACCGATGATGCAGACGGTGGAGTGCACCACTGAGTCTTCTTCGAGCTTTCTGGTATCGATAAACATCTACTGCTCCCCTGTTCGCCGGTTTCAAGACGGATTGCCACTACCCTTCCCGCTTCAATCTTCGTACGACGCCGTCGCCCGCGTGCGCCAACATTGCGCCAACCGCGGCCAAGCACGTGCGTTGCCAGACGCACCGTGCATCAGGCATCGTGGCCCAACCACTCGGGCTCCATCACGGCCTGCGCCGGCTCGCCGGACTGCAGCACGTGCAGCAGGTCGCGGGCCATGCTTTCCACGGTGAAGCGCCGGTTGAACGTTGCCTTGGCGCAGGCGCGCATCTGCACGCGCTGGGCGTCGTCCATGGAGAGCCAGCGCCGCAGCAGCGCTTCGCATCCCTCGACGGTGTCGGGCGCGGCAAGGCCCGCGCCGTCACGCTCGATCTCGCGCCAGATATTGACCTTGTCGGAGATCAGCGCGGGCACGGCGCAGCCCAGCGCCTCGGCCACCGCGATGCCGAAGTTCTCCTGGTGCGAGGGCAACGCAAAGACATCGCTTGCGTAGAACGCGCCCCACTTCATCTCGCCGCGCAGCATGCCGGGCCAGCTCACGCGTGCGCCGATGCCGCGCGCCTCGGCCTGCGATTGCAGCCGCGGTACCCATCCCGCGCTATCGGGGCCCGCGATCACGAGGTGCGCCTTCGGGTCCAGCTCCGCCACGCGGGCAAAGGCCTCGATCAGCAGGTCGCAGCCTTTCTTCTCGTGCACGCGGCCAAGAAACAGGACGATGCGCTTGCCTTGCAGCTCCGGGTATGCCGCCAGGAAACGCTCGCGCAACGCCACGCCGCCGGCGTCATGCTCCGGGGGGGGCGACTGCGTGCCGAGGCTCACGACGGATTCCCTGGCGCGGTACAGCCAGAAGGACTGGCTGGCCAGGCGCCGCTCTTCTTCCGCGGTAAACAACACGGCTCGCGCATCGCGCAACACGCGGTACTCGGCCCACGGCCAGTAGAGCCACTTCTTCAGGTGCTTGCGCGGGTAGGCGTGCTTGAACCAGGGATCGAGCATGCCGTGCGGGTAGACGTAGTACGGCACCTGCAGCTTGCGCAGCGCGCGCCATGCGCCAAAGCCATGGTATTGCCACAGGCCGTTGACGATGACCGCGTCGAACTCCTGCGCATGCTCGCGCAGCCAGGGCACCAGCCTGGGTGAGTAGTGGTAATAGCCGCGCGCGGGCCCCAGCACATGCAACGGCAAGGGGAAGTCGGCCAGGTAGGGCGCATCCGGGGGATCGAGCGACAGCACCTCCACGCGATGGCCCTGCGCGATGAGCTGGGCGCTGCCCTGGCGCACGCACTCCACCGGTCCGCCCTGCCTGGGATCGATCGATGAAAGCAAGTGAAGGATGTTCATCGGTCGACTCCTTGCGGGGAAAATCGGAGACGCTTGGGCGCGCGCTCGGGCTGGTCGTCGCCGGCCGCGTTCGCAGCCGGCACGTGGGCTGTCGCTGTCAGCATCGGCGGATAGGACGCGGGCCTGAGCGCGGGCGCCCCCGCCAGCGGGGCTCGCCTGGGCCTTCCCTGTCTTGCCTGTTGCGCCTGCCGCGCGCGTTCGGCCGCCGCCGCGCCCTGCGCGGCCAGCTTCGCAGCCGTCGAGCGGGCCAGCTGCGCATGCGTGGCCACCAGCAGGCCCAGCGCCACGCCGTACACCACACCGGAGAAGCGCGGGCCCAGCGGATTGCCGCCGATCGACGTGGCCGGCAGCGCCGCCAGCACCAGCAAGGCGCGGCCCATCACGGCCAGGTTGGGCGCGTTCGGCACCACGCGCCGCCAGTGGCGATAGGCCATGCTGCCGCGATAGAGCGAGAACAGGACGATGGCGGGAAACGCAATGCCAAACAGCAAGCCGCCCGCGAACAACTGGTAGACCCAGAAGTTATGTCCCGCCGTCCACTCGTTGATGGCGTAGAACTCCTTCTCGCTCATCTGTCCGGAAAGTGCCTTCAGGTAAGCGGGCGAATAGCGATAGAAATGCCCGTAGCCTTTGCCGATCACGAGCGACGTCGTGTTCGACGTGACCTGGTCATACTGGTCCTTGAGCTCGGCGAGCCGGGTGGCGGTCGTCGGGTCGATGCCGGAAGCGGTTGCCTTGCCCGCCGCAATCCGCTGGGTCCAGTGCGCGGCGACGCTCGGAAACAGCTCCGAGCCAATCAACGCGGTTCCGCCTACCAGCACCGTCGTGATGAGGACCGCGCGCAGCACCGCCTTGAGCAGATGGCGCAGCGACGCCGCGCTCAACCACGTGGCAAAGCAGAACAGCAGTGCCGTGCCGACCAGCAAGCTGCGCGTGACGCTGAGCATTTCGATGGTCACGGTGCCGATGAACAGCAGCACGGTAAACTTGGTCACGCGCCTGGCAATGACGAACTCATGCAGCAGCACGCCCTGCGTGGCGAGGAATACCACCGAGACAATGCGAAAGCGCACCGTCTCCAGGCCGCCGCCAACCGCCATGCCGTAGGCAAAGCTGAACAGCAGCGACGTCACCATGGCGGCGAACATCGCCGACTCGAACTGCCTCAGGCGCTCTTGCGGCCACGGATGGCGCGCGGCCAGGTAGCCGATCAGGAACAGCATGAACGGCAACAACACGCGCAGGTAGTTGCCAAAATCGTTGCCCTGGATCAGCTGCGGGACGATGCTGCCCGGCACGGTCAGCAGCAACGCGGCCATGACCACCGAGCTCAGCCGGGTGCGCGTGACAAAGCGCGGCGCGATCAAGGCCAGGGCTATGCCCGCTGCGATCACCGGCAGGGTCAGCAGGATCTGCGTCAGGCGGCTGCCGTTTTCATCGACGCTTTTGAAATCCACTGCCAGCGGGCATAGCATCAGCCATATCCAGATGGTCGCGAAGCGGTTGCGCATGGCGGGCCCTCCTTCATCCGTTGGAGGCTTGCACCGGCGTGGCCGGTGCCTGGGCCGCCGATGCGGGAAGCGCCACGCGCGCTCGCGCCAGCCGCCACCGCAACTGCCGGCGCATCGGTTCCTCGACATAGCGGTAGATGGCCAGGCTCAGCAAGATGGCCAACGCCACCGCCAGCCAGCCTGCCTGCTGGCGCCAGCCGGCCAGGTAAGCCATGCGCGCCAGCGGTACGTGAATCAGGTAGAGCGCGAAGCTGGCCTCGCCAAGCGACACCAGCCAGCGCCGGTGCAGCACGCCTGCCACCGGCCGCTCCAGCAAGGCGAGGCCGAGGATCAGCGCGCCAAAGAACGGCGCCTGCAGGTAGAAAGCAGGACTGAGCGGGCGCAGCACCGCCAGCGTGCCGACCGCGCAGACCCCAAGGGCCACCAGGCCCATGCCAAGCGCATGCCGGCTGCCGCCGGCGCCGCGCAGCCGCGCGTAGGCAATGCCCGCGCAGACGCCAAGCACGAACTCGAAGAGGTGGGTCAGCGGAAACTGCGCCACCAGGAAGCCATGCCTGGACGGCGGCAGCGCCGCCTGCAGCAGCGCGATCCACGCGCCTTGCACCAGCCACAGCGCCAGGCACAGCAGCGCCAGGGCGCCGCCGCCACGCTTGTCGAGCCGGCGTATCAGCAGCGGGAACAAGGCGTAGAAGAAGGCCTCGCAGGAGATGCTCCAGGCCGGCCCGTTCCAGGGCTGGTTGAGCGCAGAGAACGGCAGCCACGCGGTCAGCGCCAGCAACTGGGCCGCGAGGCTCGCTGCCAGCATCACGTAGTACGAACCCTTGAGCCCATACCACTCGCGCAGCAGCTCGCTGTCGCCCGTGTGCAAGAGCCACGCCGTCACCGGCAGCGACAACAACAGCGAGAGCACCAGCACCGGGTAGATCCTGGCGAAGCGCGCGGCGTAGAACGCGGCAGCGCCGCCCGGCAGGCCGATCTTGTCCCGGTAGGTGAAGGTCAGCACGAAGCCGGACAGCACGAAGAACAGCGAGACGGCCGGGCGCCCGCCGTCCGCCAGCTGCAGGAACCACGTCGGGCCGTCAAGCACGCCGATCTCGGTGAAGTGGCAGAGCACGACGGTCAAGGCCGCCAGGAAGCGGATGCTGGTGAGCGCCGGCAATGTCCCCGCGGTGTGGCTGGCCGTCGCCGTGCCGGCAGGCCGCGCTGCCGCGCTGCCTTGCAATGGCGCCGCTCTTTGTTGTGTCGCTGGCATTCCCCACCTCCCCTGTCCTTGTTTTTGCTTCTTGGCTCTGCTCTTGCCTTTTTCTCTTGTGATTGCCTTCGCGATCGCCATCTACTCCGCCTTCTCCGGCTACAACACGTTGGGAGGCAACTCCTCCGTAACGCGAGACTCCCCCGCCGCGGGCCGCACCGCGCCTTCGTCGCACAAGGCGCGTAGCCTGGCGTCGAAGCGGGACAGCACGGCGGCGGCGGACAGCGTGGCCTCGGCGTAGGCGCGTGCCGCGGCCCCCAGCTCCGCACGCAGCGCGGGCGATGCCGCGAGCCGCTTGATGGCGCCCGCCAGGGCCTCGACGTCGTCCGGGGGCACCGCTACCCCGCGCGGCGATACCGCCGCGAACAGCTCGGTCCCCGGCAGCGCCATGGCGACGATGGCGCGGCCGCTGGCAAACATGCCGGTGAGCTTGGAGGGCATGACCAGGTCGGCCGCATCGCCGCGTTGCGGCAGCACGTGGATGTCCGCCAGGTTCAACAGCTCGTTGAGCCGGTCGACGGGTTGCAGCGGCAGGACGCGGCAGTTGTCCAGCCCGGCGCAGTGGGTTTCCAGCATGGCCCTGGCCGGGCCGTTGCCGCAGAAGACAAAGGTGATGCCGGCATTGCCGGCCAGGGCGGCAACTGCGCACACCAGGATTTCCAGGCCCTGCTTCTGGCCCATGTTGCCCGCATAGAGCACCACCTTCTGGTCCGGCGGGATGCCCAGCTCCTCGCGATAGGTGCTGGGCCGCTCCAGCGGGTAGATAGCGCTGGTGTCCACCCAGTTGGGCAGGCGGAACACGCGCGTGCTGGCCACGCCCTTGCGCACCGCATGCTCGGCCATCTTCTCCGAGATGGTGGACACGACGTCGAAGCGGCGCATCAGGAAGCGTTCCATGGCAAGTGCTGCGCGCCGCAGCCGGGCGCCTTTGAGCATGCCCAGCGCGAAGGCGGCATCGACTTCGTAGTCCTGCACGTGGAGCCAGGTTTTGGCGCCGGCCATGCGCGCAACCATCCAGGTCGCGGGCACGCTCATCAGGCTGGGCGCGATCGCCATCACGGCGTCCGGGCGCCACAGCATCTGCTTGAGCAAGGACGGCAGCGCGCCTAGCGCGAAGCTGGCGAGGTGCAGCAGCCGCGTGGCGCCGGACGGGCGCGCGGGCACCCACAACGGCGCGCGGTGCACCTGGACGCCGCCGCGCAGCTCGCGGGTGTAGCGCCACCCGGAATATCCTTCGCCCACGCGCCAGCCAGGGTAGTAAGGCGGCGCGCAGACCACGCGGACCTCATGCCCGCTGGCAGCCAGCGCTTCGGCCATCTCGGCGGTGTACTTGCCGATTCCGGTCAGCTCCGGCGCATAGTTCTGTCCGCAGATCAGGATTCTCACGAAACACTCTCCATTCGGTTCTGCGTCTGTCACTCCGGCAACGTGACGCCTTGCTCCCGGCCAGCCGGCCGACCGGGGATAAACGGCGTATGCGGCGAACGCGCGCAACCCTCCCTGCAATGGCCGCAGCGGCCATTGCAAGGTCAAGACACGCAGCAGTAAGAAAGGCCGCCCTGGGCCTCGGTCCTGGCTTAGGTCTGCACGCCCGTTCGCTGATGCACTTCCGGCTCGCTCAGCATCGCGGCGCAGCCCCGCGCGATATTCGACGCGGCGTTCGCAGGATCGAAGCGCCGGATCACGGTGAGGCACCGCTCGGCGGTGGCCTGCGTATCCGCGAATGCCGCCAGCGCGCGGGTCATGCCGGCTTGCAGCGCATCGACACTGCGCGCCGGCACCGCAAACCCGGTCTCGCCCTCGAGCACCAGCTCCGGCACGCAGCCGCAGTTCTCGCTGACCACCGTCGGGCAGCCGTGGGCAAGCGCCTCGTTGACCACCAGGCCCCAGGGCTCGCTATGGCTGGGCAGGACCATGCAGGCCGCCCGGTAGTACTCCTCGGACAGGCCTTCGTCCTGCAGGCTGCCGACCTGGCATACCGCGTTCTCAACGCCGAGTTCCGCTGCCATCTGGCGCAGGGTGCCTGCCATCGGCCCGGTGCCGACCAGGCGCAGCGTTACCGATGGCATCCTCTTGTGCAGGCCGGCGAAGGCTTCCAGCAGCGTGTCCAGCCCCTTTTCTTCCGACAGCCGGCCTACGTACAGGAACACCGGCGCGCTGTCGGCACGATGCTTCAGGCGCTCCTGCAAGGCTTGCTCGGGCTTGTAGGTGGCCGGCATGGCGGCCGCCTGGCAGGGCGTGAAAATCCGCTCCGGCTTGGCGCCGAGCGACATCAGGTACTCGCGGCTGCGCTCGCCAAAGCCGAAGTAACCGTGGCACAGCGAGAAGAACACGCGCTTGGGAATGGAGGTCAGCATGCGCCGCGGCCGGTCCCGCCCCGTGGAGTCGCAAAATACCGCGCGCCGCTTGCCGGTGACGATGCAGGCCAGCAGCATCGCCCAGTATTCCGGGCGGTGGTAGCCCGGCAGCACCACCAGCTGGCCCTTGGCCTTGAGCACTTCCCAGGTCAGGCGCGCGGTCATCTTCCAGCGCGGCACATCCTCATAGCAGCCAGCGTACAGCTGGTGCATGGGATAGTTGTGAAACGAGTAGTCGACGTCCGAGAAGCCGAGCCGGAAGTGCTCCGTCTCCGCAATCTGCACCATGTCGTAATGGATCGAGCTCGCCGCAGACTGGCTGTGCAATGCCGAGAACACCGCGCCCTTGTGGCGCGACCAGACTACGTTGTGGAATATCGTGACTGAGCCTGACATTGTTATCTCCTGTTTGCGGTCACTCGATAACGGCGCCGGAGAGCGCTGTTGCCCCTGCCTGCTCGACCCTGGGCAACCCCTCTTCCTTGCGCCGCGAATACTCCTGGTAGACGGCGGAAATCCCTTCATCAAGGCCGATCGCGGGCCGCCAGCCGATCTGCCCCAGTTTCGAAACGTCAAGCAGCTTGCAAGGCGTGCCGTCCGGCTTGGAGGTATCGAACGCGAGTTCGCCCTCGAAGCCGGAAATGCGGCATATCCGCTCCGCCAGCTCGCGTATCGGCAATTCCCGGCCCGTGCCGACGTTGAATACGCCTTCCGGCACTTCGCGCTCCAGCAGGAACAGCGTGGCCGAGGCGAGGTCGTCCACATGCAGGAACTCGCGGCGCGGCTTGCCGGTGCCCCAGATGGTCATGCGGGGAGCCTCCTCCTGGGTCGCCGTGTAGGCCTTGCTGATCAGCGCCGGCAGCACGTGGCTGGTGGACAGGTCGTAGTTGTCGTTGGGGCCGTACAGGTTGGTCGGCATCACCGCGAGATAGCGTGTGCCGAACTGCCGGTTGTAGGCCTCGCAGAGTTTCAAGCCAGCGATCTTGGCGATCGCGTAGGCCTCGTTGGTGGGCTCCAGCGCGCCCGTCAGCAGGTACTCCTCGCGGATCGGCTGCGCACAGTCACGTGGATAGATGCAGGAGGAGCCAAAGAACACCAGCCGGCTCACGCCTGCCTGGTACGCGGCATGGATCACGTTGGTCTCGATGACCAGGTTCTCGTACAGGAAGCTGGCCGGCCGCGTGGCATTGGCGAGGATGCCGCCGACGCGCGCCGCGGCAAGCAGCACCACCTCGATGCCCTCGTCGGCAAAGAAGCGGTGCACCGCGCCCTGGTCCGTCAGGTCCAGCTCGGCGCGATCCCGCGTCACCAGGTTGCGGTAGCCATCGGCCCGCAGCCGCCGCACCAGCGCGGAGCCCACCATGCCGTTGTGGCCTGCGATAAAGAAGACGGTGTTCTTGTCCATGGTGATTACTCGTGGTGTTCCAGCGCCTGGAAGCCGGCCAGCGTCACCAGCGCATCGCGCCGGGCAATCTGGAAATCGGCACGGACCATCTCCTTGACCAGCTTGGAGAACGGCGTACGCGGCGCCCAGCCCAGCTTGGCGTGGGCCTTGGACGGGTCGCCCAGCAAGGTCTCCACCTCGGTGGGCCGGAAGTACGCCGGATCCACACGCACGATCACCTTGCCCGGGGTGAGCTTGGTCTCCTTGCCCCTGACCGACTCCACGATCCCGACCTCATCCACGCCGCTGCCCTCGAAACGCACGGTCACGCCAAGCTCGGCAGCGGCGCACTGGACGAACTCGCGCACGCTGTACTGCTCGCCGCTGGCGATCACGAAGTCCTCCGGCTGGTCCTGCTGCAGCATCAGCCATTGCATCTCCACGTAGTCGCGGGCATGGCCCCAGTCGCGCAGCGCGGACAGGTTGCCCAGGTAGAACTCGTCCTGCAGCCCGACCGCGATGCGCGAGATCGCCCGCGTGATCTTGCGGGTGACGAAGGTCTCGCCGCGCACCGGCGACTCATGGTTGAAGAGGATGCCGTTGCAGGCGTACATGCCATAGGCTTCGCGGTAGTTGACCGTGATCCAATAGGCATAGAGCTTGGCCACCGCGTATGGGCTGCGCGGATAGAACGGCGTGGTTTCCTTCTGCGGGATCTCCTGCACCAGCCCGTACAGCTCGGAGGTGGAGGCCTGGTAGAAGCGCGTCTTCTTCTGCAGCCCGAGGATGCGGATTGCCTCCAGGATGCGCAGCGTGCCAAGGCCATCGGCATTGGCCGTGTACTCGGGTTCCTCGAACGAGACGGCCACATGGCTCTGGGCCGCCAGGTTGTAGATCTCGTCGGGCATCACCTGCTGGATGACGCGCAGCATGCTGGTGGCGTCCGTCAGGTCGCCGTGGTGCAGGAAGAAGTGCCGGTCGGGATCGTGCCGCTCCCGGTACAGGTGATCGATGCGGTCCGTGTTGAACAGGGAAGTGCGGCGCTTGATGCCGTGCACGTCGTATCCCTTGTCGAGCAGCAATTCAGCCAGATACGAACCGTCCTGCCCGGTAACGCCAGTGATCAGAGCAACCTTGCGCGTCATCATCTTTCTCCCGCCTTTCGTTGGTAATGCTTGGTATGGATTTCGAGTGAGCGGCCCCCCGCGGCCTTACTTCACCCGCCCTTCGTAGCCGTAGTACTCGGTGTAGCCCGTGCGCAGCAGCAGTGGCGGCTTGGGGACGTCGGTCAGCAGCACACCCTGCAGGGTCACGCCGCCGCTGTTCAGGCGCCGCGCGGTCTCGCTGACCTCGGCCGCGGAATGCCGGCCGTGGCGCACCACCAGCAAGGCGGTGCCCGCATGCCGCCCGAGCAGCGCGGCATCGGTGACCGCGAGCACCGGCGGCGTGTCGATGATGACCATGTCATAGCGTTGCTTGAACAAAGCCAGCATGGTGTGGAAGCGATCGCTCATCAGCAGCTCCGCCGGGTCGGGCGGCAGGCTGCCGCGGGTCAGCACGTCCAGGCCGGGCAGTACCCCGCGGATCACCACGGAGTCGATGTCGGTGCCCATCAGCGTGTCGGACAAGCCCGGCACCTGCGACAGGCCGAAGTGCACGTGAACCTCGCCGCGCCGCATGTCGCCATCGATCAGCAGCACGCGCTTGCGCCCTGACGCCACCAGCGCGGCCAGGTTGACGGACAGGAACGACTTGCCGGCATCCTGGCGCGAGCCGGTCAGCATCACCACATTGTTGCGGGCGGTTCGCAGTGCGTATTGCAGCGTGGTGCGCAAGGCGCGCACGCCTTCCACCGCGATGTCGTCCGGCGCGCGTGCCGCCAGCACCCCCAGCCCGCTGCTGCCGGAGGCGCGCAGCTCGCGCTGCAGGCGCAACTGCGTCTGGCTACGCGGCACCACCGCGCAGACCGGCACGCCAAGCATCCGCTCGAGCTCTTCCGGATGCTCCACGCCGCCATACAGGGCCTTGCGCAGGAAGGCCAGCAAGGCCCCCAGCACCAGGCCGATGCCGCCGCTGATCAGCACCAGCATGGCGCGTTGCGGGCGGATCGGATCGTCCGCGGGTTCGGCAAAGTCCACCACGCGCACGTTGCCGACCTGGCCAGCCTTGACGATGCGCAGTTGCTGCGCGTTGTTGAGCAGGTTGGTATAGAGCTCGGTATCCACGCGCACGTCCCGCTCCAGCCGCAGGGCGGTCTGCTCGGTATCGGGCAGCACGGAGACGCTGCGGCGCAGCGTGCCCTGCTGCGCGCTCAGCGTTTCGATCTGTGCCATCAGCGCCACCACCGCGGGGTTGGCGTCGGTGTAGTGCGTGCGGATCTCGGCCAGCCGCGTCTGCAAGCGGGCCAGGTTGGTCTTGTTCTCCACGATCTGCTGCAGCAGCAGCCGGCCTTCCTCGCCGAGGTTGACGGTGCCCTGCCGATTGCGAAAGGAGTTGTAGCGCTCTTCCGCCAGGTCCAGCTCCTTGCGCAGCGCCGGCAGTTGCTGGTCCAGGAACGCCAGCGTGTGCTCGGCTTCGGCGGAGCGCCGGCCAATGTCCTGCTGCACGAACTGGCGCGCGACAGTGTTGACGATGTCCGCGGTGAGCTTGGCGTCCGGCCCTTCCAGGCTGGCGCGGATGATGCCGGACTGCAGGGCGGACTCGCCCACGGCGAGCGCGCGCTGGATACGTTCCACCGTGCCGATGGTCGATGCGCGCACCAGCTCGAACTGCGACCCGTTGCGCCCTACCAGCTCGTCCACGCGGATGCGCACCGGGCCCAGCGCGGTGGTGCCTGCGGCCTCCTCGCCAACCCGGCCCTGCAGCACCGACTTGCCTTCGGGATCCCGCAAGGTGTAGGTGTGCGCGCTGTCGGCGATCAGCGTGAACACCTTGCCGTAGTACTTCTGCGGCGTGTCGAACAGCGACATCGTGATGGATTCCGCGCCCCACGCGTACTGCGACAGGCCGAGCAGCTCCGTGGGCGGCGCCAGGCCGCTGTTGCGCGCCGCCAGCCACGCGCCGATCACCGGGAAGTAGCGCGGCCTGGCCGCGATATCCAGATGCAGCTTGCGCACCGCCTCCTCCACCACCAGGCGCGAGCGGATCAGCTCGATCTCGGCCGCCGTGGAGGAGTTGGGATCGAAGATCGACGACAGCGTCTGCAGCGATGCGCCCTGGTTGGCATTGGCGTTGCCGCCCTTGCTTTCCTCCACCTGGATCATGGCGTCGGCGCGATAGACCGGTTTTTGCAGCAGTGCATAGAACGTGCCGAGCACCAGCGCCAGCAAGGTGATGGCCGCGATCATGCGCCAGTGGTCGACCAGCGTCACCAGGTAGTCAGACAGCCGAAGCTCGGTCGGGCCGGAGACATCGGTGTATTGGGTATCGAATGAGGTCGCCATATCGTGTTGACTTGCATCTAACCATCGCTTCCCGCCGGCTACGCTCTTCGCGCGTGCCGCGGCCCCGTCTTGTCGTTCAGTACGCGTTGCGATGCACCAGGCCCTTGACCACCGTGGCCGCGATGATCCGCATATCGAGCGCGAACGACCAGTTGCCCAGGTAGTACAGGTCGCAGGCAATGCGGCCTTCCATCTTCTCGATGCGATCCGTCTCGCCGCGGTAGCCGTTTACCTGGGCCCAGCCGGTAATGCCGGGCTTGACGCGGTAGCGGTGGATATAGCCGCTGACCAGCTTCTGGTACTGGTCGTCATGTTCGATGGCATGCGGGCGCGGCCCCACCACCGACATGTCGCCGCGCAGCACGTTGAAGAACTGCGGCAGCTCATCCAGGCTGGTGCGCCGCAGGAACGCGCCCACGCGCGTGATGCGCGGGTCGTTGCGCTTGGCCTGGGTCACCACGCCGGCCGCCTCGGCATGCGTGCGCATGGAGCGGAACTTGTAGATGGTAAAGATGCGCCCGTCGGTGCTCTTGCGCTTTTGCTTGAACAGCACCGGCCCGCGCGACGACAGCTTGACGGCAATGGCGATGGCGATCAGCAGCGGCGACAGGCCGATCAGCGCGGCCGCGGCAAAGAGGCGGTCGAATACGTCCTTCTGGCGCAGCGCGGTGGCCGATAGCGGCGACGCCACCAGGTTGATTGCCGGCATGCCGATCAGTTCGATGGTGCCGCTGTCGAACAGCGCCAGGCTGTGCAGGTCCGGCATGAAGCGGACATTGACCAGCTCGTCGCGGAATTCCTCCACGAACTCAAGGATGGTCCGTTCCTGCGACAGCGGCAGCGCCAGCCACAGCTCGTGGATATCCTGCGAACGGATATAGCGGTGGAAGGCGGCGCGATCGTCGAACGTCGGCACCTTCGCGTTGAGGCTGCCGGCCTGCGGCGCCACGTTGAACGCCGCCACCACGCGAAAGCCGGAGGCAGGCGCGGCCACGCCGCGCCGGATGACCGCGCTGCAGTGCGCGCCGCAGCCAACCACGGCGACCTTATGCAAATTCATGCCCGCGCTGCGGACCTGGCCCAGCACGGCATGGGTCATGAGGCGCGACACGATCAGCATGGCGCCGGTGGAGCCCGTCCAGTAGACGAACCACAGGCGCGAGATGATGTCGATATGGTGCAACGAGAACAGCACCATGACGCCGCTGAACTGCACCAGCAGCCAGGCCAGCGCGATATGGCCGGCCAGCCCGATCTTGGAGCGTCCGCGCCAGGACTCATAGATGCCGAAGGCGGGGAACAAGGCCAGCGTGAACGCAACGGAGAGCGCGATGAACACGTCGTAGAACGTGCGCTGCGACATGTCGTTGAAGCGCATGTGCGAGGCAATCGCGGCACCGGCAAACACCAGCGCGACGTCCAGAAGGCGCGCCAGCAACCCTTCGATCTTGAGCATGTTCCTCTCCCCGTTCTTCCCAGCCCTTCGCGTTTCTTCACCACTCGTTGCGTTGCTTCACTTCCTTTGCGTCACTTCCTTTGCGTCACTCCCCCGCGCGCCACGTCACGCTTTCCTGCCGCGCCGGCACGACCTCCCCATGGTCGCGTGCGGCGGCGCGCGCGTGGCCCGGCGCTCCTTGGCGCCTTGCTCCCTTATGTTTGTGGTCCCGGGCAGCGGCCGTAGGTATCGTCGACGCGCACGATGTCGTCCTCGCCCAGGTAGCCGCCGGACTGGATCTCGATGATTTCCAGCGGGAGCTTTCCCGGGTTATCCAGGCGATGCAGCACGCCGAGCGGAATGAAGGTGGACTGGTTCTCGCTGAGCAGGAACTGCTCCTCGCCGCGCGTGACCATCGCCGTGCCGCTGACCACCACCCAGTGCTCGGCGCGGTGGTGGTGCAGCTGCAGCGACAGGCGCGCGCCCGGCTGGACCAAGATGCGCTTGACCTGGAAGCGATCGCCATGCTCGATGGAGTCATAGAAGCCCCAGGGCCTGCGCACCTTGCGGTGCGCGTCGGCCTCCGGCGCGTGCAGGATCTTCATGCGCGCGACCACATCCTTGACGTCCTGCACGTGCGAGCGATCCACCACCAGCACCGCGTCGGCGGTCTCCACCACCACGATGTTGCTGGTCCCGACGCACGCCACCAGGCGCCCGTCGGAATGGACATAGCTGGAATGCGCGCCTTCGAACACCACGCGGCCGCGCCCGGCGTTGCCTTCGGCGTCCTTGTCCATGGCATCCCACACGGCGTCCCACGAGCCCAGGTCCGACCAGCCCGCCTCCAGCGGCACCACCACGCCCCGGCACGGTGAGGCCGGGTGGTCCAGGCGCTCCATCACGGCGTAGTCGATCGAGTCCGACGGGCTCAGGAAGAACTGCCTCGACGCGGGCCGGAAGAACTGCCCCTCTTGCTTGCCCTCGGCCATGGACGCAACGCACATCTCGTGGATGGCCGGATGCAATGCCTCGATCGCCTTCATCCAGACCGTGGCGCGCACCACGAAGATGCCGCTGTTCCACCAGTAGTTGCCACTGGCCACGTACTGCGCGGCAAGCTCGATCGCCGGCTTCTCGACGAAGCGCTCCATATGACGCACGCCGTCGGGCAGCAGCTCGCCAAGCTTGATGTAGCCATAGCCCGTGTCAGGCCGGGTGGGCGGCACGCCAAGGGTGACGATGGCCCCCTCGTCGGCATGCGCGGCCGCGATCGACAGCGCCCGGTGAAAGGCGCCGGTATCGGCAATCGCGTGGTCGGCCGGCATGACCACCAGGATTGCGTCCTGGCCGCCGGCCAGCGCCAGCGATGCGGCCAGCGTGAGCGCGGGCGCCGTATTGCGCCGGGCCGGTTCCACCACCAGCCGGCCTTGCATGCCGCTGGCCTGCAATTGTTCGCTGGTGATGAAGCGATGCTCGTCGCCGCAGACGATGATGGCGTTGGGCTCGATCTCGTGACCGGCGGAGAAGCCCTGCATGCGCAGCAGCGTGGACTGCAGCAGCGAGTCCTTGCCGACCAGGTCGATCAGTTGCTTGGGGAAATGTTCTCGCGACAGCGGCCACAGCCGCGTGCCGGCGCCGCCGGCCAGCACCACGGGCGCAATGCGCAAGCGCGCGGGCGTGCCCGGCGCCACCGCAACGGTGTCCCCGGTTTGCACGGCAACAGGCTTCAGCATCTTCTTCGACATGATCCAGCCCTCCCTGGTCGGGCGCCGCGCTCTCGCTCTTGCAAGCGGCCCGTGGCGCCAATCGTCTACGCGGGGCAATGCGCGGACCTGCGGACCCGCTGCCGGTCCCGCATGCCCTTCATGCCCCGCATGTCTGTTACCCCACCGCGCTGACCTTGCTGCGCTGACGGTATTCCGTGGGGGAAATCGACATGCGCTTGCGGAAGATCTTGGCCAGCCTGTCGCCATTGCCCATGCCGCAGCGCCGTGCCACCTTGTCGACAGGCAGCTCCGTCTCGGCCAGGAAACTGCAAGCGGTATCCAGGCGGGCGTGCAGCAGGTAGTCGGACGGCGTCACGCCCATTTCCAGCTTGAAGCGGCGCAGGAAGTTGCGCTCGCTCATGGCCGCCACCTGCGCCGCATCGGACACCGAGATGGATTGCTCGCAGTGCTCATGCAGCCAGCGCGCGGCCGCCCGGATCTTGTCACCCGCGCTGGTCGCACCGGTATCGGCGAGCCGAGGCATCAGGCGGGCGGTCCAGGCGGGCATCACGCGGGTACCGACCGCGCGCGCCACGTCGAGGCCGAGATCGCGCTTGATCAGCGTCAGCGCACCCCTGACGAGTTCGTACTGCTCGCCGGACTCATCCGAGGCATGCAGCCCGAACACGGGATTGCGATGCTCGTCCTCCTGCGGCTTGAGGACCCCGGCTGCCGCCAGCACGGCCCGGCCTTCGGCGATGGGCCGCACCGTGGGAGTGCGGGGGGAGACGACGCGCAGCCAGCGCAGCAGCCGCTCGTCTGCCGCGGCGGTATGGGCGCCCGCGCCACCGGCGATGAAGAGCACATCGAAGCCGATGAACTGGCGCGGATCGAGGCCATCCGTCCAGACCCGTACGGACGCGGAGCAGGCAACGCTGCCCCCGTCGACCGAGAGAAGGCGGACGTCATAAGCGGATTCTTTAGCCGGATCGGACGCGGAACATTCATTAGCGGTCTGGAATAGCTCAGCCACCAAACCCGCGCCCAATAATGAAAAACCATCGAACAACAAAATGCCGACGCGCCGAGCGGCGCACTTTGAACGGTTAGTTGAGGCATGAAGCCAACTAACCGTTGTGGGTTCGAGTTGGGCGTACGGCATGATTTTCCCCAAAAAAATTGTTGATCCGTTCTTGCGCGAATTTATTGGTGTTGCAATGCATCCTAGCGATCCCAGATCCAGACGAATACGTCCGTGTCGGAAAGTAGCGAGATGTTGGCGGAAGGCATCCGCCGCTCCAAAATTCCATGCAAGCCGTTGTAAATACAGCCTTTTTGGGTAGCGACCTCACCTAAAATCGCCTGTCCCGGTGTGCTGTTCTGCAACCATGTCCTACTCTACGAGGAATGATGCGTTGCACCAAACGATGCACCAATTGGTGCGTTACCTACCGAACATAAGTGTCGGAATAGGTGCACGAATGCGGGAATCCGACATTAATTCCACTATTTGGGGTGGAGCTTCGGCCACACTGAAACATAGATAAAATCATTACCAACATTGAAATTTATTACAAATTAATTAATGCCATGGACCAGCCATTCGGATATATCGCCCGATGGCCATCGCCGATCATTTTTGTTGTTCCGGGGATGAATGAAAGATTTATGTCTCGCCGAGACGCAGGAGGGCTTTGCCGTCACAGGACGGACGGCTTGCTTGACCAGGGGGACTGAAAGCGTGGCGCGCGAGCGCTGGCGGCCGGTCGCTGAACCCGGCACAACCCGGTGACGGGTGCAGTCGGCGCGAGCGCGCAGGACTAGTACCCTTGCGCAGCGTGCCGCGACACGGCCCGAGATGCCCGGGCCTGTGCATACGCAAATTTGGGGCAGCAGGCCAGCCTCATCCCGGCCAGCGCGCGCGCATGATGTGCAGCACTTCCGCCAGCGCGAAGCCGGCTTCCGCGCCTCGCCACTGCGCCAGCGCCGTGACGCCTTCGATGCTGACCAGGTGCCCCGCTCCCTCATGCATTTGCGACCGGTGCCTGCGCAACGCTTCCACCTTGCGCGGCCAGGTGGCGCTCACATCGATATAGAGCGAGCCTCCCAGGGGATTGACGATGCCGCCGCCGCCCCAGCACGTGGCCGGATACTCATAGGCCGCTACCAGGCGGGGGGCATGCTTGGCGGGGTTCAGGCGCGTGGCGGCAACGCCGGTCTCCCAGCAATAGCGATGGTCCTGGTGCGAAGACGACAGCGGGATCAGCACCTCGTCCGGCTCGAAGCGGTTCTGCAGCGCGTCCAGCATGCCGACCATCTGCGCGCGCGGAAAGCTGTCCAGCACCCCATCGAGCCCCCGTGTCAGGACCTCGGTCGTCTGCACGCCAAGCACGCTCATCGATTCGGAGAACTCGTCGAGCCGTTCTTGCTCGGTCACCTCCCGGCCCAGGCATAGCGACCGGCTCTTCCCTACCGTTGCCAAGGCCACCATCACTTCGCCGCCGGCATCGATGACCCGGGCCAGGTATGCGCCCACGCCCAGCTCCGCATCGTCCGCGTGCGGGCTCAAGACGAGTACACGCTTGGGTTCCATATCTCCTCCGGTTCTTATCCCGTGACGCCAGGCGCCCCAGGGCACCCGTCACGCCGTGCTGATCAGCCTGCGCGCCAGCGCGCGGTATTGGTCGGCCGTGTCCTTGAGCGTCAGGCCATCAAGCGAGCGCGCGACCCGCGGCTGCGCCAGCGCCCTTGTCAGCGCCGCGCCATAGGCGGCGGCATCGCCGGTGTCCAGCAGTTGCACGCCCGCGAAGTCGCGGGCGAAAGCAAAGGCGGGAATGCCGCTCGCCACGACCGGCATGCCTGTCGCCAACGCTTCTAGAAAGGCAATGCTGTGCGCCTCCGATGCCGACGGCATGGCAAACACGGATGCGCCCGCCAGCAGGTCCGGGATGTTGGTCTGCGGCCCGTTGACCCGCACCTTGTCGGCCAGGCCCAGCTCTTCCACCAGGGCGCAGACCTTGACGTAGTAATCGGGATCCTCGATCACGCCATACATCTCCAGCCGCGCGTTCGGCACGCTCTTGAGCGCCTCGCGGAACGCCAGCACGGTATGCAGCTGGTTCTTGATCGCCGCATAGCGGCCCACCTGGATGACGAGCCGCGACGCCGCCTCGCGCTGGCCCGCGGGCCGCACAAAGAAGCGGCGGGTGTCCACGCCGTTGGGGATCACCGCCATCAGCGGGTGCGTGCCCACCGAGTTGATATAGTCGCGGATATTCCCCTGCGACACCCCGATCACCGCGCGGGCGCGCGTGGACAGCATCCGCTCGACGTAGCGGAACACGGTGCTCTCGAAATCGTTGGCGGCGGAGTGCATCACGTAGACCACCGGCACCCGCGACGGCAGGGCCCGCGCATAGAAGGCCGGGATGGTGGCGTGGGCGAAGATGATGTCCGGCTGGTAGTCGCGCAGCACGCCGCGCAGGTGCCAGAGCCGCCCGGCCAAGCGCCGGGGCTGGTCCGGAAACAGGCACAGCACGCCAGCCGCATCGAGCTGCGTGCGCAGCGCCGCGAAGTCCTCCTGCTGTGGCATCAGGGCCGACACGCAGACCGTGTCGCCGTGGGCCTGCTGGTAGATGGCCAGGTCTTTCGCCAGCATCTCCGCGCCTGACAGGCGCGGCGCCAGCACAAGATGGAGAATCCGCATCACACCCTCCTCATTTTCAGGATCTGGTAGAGCATCCATGCCGCCGCGACCGCCAGGCCCGCCGTCATCGACCAGGCAATGCCTTGCGCGCCCCAGTAGCGGGTGGCGGGCGGCACGGTGGCCAGCAACACGCAGACCTGCAGCACCGAGGCATGCGTGGCGGCCTTGGGGATGCCCACGGCGCGCAGGTAGGCGACCAGCACGGCAATCAGCCCGCCAATCGCCATATTGATGGTGAAGATGCGGAACAACGGCACCGCGCCGAGCCAGGCCGGCCCCAGCACCAGCAGGAACAGTGGCTCGGCCACCAGCCGCAGCAGCACCACCACGATCGCCAGCCCCAGGCCGCCGATCAGCACGAAGCGGCGCAGCAGCACCGCGTCGGAGCCATCCTGCTTGCGGAAACGGGCGGCAAAGGTGGGAAACAGGTATTGCGAGATCGCGATGCCGGCATCGGCGAGCAGCATCTGCGCGAACTTGGACGACATCTGGTAGGCGCCCAGCTGGGCCGGGCCGAGCAGCTTGCCAACGATGACCTTGTCGAACTGGTTCAGCAGCAGGTTGACCACGCTGCCCGCCCAGATCCAGCGGCTGAAGCCGACGTAGTGGCCGATGCCGGCCCACTGGAGGCGCAGCGGCGGCCGGGGGCTCATGCTCAGCCAGGTGAGCGTGGTCTTGACGGATTCGCCGGCCAGCAGCCCGATCAGGATCGACATGGCGCCCGCGCCCGCGAAAGCGCACGCCAGGCTGACGGCGCAGTCGGTGCCGGCGGCCGCCACCTCGATCCCGGCAATATGCTGGAAGCCCCGGTCGCGGGTCACCACAAAATAGGCCGGCGAGGCCAGGCCGCGAATCAGCGGCAGGGCGGCAGCCAGCTGCAGCAACAGCAAGGAGCCCGCGAGGTGGAACTGCGCCTCCAGCAGCGGCGCCAGCGCGACCAGCAGCAATGCCACCCCCGCGCCACGGCACGTCAGCGCGGTCCAGAGCGCACTGAGCTGGTCGGGGGTGGGCGTTTGCTTGTCCTGCACCACAGCCTGGGGCAAGCCGGTATCGCTGAGCGCCTCGGCAATCGCCACGGCCAGCAGCGCCACGGCGGCGATCCCGACCGCCGACGGGCCCAGGATGCGCCCGACCATCAGGAACTTGACGGCAACCAGCCCCCGCACCAGCACCTGCTGCCCCAGCACCCACGCGGCCGAACTAGCGTGCAGGCCGGTCAGCGGCAGGAAAAAGGCATTCCTCAGGGATCTGGCCATATTGCCCCAACATTGGTTGAGCACCGATGCCAGGCACCGGTGCAGCCAGCACGGGCATCCGTGCCGGCCCGGCCGGCGCCGTGCGCCAGCCATGAAGCACAACTTACCGTAGGCGCGGCAACAGGAATCGCCATCGCCTAGCGTTAATCCGTCACATGCGTGCGGCGCCGGGGCGGGCTTGCGCAATCGGCTCTCGCTGGCCCTCGCTGTCCCTTGCTGGCCCTTGCCCGCCTCCGCCCGCCTTTATCCGCCAAGCCGGCCCGCAAATTGGCGTCCGGCGCAAAGACGGCGGTGTTAGTGTGGCAACATCCGCAACCCGCCGCACACCGGGCTCGCCCCACCGTGCATGAAAAACGCGATGTCCGAGCCAACCGCACTGATCATCGAGCACGATTTCACCGGCCACCGCTGGCGCTACGTCGAATGGGCGGTACAGGCCTACACGGAGGCCGGCTACCACTGCATGGTGGTGACCGACCCCGGCAACCAGGCGCATCCGCTCGCCCAGCGCATGCTGGCCGGGCAGAATCCCGCCGCCAGCATCGTCTTTACGCAGCCACCGCCCGCGGTGGGCAGCGGCCTGGGCAAGATCAGCTATGTCCGCTTCTGGCGCACTTTCCGCCATGCCTTCCAGGTCGCGGCCGGCCTGCGCGACATCTCGCTGGTGGTGGTGCCCTATGCCGACTACTTCCTCTATGTGCTCCCGTTGCTTGGCTCGCCGTTTGCCAAGGTGCCATGGGTCGGCATTACGATGCGCGCAAACTTCCATCACAGCAAGGTGGGCGTGAAGTCCCCGCACCAGCCGCTGGTGAACGCGGTCAAGACGTGGCTGTTCCGGCGCGCCGTGGAGTCCGGCGGCATGAAGACCCTGCTGTCGATCGACCCGACCCTTGCGCAGTGGTATCCGCGCGGCAACGGCCGCACCGCCCTCGCCTACCTGGCCGATCCCTGTCCCGACGCGCTCCCGGCCGATCCCGCGGCCGCCAGGCAGCGGCTGGGGCTGGGCCAAGGCCCGGGACGCAGCGCCGGCACCTGCCTGCTGGTGTACGGCGCAGTCACGGAACGCAAGGGCATTTGCGAACTGGTCGCCGCGCTGGCCGGCCACCCGCGCGCGCCCATGCTAGTGATTGCCGGCCAGCAGGACCCACAGACGCGCGCGTTCCTGCAGGCGGCCGCGTCCACGCTGTCACCGCCGCCCGTGATCTTTGACCGCTTCATCACCGACGAGGAGGAGGCGGACCTGTTCTCCGCCTGCGACGCCGTCTGGCTCGGCTACAAGGGCCATTACGGCATGAGCGGCGTACTGGTGCAGGCCTACCGCTTTGGCAAGCCCGTGATCGCCACCACCGACGGCCTGATCGGCTGGTTCTGCCAGGGGCAGGAGCTCGGGCCGGTGCTGGAGGACCTGTCCGGCCCCGCCATCCAGCGCGCGCTGGACCAGCTGTCCTGGCCCGTGGCGGCCACGGCGCCGTCGGCCGAATCCGCCAGGGCCCACCTGCTGGCCCGGCATACCTTGAACGAATTCAAACAGACGCTGCGCCGCGCGGCTGCCTGACGCTCGCTTGCGTGACAAGACACAAGCAGTACCCGTTCGGGGGTGCCGCTGCCCGCGCAGCCATGGCAACGCCATGGCCACGAACCTACATCGCCCAGGGTCACAGCATGCCGTGCGGATCGCACCGGCAGGAGGCCTTTTGCATGCATCGCACAGTAGACGCGTACGCGCGTTGCCACAGCCGCTTCGTCGAACTGGATTTCGTCAGGGGCCTGGCCATCATCGCCGTCATGGGCATTCACTTCCACACCGTCGACACCGGCAGCCGCCTGATCTGGCTGCTTGAATATCCGCTAAAGAACTTTGGGCGGGAAGGCGTCACGCTGTTCTTCACGCTCAGCGGATTCCTGGTGGGCGGGTTGCTGCTGCGGCAGTACGCGCAGACCGGCACCGTGGACGCGTGGCGCTTTTTCATTCGCCGGATCTTCAAGATCTGGCCGGCTTACTACCTGCTGATCCTGGTCCACGCGTTGTCTGGCCATCATGCACGCAACACCTTCTTGCTGCAGAACGCGACGCATCTGCAGAACTATCTCGGCAGCTCCATCGCGCAGACCTGGAGCCTGGCGGTGGAAGAACACTTCTACTTGCTGCTGCCCATTGCGCTGCTGCTGTGCGCGCGATTGCGCCTGACACCGGAACGGTTGCTATGGCTGCTCGCGGCGGCCTGCATGCTGGTCTTGCTGGCCCGCAGCGCGGCCGTCGCCGGCGGCGACATCCGGGGCGCCTACGTGTACACGCAGTATCGCGTCGACAGCATGCTGTTTGGCGTGATGCTGGCAGTCCTGTACTGGATGAAGCCCGGCATCTACCGCAAGCTGGCGGCACGGCGCGGCTGGCTGGCTGCCGCGGTGGCGGGGCTGCTGGCATGGCTGCTGTTCTGCCAGGCCGATATCGTCGTCGAGGAGAGCATCGGCTTCACCATCCAGTCCATCGGCTTCATTGCCCTGATCGTGCTGGTGCTGGAGCATTCCGGCCGCCTGCGCGACAGTGTCGCGTACCGGGCCGTCGCCTGGATCGGCGTGTATTCCTATGGCATCTACTTGTGGCACACGGTGGCGCGCACGCCCGGCGCCCTGATGATTCATGCGGCCTTGGCACATGGGCTGCCGCCGGCGCTGGTCTGGGTGCTGGCGCTCGTCATGCAGTTCACCATTGCCATTGCGGTGGGCTACCTGACCACCCGTGCCGTTGAATTGCCCTTCCTGCGGCTGCGCGACGCGCTCTTTCCGGCGGGCCCGCGCGGCGGCGCCGACGTGCTTGGCAAGGACAAGATCGGCGCTTGACGTCGCGGCCATGCCGCACCACGCTCCCGGCGTAGTGCGGAGCCGCCAAAACGCCCCTTGCGAAAGGCCAATCGCGCCAAATTGCGGGCCAGCCACGTTTTCACGTTCGATAATTTTCTCGACAGGAACGTAATGAATGAATTCGCGTTCCTGCGAATGCAAGATGCAGGATGCAGCGCGCAATACGATGGATTCTTCCGCGCGGCGATGCCCAGCATTGCCAAGAGCGCCGCGGGGCCACCCAGTGAGAGGCGGAACATGGATACCGAAGCATTTGCCGATTGTCTCGATGTCGTCGGCGATCCACGCGGGGCTGGCCGTGACACCAGTCGCGAAGCCAGTCGCGAAAGCAACCGCGATGCAAGCCGGGACAGCCTGGCCAGCCTGGCCAGCCCGCCGGGACACCGCGTCATCGACCTCACCCGCGCCGGAAAGGGCAACTACGTGCGCCGCCGCAGCCGGCTGGTCGAGGCGGCCTGGTTCCTGGTCGAAGCCGGCATCATCAACAATAAACTGAATCCGTTCTCCGGGCTGCGTGTCGCCCTGCTGCGCCTGTTCGGTGCACGCATCGGCCAGCACTGCCGGCTGGTCCACCCGCTGCGCGTCAAGTCACCCTGGAACCTGGAAGTGGGCGATGGCTGCTGGTTCGGCGTGGATGTGTGGATCTACAACCAGGCCAGCATCCGCATCGGCTCCAACGTCTGCATCTCGCAAGGCAGCTTCCTGACGGCAGGCTCGCACGACGTGGACAGCAACATGGACTTGCAGGTCGCGCCGATCGTGATCGAGGACGGTGTGTGGATCACGTCCAAGTGCGTCATCCAGAAGGGCATCACCATCGGCCGCTCGGCGGTGGTCACGCCACTCTCGGTGGTGCATCACTCGCTGGAGGCCGAGGGTATCTACGGCGGCAATCCGTGCCGGTTCATCCGCAAGCGATTCGACCCGCCCGGGCACGCTGGCGTCACGACCCCGTCCGGCACCCTGTAAGGAGAACAGCATGGATTACCAGGCAAGCCGCGACGTCAACCCTGCCAGCCGGTCCATCGAACTCGATTTTGTTCGCGGGCTGGCCATCATTGCCGTGATGGGAATGCACTTCCACACGGTCAGCACCGGCAGCCAGTGGGTCGCCCTGATCGAGTATCCGCTCAAGAACTTCGGGCGCGAAGGGGTCAACCTGTTCTTCACGCTGAGCGGCTTCCTGGTCGGGGGGCTGTTGCTGCGCCAGTACGCGCAGAGCGGCAGCGTGGATGCGCGGCGCTTTATCGTCCGCCGCATCTTCAAGATCTGGCCAGCCTACTACGCCCTGATCCTGTTCCATGTGCTGGCCGGCCGCCACCCGACCAGCACCTTCCTGTACCAGAATCTCACGCACATGCAGAACTACCTCGGCTCCTCCATTGCGCAGACCTGGAGCCTTGCCGTGGAAGAACACTTCTACCTGTTCCTGCCGGCGCTGGTGCTGCTGTTCGCGCGCTTGCGCGTGCGCGCCAACACCATCCTCTGGACGCTGGGCACCTTGTGCGTGGTGGTGCTGGCCGCGCGCTGCGCCGCGGTGGCCAGCGGCGAGCTGGAAGCGGCCTCCGCCTACACGCAATATCGCATCGACAGCCTGCTCGTCGGCGTCATGCTGGCCACGGTCTACTGGATGAAGCCGGAACTGTACCGCCGCATCGCCGGGCAAAAGCTGTTGCTGCTGGCCGTGGTGGCGGGCACGGTTGTCTGGCTGGTATTCCTGCAGCGCAACCTCGTGCTGGAAGAGAGCATCGGCTACACCATCCAGGCCATCGGCTTTGCCGCGCTGATCGTGCTGGTACTCGAATACTCCGGCGCGATACGCGGCGCCAAGCCGTACCGGGCGGTGGCGTGGATCGGCGTGTATTCCTACGGCATCTATTTGTGGCACTCCGTGGCGCTGGCCCCCGGCGATGTGTTTATTCGCAAGGCAAGCACGTTTGGCATCCCCGTCATGGTGGCGTGGGGGCTCGCCCTTGCGTTGCAGTTTGCGATTGCGATCGTCGTCGGCTACGCTGCCACGCGCGCGATCGAGTTCCCCTTCCTGCGCATCCGCGACGCGCTGTTCCCGGCCCGCCGCCGCAGTACGCCTGCCGCACAGCCGGCCGAGCAGCACGCCGCGTGAGCTGACCCGACGCCGTCCCCGCGGGCGTAAGCCACGTGCCGCGCGGGACTCGAGTTACCGACTGCCAACAGCCTGGGGCCATAGCCTTTCCCCTGGGGAGGAAGGCAGCAACCGAGCGGCAACTGAGGAATCAAGGTGAATCACAGTGGCTAGATATACACAGTCCTTCAAGGAACGCGCCGTCGCGCGGATGCTGCCTCCCGAGAACGCCAGTGTTGCGCAAGTGTCCGCCGAGACGGGGATATCGCCGGCAGCGCTGGAGCGCTGGCGCGCGGTAGCCCTCGCCCCACCACCGACCGACCCGCCCGGCGCCGGCGAAGCGCGCCTGGACGCCGTGCTTGCCACCGGCACCATGGGCGAGCTGCAGAAGACCGCCTGGTGCCGTGAGAATGCGGTCGACCCGACCGAGCTGGAATGCTGGCGGCAGAGCGCCGCGGCTGCGCTGGCGGACAACCGCGGGATTGGCGCGGTGCGCAGGCGGCATGAGCAGGATCAGAAGCGGATTCGGGAGTTGGAGAGGGAGTTGAGGAGGAAGGAGCAGGCGCTTGCCGAGACGGCGACGTTGTTGGTGTTGACTAAGAATGTGAGTTCGTTGTTTGCTGCGCCTGAGGATAAGTGATTGTGGTTTTGGTGAGTGTGATGGAGGTTGTTTCGGCGTTTGCCCGCTATCGAGATTTAATCGCTTCTAGTCCCGCTGACGCGGGAGTGTCTCTTGTGGGCGGGGTTTTGATGCTTCTAGCTGCTGTCGCGGCTGTACGGTGTTGGCCGTTTTAGAACGTGTGAGATGTCACTTTTCTTTACTCGTAAAGAAAAG
>FTGR01000416.1_pt1 | contig 32124 bp, 25 predicted proteins | sample 1640751 | NCBI WGS metagenome assembly FTGR01 (sample SAMEA3914789, study PRJEB12502) | metagenome | biome: forest; material: soil | place: Canada | collected 2011-07-03 | depth 0.3 m
CCTGATCTGTACGCATGATGGTCTCCTATGAGCCAAGCTCGGCACGCTGATTCTAGGCCTCGGCGTGGCGAGGCCTAGATGCTTCATAGGATCTACCGCCAACCTGCTGGCCCATACGCTGGTCTCCAAATATGGAGACCACCTGCCACTGTACCGGCAGGAACGTATCTTTGCGCGCGCCGGTCTGGCGATTCCGCGGTCGACGCTTGGAGCCTGGGTAGGCGTGTGTGGTGTGCGGTTGCAGCCGCTGGTCGACGCGCTGCATCAGGAGATATTGCAGCAGGGCGTGCTGCATGCCGATGAGACGCCGGTGCAGATGCTCAGTCCCGGTAAGGGAAAAACACATCGTGCCTACCTGTGGGCGTATACCGCAACGCAATTCGCAGACTTGCGGGCCGTAGTCTATGACTTCGCCGACAGCCGCGCCGGCGAGCATGCCCGCACCTTCCTGGGTGACTGGCAGGGCAAGCTTGTGTGCGATGACTACGGCGGGTACAAGGCCGGATTCCAGCAAGGCATCATCGAAATCGGATGTGCAGCGCACGCGCGACGAAAGTTCTTCGACCTGCATGCCAGCAACAAAAGCCAGATTGCCGAGCAGGCCTTGAAGTTCTTCGCCGCGCTTTACGACGTCGAGCGAGAGGCAGTTGATCTGAAGCCCGACAAACGACGCGCGCTTCGTCAGTTGCGCGCCAAACCGGTGGCCGAGGCGCTGCACACGTGGATGACCGGCCAACGCAAGCTCGTTCCGGAAGGCTCCGCGATTGCGAAGGCGCTCGACTACAGCCTCAAACGCTGGGAAGCACTAACGCGTTATCTTGAGGATGGGGACGTGCCCGTGGACAACAACTGGGTCGAGAATCAGATCCGCCCCTGGGCCGTTGGCCGGGCCAACTGGTTGTTCGCCGGCTCCTTGCGTGCCGGACAGCGTGCGGCGGCAATCATGAGTTTGATTCGGTCAGCGCAGCTCAATGGTCACGATCCGTACGCCTATCTGAGAGACGTGATCACACGGCTACCAACCCATCGCGCCAGTAACATTGCCGAATTGCTACCACATCGCTGGAAGCCGGCTACCAGCGCCACCTAGCCGCTGCGATCATCACCGTCAAGACGGGTTCGCCGGCCGCTTACGACAGGAACTGGACACTTACTTTGCTTCATATGTGGGGATGGAGGGAGGCAATCCGCGGGCCTCGGTCTGGTTTTGCGACAGGAGCCCGCATCCCTGGTCCGAGCACCTGCGCGCGCCACTCAAGCCGCGCCTGGCGCCGCAGGCCTGGGACGCGGCGTTTCGCGCCGCGCACCGCGACAGCATGGGCAAATGGCTTAGCCACCAGCGCATTGCCCGCATCATGGCCGCCGCCCGCGCCGAGGTGCTAGGCCTGAGCGATGACGATGCCGACTGGAAGGCTTACTACGAGCACCACCTGTACGCCGCCTGCGGGGCGGAGTTCAAGCTCAACCTGTTTCCCCTGCCCATGCAGCTCGATGGCCTGACCCCCTGGTCCAGGGTGTTTCGCGGCCAGCCAGCCCTGGTGCCCAAGGAGCGCTACCTGGACCTGTGCCGGCACGGCGGACGCTTCCGCTTCCTGGCGGAGATGTGCGCGCGCTGGCGGCCCAAGGTGGTGGTGTGCCTTGGCCACCGGCATACGGAGGATTTCGTCGACGCGTTCGCGCTGGACTACGCGGCGGTGCGCGACGAGCAACTGCAGCCCGCCGACCTGGTGAAATCCTTGCGGGTGTTCACGCGCGACGACACCACCTGGATCATCTGCCCGGCGCTGGCCGGCCCCTCGGGGCTGACCTCCGATGTCTTGCTCAACGCCTTCGGCAAGCTGCTTGGCGCCAGCCTGGACGCGAGCGACTTCGGCCTTGCGCAGACAGGCGGCAAGGCCGTGGGCTTCCGCCCATGGCCGCAGCCGGCGGCTTACCTGCAGGCCGAGCCCTTGCGCTGACGTTTCCCTCTCCTTGCATCAATTCGCATCAATCCGCATCAATCCGCCTTGAGGCCGATCCGCAGGGCCAGCTTGGTCCACCGCGCGATATCGGCGTTCACCACCCGCTGGAACTCCGCCGGCGTGCTGTGGGTGGTGGCGAATCCCAGGTTCGCCAGGCTGGCCCTGACTTCCGGCCTGGCAATGACCCTGGCGATTTCCAGGTTGAGCTTTTGCACGACCTCGGGCGACGTGCCCGCTGGCGCCAGGATGCCGAACTACTGGTCGACGTCGTAGCCGGGCAGGCCCAGCTCGCTGGCCGCCGGCACTTCGGGCAGGAACGGCGAGCGGCCGCGGGACGTTACCGCCAGCGCGCGCAGCTTGCCGGCCTTGAGGTAGGGCAGGGTGTTGGTGAGCGTGTTGATGCTGACGTCCGCCTGGCCGCCCAGCACGTCGGTCATGGCGGGAGCGCATCCCTTGTAGGGAATGTGCAGCAAATCGATCTTTGCCGAGATCTTGAGCAACTCGCCCGCCAGGTGCTGCGGCGTGCCGTTGCCGCACGACGCATAGCTGGGCGGCTTGCCCGAGGGGCCGGCAGCGATCAGGTCCTTGAAGCTATGAATCGGGGAATGCTCAGGCACGGCGATCACGGACGGCACCGACGCAAACGCGATGACCGCGCTGAAGTCCTTGCCTGGCTCGAAGGGCAGCTTGCGGAATACGCCGGGATTGATGGCGAAGCTGCTGTTGACTACCAGCAGGGTATAGCCATCCGCCGGGCTCCTTGCTACCAGCTCCGCGCCGATATTGCCGCTGGCGCCGGGCCGGTTGTCCACCACCACGGCCTGCCCGAGGCTGCGCCCCAGTTCCGTGCCGATCACCCGCGCCAGGGTATCGGTGCCGCCGCCCGGCGGAAAGGTCACTACCAGGCGGATCGGCCGTTGCGGGAAGTCGGCGCCGAGGTTGGCATTGGCGCTGGCATTGGCCCGGGCCGGCATGCCTGCCAGCGCCACCCCAAGCAACGAGATCGCCGCGAGGCAGCGTACGACGGATGAGAATTTCATATGACGCCATCTTCGGATGACCGACATGATAGAGCAGCGTGCGCGCACACATGGCGGCAGGGTTATTGCCGCAGCATGGGCGCCGCCCTGCCCGATTCGCTTCGTCCTGGCCCGCGCCGCATCCTACAATCCATGGTGTGACGCCGTCGCGGCTCGTGACCGGCAGGACGGTTGGCGGCACGGGCAGTCCCGGTCTTGCGTTTTTTGCGTTTTTTGCGAATTGGCAAGCGAGTTGGCAACATACCTACCAAGGGGATGCATCGATGGAATCGAGAAGCTCGTACGCCGGGATCGCCCGCGACAATGGACTGTCGCGCACCGGGGCCGTCATTGCATGGCTAGGCTTGCTGGGACTTTGCGCGGCCTATCTGCAGGGCGGCATCAACAAGGCGCTGGATTTCCCCGGCGCCGTGGCCGAGCTGGCCCACTTCGGGCTGGCGCCCGCCGCGCCCCTGGCGGCGGCTACCATCGCGCTCGAACTGGGGGCTTCGCTGATGATCCTGCTTGGCTTCCATCGCTGGGCCGGCGCCCTGGCGCTGGCGGTGTTCACCGCCTTCGCCACCTTTCTCGCCAACCGGTTCTGGCTGATGGCGCCGCCGGAGCGCTTCATGGCGGCCAATGCTTTCTTCGAACACCTCGGCTTGGTTGGCGGCTTCGTGCTGGTGGCCTGGTACGACCTGCGTCAACGGCGCAATCGTGGCTAGCCGGGCGCATGGCCGCGGTGCGCCGCCGGCGTCACCGGAGCTGGAGTTGACATGAGTCAGGAGCTTTCCGGCGCAGGGGCCGCGCTGGCCGCGCCCGCGGGCGGGCCGTGGAGCCCCTTGCGCAACAAGGTGTTCCGGGCCATCTGGCTGGCCACGCTGGCCTCCAACATCGGCACCTGGATGCATGACGTGGGCGCCGGCTGGATGATGACGTCGGTCAGCCCGTCGCCGCTGATGGTGGCGCTGGTACAGGCCGCCACCACGCTGCCGATGTTCCTGTTTGCCCTGCCGTCCGGCGTGCTGGCCGATATCGTGGACCGGCGCAAATACCTGCTGTTTGCCCAGGCCTGGATGCTGGTGGTGGCGACGGCGCTGGGCCTGCTGGCGCTGGCCGGGCTGGTAACGCCTGCGGTCTTGCTGGTCGCCACCTTCTTGCTTGGCACGGGTGCGGCGATGAGCGCGCCGCCGTTCCAGGCCATCGTGCCGGACCTGGTGCCCAAGCCGGAGCTGCAGTCGGCGGTGGCGCTCAATTCGCTGGGGGTCAATATCAGCCGGGCGATCGGGCCCGCCCTGGGCGGGGTCGTGCTGACCCTGTTCGGGCCGCCAGCCGTGTTCCTGCTGAATGCGGTATCGGTGGTGGGCGTGCTGTGGGTGATCTACCAATGGCAGCCCGCGCAGGTCACGCGGCGCTTGCCGCCAGAGCATTTCTTCCCGGCCGTGCGGGCGGGCCTGCGCTATGTGCAGGCGGCGCCGGTGCTGCAGGTGGTGCTGGTTCGCGCGGTGGCGTTCTTTGCCTTCGGCAGTGCCGGCTGGGCGCTGTTGCCGCTGGTGGCGCGCAAGGAGCTGGCGGTGGGGCCCGGTGGCTACGGGCTGCTGCTGGCGTGCGTGGGAACCGGCGCGATCGGCGGTGCGCTGATGCTGCCGCGCCTGCGCAAGATCCTCTCGGCCGACAGGCTGGTGCTGGGCGCCAGCGTCATCTTTGCGCTGGCCTTGTTCGCCATGTCGCGCATCAAGAGCTTCGCCCTGATCGCCATCGTGCTGCTGTTCGCGGGCCTGGCGTGGATTGTCGTGCTGTCCGTGCTCAACGGCGGTGCCCAGCGCAGCTCCGCCGGGTGGGTCAAGGCGCGGGCGCTGGCGGTCTACCTGCTGGTGTTCTTTGGTTCGATGGCGGCCGGCAGCGCGGTATGGGGACAGGTTGCCTCGCTAAAAGGCACGGCGCTGGCCCTGCAGGTGGCCGGCGCGGGAATGCTGCTGGCCGCCGCGCTGGCCATGCGCTGGCGCCTGGCCGATTCGCCCGACCTCGATCTCACCCCGTCGCCACATCATGCGGGGTCGCCGGTGCTTGGCGAGACCGGCGGCGATCGCGGCCCCGTGATGATCTGTGTCGAGTACTACGTCGACAAGGCCAATGCCGTCGCGTTCCATGCCGCCGCCCGCGAGATGCGGCGCGTGCGCCGGCGGGGCGGGGCGCTGTCATGGAGCCTGTTCGAGGACATGGACGAGCCTGGGCGCTATGTGGAGACGTTTGTGATCGAGTCGTGGCTGGAGCATCTGCGCCAGCATGAGCGCTTCAGTGTGAACGACAAGGCGATCCAGGCCCGCGTCCATGCGCTGCACCTGGGGCCGGCGGCGCCCAGGGTCAGGCACTTCGTGTCCCCGCCGTAGCGAGCGCACGCGACGGCGCGCGAAGCGGCTTGTTCGAGCGGTGGCCGCCGCGTTCGCCCGCGACGGTTACCCCGCCACCTCCCACCACGGCGGGAGCAAGGCGCGAACCTCCGGCCGCTCAAAGCGGTCATCGATCAGGTGGACCACGCCGCGGTCCGCTTCCGTGCGGATCACGCGCCCGGCCGCCTGCACGACCTTCTGCAGGCCGGGATAGAGATAGCCGTACTCGTAGCCAGAGCCAAACACCGACTCCATCCGGCGCATGGTCAGCTCATTGATCGCATTGAACTGCGGCAGGCCCAGCGTGGCGATGAACGCGCCGATCAGCCGGTCGCCCGGCAGGTCGATGCCCTCCGCGAAGGAGCCGCCCAGCACCGCAAAGCCGATCGCGCAGGCATCCGGCGTGAACGCGTCCAGAAACGCGGCCTGCGCGGTTTCGCTCATGGTGCGGGCCTGGCGGCGCACGGTGATGTCCGGGCAGCGGCGCTCAAACGCATCGGCCCCCTGCCGCAGGTAATCAAAGCTGCTGAAGAACGCCAGGTAGTTGCCAGGGCGCGCCCGGTACTGCGCGGCGAGCAGGTCCACGATCGGGGGTACGGAGCGCTCGCGATCGCGGTAGCGCGTGGAGATGTTGCCGGCAATGCGTACCGCCAGCTGGTCGGCGCTGAAGGGAGACTGCACTTCCAGCCAGACCGTGTTCTGGGGCAGGCCAAGCGTGTCGCTGACGAAGCGCGCGGGGTTGAGCGTGGCGGAGAACAGCGTGGTGCTATGGGACGCGGCGAACCGTGGCGCCAGGAAGGGCGCGGGGATGAGGTTGCGCACGGCGAGCCGGCCCTTGTCGCCTTTGCCCTTGATCAGGTGTGTTGTGACGTCGCTGGTACTCGCCTCCTTGCTCAGGTCGAAGACGGAATGCGCGTCGAGCGACTCGGCCAGGCGGCAGAAGTGCAGGGCATCGAAGTAAAAGCGCTGCAGTTCGCCGCTCACACTGGCCGGCTCCTCGGTCAGCTGGTCGAGGATGGCCGAGGCGGTGCGCTCCAGCGCCGAGAGAAACGGGGCGGGAATCTCCGGATACGCGGCGTAGTCGCTTTCCTGCGCCTTGGTGAGCTGGTTCCACTGGCGTCCCAGGCGGCGCAGCGCAGCAGCGACGGGGCCGGACGCCTCGCGCCGCAGCCCCGGCAGGACCGCCGGGTCCAGTTCCGCCGAGTACATCTTGCGCGCGCGGTCGAGCAGGTTGTGCGCCTCGTCGACCAGCACCCCGGCGCGCCAGTCGTTGGCCGCGGCCATGCCATGGAGCATCGCGCCGCGGTCGAAGTAATAGTTGTAGTCGCCGACCACGAGATCGGCCCAACGCGCCATTTCCTGCCCCAGGTAATATGGGCAGATATCGTGCGCCAGCGCGATCTGGCGGATCGCGGCGCGATCGAGCCGTTCCTGCCCGGCGGCATCCAGCCGCGCCGCCGGCAGGCGATCGTAGAAGCCGCGCGCAAGCGGGCACGATTCGCCGTGGCAGGCGAGCTCGGGATGCTCGCAGGCCTTGTCGCGCGCGGTCAGTTCCAGCACCCGCAGCGCCAAGCCGGCGTTGGCATCGCGCAGCCCCTGCGCGGCATCCAGCGCCATCTGCCGGCCAGTGGTCTTGGCCGTCAGGTAGAACACTTTGTCGATCGCGCCTTGCGGCACCGCCTTGAGCATGGAGAACAAGGTGCCCGCCGTCTTGCCGATGCCCGTGGGTGCCTGCGCCAGCAGGCAACGGCCCGAGCGCCCCGCGCGATAAACCGCCTCGGCCAGCTCGCGCTGCCCGCGCCGGAACGACGCATGGGGAAACCCCATGCCCGCCAGCGCCTGGTCGCGCGCCGCGCGGTGGGCCGCTTCCTGCGCGGCCCAGCTGGCAAACTGCTCGCACTTCTCCTCGAAGAAGGCCTTGAGCTGCGCGGCCTCGTGATGCTCGCTGAAGGTCGATTCCTGCTGGCTCGCCATGTCGAAATAGACCACGCCCACGTTCATGCCAGCAAGGCCGAGCTTCTCGCACAGCAGCCAGGCGTAAATCCTGGCCTGGGCCAGGTGCAGGTGTCGATGGTTCTCCGGCAGCGCCGCCCAGTCCCCGCGCACCGTCTTGATCTCTTCCAGCAGGTTCCTGGCGGGGTCGTAGCCATCGGCACGCCCGCGCACCCGTAGATCCCTGAACTCACCCTCCAGGCTGATCTCCGACTGGTAACCCGACCCGCGGCACGACTGCACCAGCGCATGCGCGGCCATGCCGTCGGCAGCCGTTGGCGAGGGCGTGAAGCGCACATCGAGGTCGCCCTGTTTCGCGGTGAACTCGCACAGTGCGCGCACGGCGACGGTGTACGTCATCGGCGCGGGCCTTGCTGGCTTGGGGGGATGGAGGCTAGAGGGAAGAGATTCGTTCCTATGTCAGGAACGAGGCACTTGCGGGCGGGAATCACTGGATAAACGTGCTGCAGTGGCGGACGGTAGGAATATAGCGGGTTTCTGCTTCGCGCCGAGGGAGGCGCGGATTTAGTGCAGGGGATTGCGTTTGGCGCCCGAATCCGACGGACACAATTTTTGACGTATGCAACGGAGATTCGGCTGGGTGCTCAGGCTACATTTGCCTTTGGCTGTAGTGTTGCCAGCTGGAAATGCGAAAGGGCGCTTATTAGGCGCCCTTTCAAAACCGGCCCCGGAGTCTGAGCACTGACTGTTTGGCACTCCGCTTGCGCGGGCGTGGCCAGGAGAAGACCTCACCGGGGATTACCGGGCGAGTATAGCAAACGCGAAATAAGGCATGCAAGACTTCTACCCCGCACTCGTGAAAACCTTCTCTACGGCCCGGCTTAATGCGTATCACGATAGCGATGGCACGCCTCTGAACCTGGATGTGGTGGCGCGATACGCGCACAACATGGTCGTCTCACAGAGGCTGAACCCTGCTCTGCACATCTTTGAGGTCGGGCTGCGGAACAACGTGCATCAGGCATTCAGGACACACTTTGCCGACCCCGAATGGTATGACAAACCGGGCCTGCTGGGCGTCAAGCAGCAAGCGCAACTTGCGGTCGGGCGGGGCAAGCTCAGTGCCGCCAACAAGGCCGATGCACCAGACCGCCTGGTCGCAGAGTTGACGCTTGGATTCTGGGTCGGATTGTTCTCCAGCAACTACGAGCACCACCTGTGGCGCGCCAACGTCTCGCCGCTGCAAGCAGTTTTCCCGCGAGCGCCGCGTCACGCTCGGAACAGAGCCCACATCAGCAGAGTGCTCAACCCGTTGAGAGATTTGCGCAACCGGGTTGCCCACTGGGAACGCGTGGCTCACAACCCTAATCTCAACAATCTTAAGCGGGATATCGACCGCGTCGTGGGTTGGCTGTGCCCGGCCGCGCGGCGCTTGCTCGAACAATGCGATACCTTCGATGACGCGGTCGGCGAAAGGGCTGCCGCAACGGTACGTGCCCGCGTCGGGGCATGTTTTGAGTTCGAGGAAATTCGCAGCCTATGAGCGCTTTCGCCTTTGTGGTCCACGTCAACCGATAATTGTTGGATGAATCCTGCTTGAAAAAACCACTTCCGCCGGGCTTGGCGCTGCTGTTGCGCCCCTGGACAGCCGGCCCTATCCGAACACACTCCAGCACCGCCGGCCGCGCGCGTCGTAGAATTGCGCCATATACCGCACAACCCACTTCCCCGCTCGGCTTGCGCCGGAAGCGCTGCGCCGCGCAGTGCAAGGATGATTGACATGACTGACATGAAGAACCCGTTCCTCAATATCTACGCCCATGGCTTCGCCCGCGTGGCGGTAGGCGTGCCGGTGTGCCGCGTGGCCGACCCGGCCTTCAATGCCGAGGAAACGATCGCGCTGGCCAGGGATGCCGCCAGCCAGGGCGCGGCGCTGGTGGCCTTTCCGGAACTGGGCTTGTCCGCCTATACCTGCGACGACCTGTTTCATCAGCGCGCCTTGCTCGATGCCTGCGAGGCGGCCCTGGCGGACATTGTCGATGCGTCGAAGACGATTGCCACCACGCTGGTGGTGGGGCTGCCGCTGCGGGTCGAGCATCAGCTGTTCAACTGCGCGGCGGTGGTATCCGGCGGGCGGATCCTTGGCGTGGTCCCCAAGACTTACCTGCCGAACTACTGGGAGTTCTACGAGGCGCGGCAATTCAGTTCGGCGGACAGCGCGGTAGCCACCGAGGTGCTGCTCTGCGGCAGCAAGGTGCCCTTTGGCGCCGGCCTGCTGTTCGAGGCGCAGGACGTGCCGTTCTTGCGCTTCCATGTGGAGATCTGCGAGGACGTGTGGGTGCCGATTCCGCCGTCGTCGTTCGCGGCGCTGGCGGGCGCGACCGTGCTGGTGAACCTGTCGGCCTCCAACATCGTCGTCGGCAAGTCCGGCTACCGGCATCAGCTGGTCAGCCAGCAGTCGGCGCGCTGCCTGGCGGCGTACCTGTACAGCTCGGCAGGCAAGGGCGAGTCGTCCACCGACCTGGCGTGGGACGGGCAGGCGCTGATCTACGAGAACGGCGAGCTGCTGGCCGAGTCCGAGCGCTTTGCGGACAGCTCGCACCTGACCTTTGCGGATGTCGACCTGGAGCGCCTGTCGCGTGAGCGCATGCACCAGACCACGTTCGGCCACTCGGTGCGGCGCCATGGCGCGGAGGTGGCGAAGTTCAAGGTGATCCCCTTCGCCATGAACATGGCGCTGGACAAGCCACTGCCGCTGCGCAGGACGGTGGAGCGATTCCCCTACGTGCCGTCCGACGCGCGCCGGCGCGACGAGCGCTGCAGCGAGGTCTACAACATCCAGGTGCAGGCGCTGGTCCAGCGGCTGTCGGCCAGCGGCATCTCCAAGGTGGTGATCGGCGTCTCCGGCGGGCTGGATTCCACGCACGCGCTGCTGGTGTGCGCCAAGGCCATGGATCGGCTGAAGCTGCCGCGCACCAACATCATCGGCATCACCATGCCGGGCTTTGCCACCAGCGACCGCACGCTGCTCCAGGCGCGCAAGCTGATGGAGGTGGTGGGCTGCGTGGCGAAGGAGATCGACATCCGGCCAAGCTGCGTCGAGATGCTCAAGGACCTCGGCCATCCCTACGCGTCCGGCAAGCCCGTGTACGACGTCACGTTCGAGAACGTGCAGGCGGGCGAGCGCACCAACCATCTGTTCCGCTTTGCCAATCACAGCCACGCCATCGTGATCGGCACCGGCGACCTGAGCGAGCTGGCCCTGGGCTGGTGCACGTATGGCGTGGGCGATCATATGTCGCACTACAACGTGAATGGCAGCGTGCCGAAGACGCTGATCTCGCACCTGGTCCGCTGGGTGGCAGAGACCGGGCAGATCGGCAATGCCGGCTCCGACGTGCTGCTCGACGTGCTCGGCACGGAGATCAGTCCCGAACTGGTGCCGGGCGACTCCGCCGACGCGCCCCAGCAAAAGACCGAGAATTTCATCGGCCCGTATGAGCTGCAGGATTTCAACCTGTACTACACGCTGCGGTTCGGTTTTACGCCGACCAAGATCGCGTTCCTTGCCCTGAGCGCATGGGGCGACCGCGACAAGGGCAACTGGCCCGACGGGCCGGACGTGGTGCGCAACGTGTACAAGGTGGCCGACATCAAGCGCAATCTGCGCATCTTCCTCGACCGGTTCTTCCGGACCAGCCAGTTCAAGCGCTCGTGCGTGCCGAACGGGCCCAAGGTGGGGTCGGGCGGCTCGCTGTCGCCGCGCGGCGACTGGCGGGCGCCTAGCGATTCGGAGTCCGTGGTGTGGATGAAGGATCTGGAGCGGGTGCCGGACGAGATTTGACCGAGCCGGGGTGGCTGTCGACTCTGGCTATCGCCCGACGATGCGCTTGACGATGCGCTTGTCGAACCAGTCATCCAGCATGGCCTTCTCGTAGCGCAGCGGGTCGCTGCTCGCGTAGATGTTCACCGACATCATGAAATTCATGTCGACGAGCCGGTCTTCGCCGCTGGCCAGTACCTGGTCGCCACGGCTCAGGGTGTAGCGCAGCGTCATGCGCGGCCAGGTGATGTCCCGCACCACGCGCAGATCCTGGCCGCGCAAGCGCAGTGGCTCGAAGCGGCCCGCCAGGTCGATGTCGAGCACTTCGATCCTGAGCGTGTCGTCCCGCGGCAGCTTGCGCTCGGCCAGCCGGTCCAGGTGTTGCCGTATATCGTGCTCCACGGCGGCGAGATCTTTCTCGCTTGCGTACGCGTGGCTGTAAGCGGCGTCGGTGTAGCTTTCCGGATTGACGAAGGAGACGGAGAGACGGCCGTCGGGCGGCGCGGCAAGCGCGTTGACGCCAAACAGTGCCGCGGCGGCAAAACAGAGGTCCTTGCGCATTGCAACCTTCCGTTCCATGACGAACCTATCGGGTTCGACACCGGACGGGGAACGCTTGTTCCGGGCTGGGCCAGCCCCCTATGCTTGCCCGCTCTCACGCGATCGAGAGAACGATCTTGCCGACGCTCTGGTTCGACTCCATGCGCCGGTGCGCATCGGCTGCCTGCGCCAGCGCAAAGACGCTGTCGATCACCGGCACCAGGCCGTTCTGCCCGAAGCCATCCAGCCAGCGCTCGCTAAAGCGGCGCGTCATGGCGTGCTTGACGGCCGCCGGCCGGGATTTCATCACGGTGCCGATGATCTGGAGATGCCCGAACAGCACCCGGTCCAGCGGCAGCACGCCGCCTTCGGTGCCGCCCATGATGCCGACCTGGACCAGGCAGCCGCCATCCGCCAGCGAGCGGACATTGCGCTCCAGGTAGGGCGCGCCCACGAAGTCGATCACCACATCCACGCCGCGCCCGCCGGTGGCCTCGGCAACGGCTTTGGCGAAATCCACCGACTTGTAGTCGATGCCTACATCCGCGCCAAGCGCGCGCACGCGATCCAGCTTGCTGGCGCCGGCGGTGGCGAAGACCTTTGCGCCGATGGCATGCGCGAGCTGCACCGCCGCCGAGCCGACACCGCCGGCGGCCGCGTGAATCAGCACCGACTCTTCGGGCGCAAGGTGGCCAAGGTGGATCAGCGCCTCATGCGCTGTAACGAACACTTCCGGAATCGCCGCCGCGTGGACGTAGTCGAGGCCGTCCGGAATACGCATGGCCATCCGGTGGTCGATGCGTGCTACTTCCGCGTAAGCGCCACCACCCACAATGCCCATCACGCGATCGCCGGCCTTGAAGCCCACGGCCTCGGGGCCCACGGCGATCACTTCGCCGGCGATTTCCAGGCCCATGATGGCCGAGTCGCCGAAGTTGGCCCGGCCATAGCCGCCGCGCCGGTGCGTGAGGTCGGCGCGATTCACGCCCACCGCGTGATTGCGCACGAGCAGGTCATGCGTGCGCAGTTCGGGCGCCGGCGCCTCGGCCAGTTGCAGTACGCTGGCGTCGCCGAATTCGTTGAAATCGATGGCTTTCATGGCTTTTTTTTGCTGCGGATGACATGGAACCTCGCAGCATATGCCTGCACGTGCGCCGTGATAATGGGCTGAATGTCGGCAACGCTTTTGCGTGGGGCGCAAAACTGCGGCCTGAGCGCTTTGCGCGCAACGCATTCAGCCTGCCATCGCGGTCGGCACGGCCTGCCGCATCGTTTCCACAAAGCGGCGCAGCTTGGCGGGATAAAAGCTGGCATAGGGATAGATCAGGTACATGGGCAGCGACGACGCGCGCCACAGCGGCACCAGGTGCAGCAAGCGGCCTGCGGCGATATCGTCCGCCAGCAGCCACGCGGAGGCTACGCAAACGCCCAGGCCCATTACCGCCGCGCTGCGCAACGCATACAGGCTGTCGGTGCCCACGCGCGGGCGAAAGGTCAGCCGCTGGCTCTCTCCCGTGGTCGCGTGGGTCAGCGACACCTCGTTGCGGTAGAAGGCGCGCAGCGACAGCCACGGCAGCCGTGCCAGCTCGTTGGGGTGCGACGGCATCGCCGCGCTGTCCAGCACCGAGGGCGCCGCCACGACGATGCGGGGCACCTCGCCCAGCCGGATCGCTACCACCGACGGGTCGCTCACCTCGCCAACGTGGATGGCGCAGTCGATGCCCTCGGCAATGAAATCCGGGGTCTGGTCATGCAATAGCCACTCCACCGTCACCCGTGAGTGACGGCGCAGGAATTCCGCCAGCGGCCCGACCAGTTGCTGCTGGCCGAAGGCATGGGGCACCACCACCCGCAGCGTGCCCTCGGGCTCGTCGCGGGCACCGCGCAGATCCGCCTCGAACGCCTCCCAGCCCGCCACCAGCTCCTTGGCGCGGTCGAAGCAGCGCTCGCCATCCTCGGTGAGCTTCATCGCATGGGTGGAGCGCTGCAGCAGGTGCAGGCCAAGCGAGCGCTCCAGGCTTTGCAGGCGGCGGCTGATGGTGGGCTGGGTGGTGCCCAGTTGCGCGGCCGCCGCCGACAGGCTGCCGGCCTCGACGATCCGCACGAAGGTCTGCATCAGCTCGATGCGGTCGGCAGAGGGGGCAGAGGGGGCGGCTGGGGCGGAGGGCTGCGGTTTCATGGTTCGTGGCTTGGCGGCTCTTGGTCATGCGCCCGGCGTATAGGCATTGTGCGAAGTGTAGTACTACCGCGTGCCGTGGGCCACCGGCAAACTCCAGCCATGTTTTCAATCTGAGGGCTAACGCGATGTCTTCCATTCAAGCTACACATACAACCGCTGCCGCGCACACAGCGCACACGGCGGATTCCCCCGCCACCGGCTTGCCTGCACGGCTGGTCCTGCTGCTTGCCGCGGGCGCCGGCCTTGCCGTGGCGTCGCTGTACTACAGCCAGCCCATGCTTGGCGTGCTAGGCCCGGACGTCGGCGCGTCCAACCGGGCAGTCGGCCTGGTGCCCACGCTCACGCAGCTCGGCTATGCGCTGGGCATCCTGCTACTGGCCCCGCTGGGCGACCGCTACGACCGCCGGCGCATCATCCTGGCCAAGGCCGCCGTGCTCAGCGTGGCGCTGCTGGCCAGCGGCGCCGCCTCCGGCATCGGGCTGCTGCTGGCCACCAGCCTGGCGATCGGCCTGGCCGCGACGATGGCGCAAGACATCGTGCCGGCCGCCGCCACGCTGGCGCCAGAGTCGCACCGGGGCAAGGTCGTCGGCACCGTGATGACCGGGCTGCTGCTCGGCATCTTGCTCTCGCGCGTGCTCAGCGGGTTTGTGGCGGAGCACTTCGGCTGGCGCATCATGTTCGTGATCGCGGCGGCCAGCATCGCGCTGATTGGCCTGGTGGCCGCGCGCGGCCTGCCGCGCTTCAAGCCCACCACGCACCTCGCATACAGCGCGCTGCTGGGCTCGCTGGGCAAGCTGTGGAAGAAGCACGGCGCGCTGCGCCGGGCGACGCTGTCGCAGGGGCTGCTGTCGATCGGATTCAGCGCATTCTGGTCGACCCTGGCCGTGATGCTGCACGGCGCGCCGTTCCACCTGGGCAGCGCGGCCGCCGGCGCGTTCGGCCTGGCTGGTGCCGCCGGCGCGCTCGCCGCACCGCTGGCGGGCCGCCTGGCCGACCGCAAAGGCCCGGAGCTGGTCACCCGCCTGGGCATCGCGCTGACCGCGATCTCGTTCGCCGGGATGCTGCTCTCGCCGCTGCTTGCACCGCACGCACGCCTGTGGCTGATCGCGGCCAGCGCGCTCGGCTTCGACCTTGGCGTGCAGGTGACGCTGGTCGCCCACCAGACCATCGTCTACGGCATCGAGCCCGGCGCTCGCAGCCGCCTCAATGCAGTGCTGTTCGTCGGCATGTTCGTGGGGATGGCGGCCGGCGCCGCGCTGGGCAGCCTGTTGCTGGCGCGCTGGGGCTGGATGGCCGTGACGTTGTTGTCGACCGCGACGGCAATCGGGGCGCTGGTTGTGCGGATGTGGCCGGGGGCGCGGCTGGCCCGGTGAGGTCTTCGCAGCCGTAAATGAAAGGAGCCCCGCCAGCCAGGGAAAGGGCAAGGCGGGGCGAAGGTACGGTGCTAGGGGCCACTCACGTACGGGGACGAGTCTGGGGCAGGGAGCGCGCGTCGAATGTCTGTCGCCGCACAGAATGAGGCCGGTACCAGCCGCCAGCCGCCAGCTGCATCGCGTGGAGAAGATCCCCGGCCACGCGCCAGCAAGCCGACGATGCGCCTTGCATGGCGTCTATCGTGGGGTCGGACACGACCGGATCCTGCGCGGGCAGTGCGCGACCCGGATCATGGCAGGCGCTAAGCGGCAAGCAAGGGGTGCCACGCCATCCAGCAAGTGCCGTGATCCTTGAAGTCTGCGATGCCTGGCTCGGCGACATCAAAGGGCAGCCACGTGGCACCGGACAGCGTTGCGGGCTTGCCCGTCCTGGCAAAGCTTGATATCCCAAGGCGGAATTCGGCGCCCACCTTCTCGAACGTTTCGTCGGGGATGTTCGCCATCATGGGGGCATCAAGCCAGTCGTTGCGGTTCCCGAACAGGAAAGGCAGTTCCAGGCAGTGTGGGCTCATGAGATTTGGCACACGGCTCTGCACGCTGAACCGGTACGGATAGACCGGCTTGCCGGCGGTGGCGAACGCGCTTGCGATCTCGCGTGCCGTGGCGCCGAACAGGCGATACCCGCTCGCATCGACCAGCTGGGTGTACGGCGTGTGATCCGGGCGCGCGGCGGCAAAGGCCGCGTAGTGCTTCATCGCATCCGCCCCGAAGCTGGTCTCGAACCATGCCTTGACCTGCGGCTCCGTGGCATGCACTACCTCGGGCGCCGCCGCCATGAAGGCGGCATTCTCGTCCGCCGTGAAGCCCAGCAGCGACGACGACACGTGTGCCTCCCTGGCCGCGCGCGGCAGGTCGAAGAGCCAGTCGGGGACCAGGCCATCCTCCGCCACCGGCCGGAAGCCGACCGATACCTCGCCGAACCTGGCACGTGCGCGCATCAACTGGCTTTGCGCGGCAAGGATGCCTTTGACAGACAATGCGCCGATGTCTTGCTCGCCTGCGGCGTCGAGCAGCGCGAGACTGGTCCGATATGCTTCTTCGGGTGCCAGCGGCGGCAAGGCCGGCAGGCTGAACATGGCATTCCTGTGGAGCAGCCCTTTCGACGCAGGGCTGACGCCAAGCAACCAGGCGTAATAGGCCCCGGCCGACTGGCCCCCCACCGCGACGCTCGCCGGATCGCCGCCAAACCGGCTGATATGCTCCTGCACCCACTCGAGCGCGCGGATCAGGTCGCGAACGGCGCGATTGGCGCCGCGCGCATCGCGGGCATCCGTGAAATGTCCTAGCGCGCCAAGCCGGTAGTTGACGGTTACCACAACCATCCCGCTTTCCCTGGCCACGCGCTCGCCGTCATACCAGGCGGCCGTGCCGCCGCCGCTGAGAAAGCCGCCGCCGTGGATAAAGACGAAAACGGGCCGACGCTGCGCATCTTGCGGCGCCCACACATTGAGGAGGAATGCGTCTTCGGATTGCGGGCTGCGGTCGATGCCGTTGCCCATGACATTAGCCAGCCGCGAAGGCGCTTGCGGGAAGACGGAGCCGGGCGCGGTGGCATCGCGTTCGCCAGTCCACGCGGACGGCGGCTTCACTTCGGACAGCCGGTTCCCGGGCTGGGCCCGATCACCATATGGCACTCCGCGAAACGCAAAGACGCCATCTGACGCCTCGCCACGGATGGCGCCGGTGGACAAGGACAACACGACGGACTTCTCCTTGACATGCATGGGATCAGACTCCAGGTTCACGCAATTTACGAAAAAGGAACGGTACGATCGCGGCGCACACCAGCACCGTGGCGCTGACGGCCGCGATGATCTCGGCCAGTCCCACGCCGGACTTGATCAACAGCCCGACGGAGCCCGCGCCCGCCAGCGAACCGATGCGGCCTAGCGCGCTGGCCCAGCCCGCGCCCACGGAACGTATCTGCGTGGGGTAGGCAGCAACCGCCACGGCGTTGAGCACGACGATAGGTCCGCTGATCAAAAATCCCGAGCAGAACACGGCGATGGCGTACCTTGCGGTGGCATCGGGCGAGGCGATCAGGAGCGGGCTGGCAGCACCGATCAGCAAGGCGATCCCGATAAACTTCAACGGCGCGATGCACCGGATGGCGAAGGCGCCTACCACCGCGCCAACCAGGCCGCCAAACTGGAATAGCGAGGCCGTCCCGGACGCAACGGCAACGCTCTCCCCGCTGCTCTTGATCAAGGTGGGCAACCAGCTGGCGATGACATAGAAGCTCCCCAAGATCAGGAACATCAGCAGCCACAGCAGCATCGTGGCCGACCTGTACTGCGAACCGAACAGCTGCGCCACGCTCCCCTTCGTGATCCCAACCGAAGGCGTTGGCGTCTTGAACAGCGCTGTGCCAGCCTGGGACGCACCCAGCCTGGCAAGCGCGGCGGCGATCCGGTCCGAAGCGGCGCCAATCTGCACCAGGAACTTTGGCGATTCGGGCAGGAGCGCAAGGATGGCGGGGACGAGCAGGAGTGGCCCAATGCCACCGAGGAAAAACAGCCCCTGCCAGCCGATCGCATCGATCAGTTGCCCGGTCAGGAATCCCGCCGCGGCCGAGCCGAACAGGAATCCGCAGAACACGCCGGAAAGCGCGGATGCGCGCCGGCGGGCCGGCAGCAACTCCGCCAGCAGCGCGGCGACGGCGGGCATCGCCACGCCGACGCCCACGCCGGTCATGAATCGCCAGGCCACCAACTGGACCAGCGACGCGCTGAACGCGCAGGCGAGCGTGGCGAGCGCAAAGGCGCATGTGCCGGCAACGAGCACAGGCTTTCGTCCTCGCGTATCGGCAACGCTCCCCGCGGTGATGTAGCCAAGCAGCAGCCCGAACATGCCCGCTGCGATGGCAGCGGAGATCTCGGCCGGCTTCGCGCCGAAGTGCATGGCAATCTGCGGCGCTATGAAGCCGATGATGGCCGCATCGAAGCCTTCGAGCGCAACCACGGCAAAGCAGATGGCGACGATGCTATGGCGACGCCGGTTGGGCGGGATGTTGTCGATCACCTCGGAGATATCCTGGGGATCGACGCGCAATGGGGGATTCTTCATGGCTGGCTCTCCTTGTCCGCTCAGAATGCGTGCTCGATAAAGAGCCCGGACAGCACCTGCTTGCTGTTGTCCGACGGGCCGGCGGCGCCGTTGATAAACGCCTTGGCGTCCGCCGTGCCCCCCGCCTTCTGGAACGCCGCCTGCAGGTAGATATGCGTTCTGAGCGACAGCGCTTTGTCGAGCTTGAGCAGGACCTGGTGGGCGTAGCGATCCTGTAACGCGGCGTTGCCCTTCATGTACTGGTAGTGCACGTTGATCGTGTAGTCACCGCCGACCGGCACCGTAGCGCCCGCGCCGAACGTGTCGATCGCACCATTGGTGGCCGCGTTCCTGGTGCGGGTGTAAGACCCCGCAATGGTCGCTTCGTCGATGTTCCACTTCGCCCCCAAGCCCATCGTCTGGAAGCGTGCGTGGCTGGTCGGCGTGCCGCTATCCCTGAAATCCGTATAAACGGCGGCGGCGCCATAGCGCGGGGTTTCATAGAGAGCGCCAAGGCTGTAGGTGCTGCCGTCGTGGATCGAGCTGGTGCGCTCGCCCAAGGCATACATCGCGCCAAGCTTGAGTGGCCCGAACTGCTTCGTGTACTTCATCGCATTGGCCAGCGCTTCGCCGTTGGTCCGGTCCGCGTCGAATGAACCGATGCGCGCTGGGCTATAGACGCCGCCGAAGTTCAGGAAGGGCCCCTGCGGACTGCCCCAGATGCCGCCGAACCATGAGCCGCTGAAGCCAGGAATCGTCAGGTAGTCGAACATGAAATCGCGGGTGTATCCCAGGGCCAGGTCGCCCAGCGAGCCGCGCAGCCCGACAATGGCGTTGGTGTTGAAGAGTTGCCCGACCGTCTGGCCGTTGTTCGCAAAGAATCGGCCAGCCAGCCTGAAATACGCCGCCATATCCTGCGACAGCGTTTCGGATCCGTTCATGGCGATGTAGTTGGGCCGGTACGGAGCGGAGTCGACGCCGTAGCGGGACGCTCCACCGACGTTCGACGTCATGGTGGGGCCCGCCGCTACCAGGCCGCTGAGCGAAATGCCGTTGGGTTGCGTGGCCCCCGCATTGGGCGCCACGCCCAGTGCGGTTGTCGCCAGGCCTGCCAGGCATAGCTGGCGCAGATGGGCTCGCGGAAATGCACTCCCCGGGATGGCGGGCCTACAGCCTCTCTTCGTCATCGTTTCCTCCTTTCGTGGATTGGGTTGGATCCGCTCAGCGCAGTGCGCGGCGACCTCTTTTCTGTCCGGCCAAGACGTGCCGCATTGGCGATGTCTTTACCCGTCGCCGATGGTAGAGCGAAGCCGGAGCGGCAGGACATGACGAATTTGAGAAGCCTCATGCGTAGGTCGCATGGCCTCACGCAGGCAGCCGATATGTTTGAGAAAGCTTGAGGAAGCTTGAAAGAAGGAAGGCGAACGCGTGCCCCGGCGCTGGAAGGCCGCAAGGGCAGCAGTGCGTTGCGGGTGTGATTGACGGCGAGTCGGGGTGCCCGCGAACGGGACGAGCCGGATGCTCAGGGGTTGCCGGCACCCCAGGATGACTCGACCACGCGCCGCAGGCTGAGGATGAAGCTGCGCATCTGTCGCGTGCTGGTCCGGTCGCGCCGCCAGATGGCCGATAGCGGACCAGGGCTGAGGTTAAACGACAGCGGGAGGATGCAAACCTCATTGTGCGCGGCCATGAAGCGTGCCGCGCTTTCCGGGAGTTGCCACAGGAAGTGGCCGCGCGAGATCAGCTCGCGCCCCAGTTCCAGCGAGAGCGCGCCCACGATCTCAGGGGCCGGGAGACCGGCTTCCCGGACTTCGTTCACCAGCATTTCGCGAAAGATGCTTCCTGGTGGCGCGGAGATCCAGGGGTACTGGACGCACGTAGCGAGATCGACATCCTGCCTGGCCAGCGGATGATCCGGTGCGCACGCAAGCACGATGCCGTCATGCACCAGAGTGGCAGTCCGGTAGGTTTCCGCGCTCTGGCTTCTCGGGGTGCGGCTGATGAGCAGGTCGATAGCGCCTGCATCCAGCTTCTCGATCAGGGCCTCGTGCGACCCGACCTCTACCGTGATCTCCACGCGAGGATTCGCCTGCCTGAACAGCAGGATGGCTTCCGCTAGCGGCCACCTGCTGAACATCGAAAAGCAACCCAGGATCATGTTGCCGAGATCGCCCCTGGCGATGGCGCCCAGATCCGCCTCGGCCTTGTGGAAGCCGCTCAGGAGCAATGCCGCATGGCGGCACATCGCGGTCCCGAGCGCCGTGGCGATCATGCCCTTCGCGGAGCGCTCGAATAGCTTTCCGGCAACGATCTCCTCGACCTCGGCAACTGCGCGGGAGAGGCCGGACTGCGTCATGTGCAATTGCTCGGCGGCCTTGGACAGGTTTCCAAGCTCCGCGACGGAGAGAATGATCTCCAGATGCCGCGTCCGAAGCTTTCCGCGAAATGGGGTCATTGCTGGGTTTGAATGCACGTTCGGGATGCGTCCCCTCAATCCGGGCGACGGGAACCGCGATCTTACCCGCAAGTGCCGCCGAGGCGGCGCCTGCGCCGCGCGCGCCCAACTACGAGGTTGTGCCTGACCCCGCCACGAGCGCTACGGGTGCCATATGCTCCGCTTTGCCCTCTGCATGCTGCGCCGAAGCCGAGCGCCGGTGATCGATCAGCAGAACCGCCATCATCGCGATCACCGCAGGAATGGCGATGGCCACGAAGTTCTGCTGCAGCGGCAGCGACATGCCCACCAGCGCGCCGATCACGATCGGCGCCAGGATGGCCCCGCTGCGCCCGATGCCCGAAGCCCAGCCGATACCCGTGGCGCGGACCGCCATCGGGTAGAACTGCCCCGCATAGGCGTAGGTGACGATCTGCGTGCCGATCGTCGACGCACCGGCCAGCGCCACCAGCACGAACAGCAGCGCGGTGGGCACCGGGTAGCCCAGCAGCGTGATGGATACCGCGGCCAGGGCGTACATGCCGACCAGCACGTATTTGATATTGAAGCGGTCCGCCAGCCAGCCGCCGCCGATGGCGCCGACCATGGCGCCGAAGTTCAGCACCAGCACGAAGGTGAGCGCCGAGCCCAGGCTATAGCCTGCGCCGGCCATCATCTTGGCCAGCCAGGAGCTGAGCGCGTAGACCATGAACAGGCACATGAAGAACGCCACCCAGAACATCACCGTGGAAAAGCCGCGTCCGTCCTGGAACAGTTTGCCGATGGGCGCATCGCCGGCCTTGTCGCCGGCGGGCAGGGCGAACTGGTCGCCGGGCTGGGGCTGGTAGCCCGGCTCCAGGCGGGAGGCGATGTGCTTGAGCGCGTCGATCTGGCCCGATTTGATCAGGAAGGGCATGGACTCCGGCAAGGATCTCAGGATGACCGGGATCAGCAGGGCCGGCAGGCCGGCGGCGATGAAGACCGATTGCCAGCCGTAGTTTTCAATCATGCCTTTGCCGAGCAGGGCGGCCAGCATGCCGCCGACCGAGTAGCCGCTGAACATCAGCGTGACCATGGTCCCGCGAAGCTTGCGCGGCGAGTATTCGGTCATCTGCGCCACCACGTTCGGCATCACGCCGCCGATGCCCAGGCCGGCCAGGAAGCGCGTGACGCTGAACGTGACGGGATCGCTGGTGAAGCCCGCCGCTGCGGTGAAGACGCTGAACAGCAGGATGCAGATGGCGATGGCGCGGCGCCGCCCGATGCGGTCGGCCACGGTGCCCATGAAGATCGCACCGAACATCATGCCGAACAGCGCGGCGCTGACCATGAAGCCGGCGCTGGTGGCGTCCACGCCCATGCTCTTCATGATCGACGGCAGCGCGATCCCCACCACGGCCAGGTCATAGCCGTCGAAGATGATGATCAGCGCGCACCAGAGCAGCACCAGGCCGTGGAAGCGGTTGAAGCGGGCCTCGTCGGCCAGCTTGTGGACATCGATTTGTCGCATGCTTTGTCTCCTTGTGTTTCTTGGTGGCTATTTGCTCCCCTCTCCCGCGCAGCGGATGAGGGGCTGGGGGGAGAAGGCGGGTGCTCGCTATGCCGTGGTGCTGTCAACACCGTTGGCTTCGCTTCAAGCGGCTCCTGGCCAAACCGCCCCGCTCCCCAACCCTCTCCCCATGAGGGGAGAGGGAGTGACAGCCGTCGTCATGGCGCGCGGATTTGGCCTATCTGCTCAGGCTGGCGCGCCTTCCAGCTCGCGCAGCCTGTAGCGCTGGATCTTGCCTGTGGCCGTCTTGGGCAGTGCGGCAACGAACTCGATGACGCGCGGGTATTTGTAGGGCGCGAGCCGTTCCTTGACGAAGGCCTTCAGCTCCGCCTCGCTGACCTGCGCACCGGCCTTGAGGACCACGAATGCCTTGGTCTTGGTGAGGCCGGCCGAGTCCGGCACGCCGATCACGGCGGCTTCGAGCACCGCGGGGTGCTGCGCCAGCGTGGCTTCCACTTCGAACGGGGAGACATAAATGCCGCTGACCTTGAGCATGTCGTCGCTGCGCCCGGCGTAGCTGTAGCTGCCGTCGGCGTTGCGCGCGTACTTGTCGCCGCTCTTGGTCCAGCCGCCGCGGAAGGTCTCGCGGGATTTCTCCCGGTTGCCCCAGTACATCAGCGCCGCGCTCGGACCCTGGATATAGAGGTCGCCCACATCGCCGTCGGGCACGGCGTGGCCGTCTTCGTCGCGCAGCTCCACCGCATAGCCCGGCACCGGCCAGCCCGTGGTGCCATAGCGAACCTGACCGGGGCGGTTGGACAGGAAGATATGCAGCATTTCCGTGGAGCCGATGCCGTCGATGATTTCGCAACCGAAATGCGCGGTGAAGCGCTCGCCCAGGTCGGCCGGCAGGGCCTCGCCGGCGGAGGAGCACAGGCGCAGCGAGACCTGCTCGCGCGCGGGCAGCCCGGGCGCGGCGAGCATGCCCGCGTAACCGGTCGGCGCACCGAAGAACACGGTCGGCTGATAGTCAAGCCAGCGCTTGAACGTGGCCTCCGGGGTTGGCCGCTCGGCCATCAGCACGACCGTGGCGCCCACGCTGAGCGGGAAGGTCAGGCCGTTGCCGAGCCCGTAGGCAAAGTAAAGCTTGGCGGCCGAGAAGCAGATGTCGGCCTCGCCCAGCGAGAGTACGGGCTTGGCATAGAGCTCGGCGGTCCAGTACGGGTTGCCCTGGCTGTGCAGCACGCCTTTGGGGCGTCCGGTGGAGCCTGACGAATAGAGCCAGAAGCCGGGGTCGTCGGGGCCCGTGGCCGCCGGCGCGGACAGCGGCGCGTGGCGGTCGATCAGCGCATCGAGCGCGACCATGCCATCGGCCAGCGGGGCGGTTGGCTGCGAGACGATCACGGTGCCGGCTTCGTGGCCGCCCTGGGCGATGGCCTGCTGCAGCACGGGCAGCAGCGTGCCCGATACCAGCACGGCCTGCGCGCGGCTGTGCTGCAGCATATAGGCGTAGTCGTCGGCGGTGAGCAGCGTGTTGACCGCCACGGGCACGATGCCGGCGTACATCGCGCCGAGGAAGCACACGGGCCAGTCGTTGCCATCGTGCATCAGCAGCAGCACGCGTTCTTCGCGATGGATGCCGAGGGCTTGCAGCGCGGCGGCAACGCGGCGGATGCGCTCGGCCAGCTCGCCGTAGCTCATCGTGCCGTGGTCGTCGATGTAGGCGGTCTTGCCGGGCCGCTGCGCGTTGCACGCGATCAGGTGCTGGGCGAAATTGAACGGCGTGCCGGGCGGCTGGACTTGTGGTTCGGCGGTCATGCTTGTCTCCCCTTATGGGTGCATCGATGGATCGATGCCTCGGTGGGTTTGCCTCTTTGGCGAATATAGGCGCCGTATAGGCGCTGTATAGGCGCAAGATGGATGCGCTACAGCTGTGCCAGCACGTTGGTGCTGGCCTGCACGGCGCTGCGCCGGTGATAGAAATTCAGCGCGCGCAGCCCGCCTAGTTCTTCGCCGCCACCGGCGCGGCCGGGCCCGCCGTGCAGCGACTGCGGCATGACGTTGCCGTGCCCGGTATGCAGCTGGGCCACCTCGGGAGAGATCACGTGGACGCGGCCGTGGCTGTCGGCCAGTTCCACCGCGGCGGCGGCCAGCGCATCGGCATTGCTGCCGTATAGCGATGCCACCAGCGAACCCTGGCCCCGGCGCACCAGGGCCAGCGCATGCGCGCTATCGCGGTAGGGCACCAGCGTGGCCACGGGGCCAAACACCTCGGTGTCGTGCACGCGATCGGCGGCATCCGCGTTGCGCGCACCCAGCAGCGTGGGCCCGACGCAGCAGGCCACGGCCGGATCGGCATCGGCCAGCGCGTGCTTGGCGCCGTCGTGCAGCACCTCGGCTTGCGCCTGCAGATAGGTGAGCCCATCGCGCACGGACGCGAGTTGCGCCCGGCTGACCAGCGCGCCCATGCGCACCGATTCATTGCGGGGATTGCCCACCGTGATCTTGGCCAGGCGGGCGCCGATGGCGTCGGCGGCAGCGCCATACAGCGCCTCGGGCACGAAGATGCGGCGGATGGCCGTGCATTTCTGCCCGGACTTGACGGTCATCTCCCGCGCGGCTTCCTTGGCCAGCAGGTCGAACGCTTCGCTGCCGGCGGCCTCGCCGGGCAGCAGCAGGGCCGAGTTGACGCTGTCTGCCTCGATATTGACGCGCACCGAGCGCTGCGTCACCGCCGCGTGCGACCGGATCAGCGCGGCGGTCTCGGCCGAGCCGGTGAAGGAGACCACGTCGAACGGCTGCAGCTGGCCCAGCAGCCCGGCCGCGCTGCCGCACACCACCGACAGCGCGCCGGGGGGCAACACGCCGGCATCCACCACGTCCCTGACCATGCGCTGGGTCAGCCAGGCGGTGGCCGTCGCGGGCTTCACGATCACGGGCACGCCCGCCAGCAGTGCCGGCGCGGCCTTTTCCCACAAGCCCCAGCTCGGGAAGTTGAAGGCGTTGATCAATAGCGCCACGCCACGCGTGGGCACCAGCACATGCTGCGACTGGAACAGCGGGTCCTTGCCGAGCCGCGCCGCATCGCCGTCGATCAGGTAGCGCCGGGCGCCCAGCGCGTCGCCGAGTTTGGCGTAGGTGCCGAGGGTAAAGATGCCGCCATCGATATCCACGGCGGAATCGTTGTGCACGGTGCCGCTGTTGGCGGTGGCGATCTCGTAATAGGCATCGCGGTTGGCCTGCAGGATCTTGACGATGGCGGCCAGCATGGCGGCGCGCTCGCGGTAGGTCATGGCGCGCAACGCGGCGCCGCCTTGCTCCCGCGCAAAGGCAAAGCCGGCGGCAAGGTCCAGGCCGGTGGCGTCCACGCGCACCAGCGCATTGCCCAGCACGGGGTCGGACAGCGTCGCGCCGGCACCGGAGCCGGCTTGCCAGCGGCCGCCGAGATAGTTGGAGAGCAGTTCGGTCATGGAGGGGATCTCAGCGGGTGAAGTCGATGCGGCCTTCGGGCAGCAGGTAGAGCACGAGCGCGCGGCCATGGCTGACGGTGGGCCGGTGCGCGCTGCCTGGCGGGCAGACCAGCCAGCCGGCGGGGCGGCCGTCGAACTCGGCGGTGTCGTCGATCGGCACGACCAGGTCGATCTCGCCGTTGGGGTGCGTGTGATGCGGGCCGGCGATGTCTGTCATGTCGACCACATCGACGGAGAAGCCGTGGAGGTCCTCGGCCGGCTTGAAGATGCGGCCATAGCGGATGCCGCCACCTTCGCGCTCGCACAGCCAGCCCTCGGCCACGCCGGCCAGGCATGCGTCCTTCAGTTCGGAGTACGTGGTGCTGCCTGCGCCATGTTCGGCATTCAGCCAGGTATCCAGGGCGGCATCGAGAGGGCGGCCGGCAATGCGGGCCGTGAGCCGCGCGATCTGCTCGCGGAATTCGGTTGGGGACATGAAAGGGGCTCCGTTGGACTTAGCCGGGTTGCATACCCGCGCTCCATGCATTATTGTGCATGTGTGAAACATAGAGCCGCGAAGAAACCATGTCAAGCACTATATTGCATGTTCCCGGGTTAACGCGGGAGGCTGCTGACGAGCACGACGCCGATGCCGCGCAAGGCAACGGCAGCGCCACAGAAGCGGGCGGGGCCGAGAAAAACGCCTTTCTCGTCGCATTGGGCGAGCGCGTGCGTGAGCTCCGTTCGCGCCGGGGCTTGACCCGCAAGGCCACGGCGCTGGCCGCGGGTGTGTCGGAGCGGCATCTGGCCAACCTGGAGTACGGCAGCGGCAATGCGTCCATCCTGGTGCTGCTGCAAATCGCCTCGGCGCTGCACTGCTCGCTGGCCGAGCTGCTTGGCGATGTGTCCACCTCATCGCCGGAATGGCTGCTGATCCGGGAACTGCTGGAACACCGCGACGAAGGCACGCTGCGCCGCGTGCGCATTGCCGTTGGCGAGTTGCTCGGGACCGGGGGCGGCAACGCCGCGCGCAGCCCGCGCGTGGCGCTGATCGGGCTGCGCGGCGCCGGCAAGTCCACGCTGGGCGGCATGCTGGCCGAGGATCTGGGCTTTCCCTTTGTGGAGCTCAGCCGCGAGATCGAGAAGTTCGCCGGCTGCAGCATCTCGGAAATCCAGGGGCTGTACGGCATGAACGCCTATCGCCGCTACGAGCGGCGCGCGCTGGAAGAGGCCATCCAGATCTATCCCGAAGCGGTGATCGCCACCCCCGGCGGCCTGGTATCCGACCCCGCCACCTTTAACCTGCTGCTGGCCCATTGCACCACGGTGTGGCTGCAGGCGAGCCCGGAAGATCACATGAACCGCGTGCGCGCCCAGGGCGATTTCCGGCCGATGGCCGCCAGCAAGGAGGCCATGGAAGACCTGCGCCACATCCTGGCCGGCCGTGCCGCCTTCTATTCCAAGGCGGATTTCAGTGTCGACTCCAGCGCCGAGCCGCTGGACTCCACCTTCCTGACGTTGCGGGAGCGGGTCCGCTACGCACTGCAGTTGCCGCTCTGACTCTTTTGCGGATAGATGCACAATATTGCTTGACGGATTTTTAGTGCATGAATTATAGTTCGTTCACTAACACCCGATCCATGCACTATTGTGCTTCATTGCTGAGGAGACACAGCCATGACTACCGCCCCCCGCGTCGAATACCAGACTGACCCGTCCCAGTACAAGCACCTCAAGCTGACGTTCGACGGCCCCATTGCCACGCTGGCGGTAGACATCGATGAGAACGCCGGCCTGCGTCCCGGCTACAAGCTCAAGCTCAACAGCTATGACCTCGGCGTTGACATCGAGCTTAACGATGCGGTCAACCGCATCCGCTTCGAGCATCCCGAGGTGCGCACCGTGGTGGTCACCAGCGGCAAGGACAAGGTGTTCTGCTCCGGCGCCAATATTTTCATGCTGGGCGTCTCCAGCCACTCCTGGAAGGTGAACTTCTGCAAGTTCACCAACGAGACGCGCAACGGGCTGGAAGACTCCTCCAGGCACAGCGGCCTGAAGTTCCTCGCCGCGGTCAATGGCGCCTGTGCCGGCGGCGGCTATGAGCTGGCGCTGGCCTGCGACGAGATCATCCTGGTGGACGACCGCTCCTCCGCCGTGAGCCTGCCAGAAGTGCCGTTGCTGGGCGTGTTGCCCGGCACCGGCGGGCTGACCCGCGTGACCGACAAGCGCCATGTGCGCCACGACCTCGCGGATATCTTCTGCACCACCACCGAAGGCGTGCGCGGCCAGCGTGCCAAGGACTGGCGCCTGGTGGACGACATCGCCAAGCCTGCTGTGTTCGCGCAGAAGGTACAGGAGCGCGCCCTGGCCCTGGCCGCGCAGAGCGACCGCCCGGCGAACGCCAGCGGCGTGGCGCTGACCCCGGTCGCGCGCACGCTGGAGGCCGACGCGCTGCGCTACACCCACGTCACCGTCGAGATCGACCGCGCGGCGCGCAAGGCTACCTTCATTGTGAAAGGCCCATCTGCCACGCAGCCCACGAGCGTCAGCGCCATCGCCGAGGCCGGCGCCGCCTGGTACCCGCTGCAACTGGCGCGCGAACTGGAAGACGCCATCCTGTCGATGCGCACCAACGAGCTCGAGATCGGCACCTGGCTGATCAAGACCGAAGGCGACGCCGCCAACGTGCTGGCCATGGACGCTACCCTGCTCGCCAACAAGGATCACTGGCTGGTGCGCGAGACCATCGGCCTGCTGCGCCGCACGTTCTCCCGCCTGGATGTGTCCTCGCGCAGCCTGTTCGCGCTGATCGAGCCGGGCTCCTGCTTTGCCGGCACCTTCCTTGAGCTGGCACTGGCATGCGACCGCAGCTACCACCTGGCGTTGCCGGACGACGAAGCGCGCGCGCCCAGGATCACCGTGGCCGAGACCAATTTCGGGCTGTACCCGATGGTGACCGGGCAGAGCCGCCTGGGCCGGCGCTTCTACGACGAGCAACCGGCGCTGGACGCGGTGCGCGCCAAGGCCGGGCAGCCGCTGGACGCCGACGCCGCATTCGCGGTGGGCCTCGTCACCGCCAACCCGGACGACATCGACTGGACCGACGAGGTGCGCATCGCGCTGGAAGAGCGCGCGGCCATGTCGCCCGATGCGCTCACCGGCATGGAAGCCAACCTGCGCTTCAACGGCCAGGAGAACATGTTCACCCGCATCTTCGGGCGGCTCACCGCCTGGCAGAACTGGATCTTCCAGCGCCCCAACGCGGTGGGCGAGAAGGGCGCGCTCAAGGTCTACGGCAAGGGTGACAAGGCCGCGTTCGACTGGAACCGCGTCTGACCTGCAATCCGGCAATCGCACACGAAGCCTGACCCGAAGCCGAAGCCGAACCCGAACACGCCGCATCCAACGCATAGCCAGCCCGGAGACCATGATGTCCAGCATCAACTACAGCGACAAGATCCCCAACAACGTCAACCTCAGCGAAGACCGCACGCTGCAGCGCGCGCTCGAGCAATGGCAGCCCAACTACCTGAGCTGGTGGAACGACATGGGCCCGGACGGCTCGCAGGATTTCGATATCTACCTGCGCACCGCTATCAGCGTCGACCCGCAGGGCTGGGCGCACTTTGGCCACGTGAAGATGCCGGACTATCGCTGGGGCATTTTCCTGAACCCCGCCGAGGCCAACCGCAAGATCCACTTCGGTGACCACAAGGGTGAAGACGCCTGGCAGGACGTCCCCGGCGAATACCGCGCCAACCTGCGCCGCATCATCGTCACGCAGGGCGATACCGAACCCGCATCGGTGGAGCAGCAGCGCCACCTCGGCCTGACCGCGCCGAGCATGTACGACCTGCGCAACCTGTTCCAGGTCAACGTGGAAGAAGGCCGCCACCTGTGGGCCATGGTCTACCTGCTGCACAAGTATTTCGGCCGCGACGGCCGCGAAGAAGGCGAAGCGCTGCTGGAGCGCCGCAGCGGCCAGCAGGACAACCCGCGCATCCTGCAGGCGTTCAACGAACAGACCCCGGACTGGCTGTCGTTCTTCATGTTCACCTACTTCACCGACCGCGACGGCAAGTTCCAGTTGTGCGCGCTGGCCGAGAGCTCGTTCGATCCGCTTGCCCGCACCACCAAGTTCATGCTGACCGAGGAAGCGCACCACATGTTCGTTGGCGAGAGCGGCGTATCGCGCGTGATCCAGCGCACCTGCCAGGTGATGAACGAGCTCAAGACCGACGACCCGGCCCGCCTGCGCGCCGCCGGCGTGATCGACCTGCCGACCATCCAGCGCTACCTGAACTTCCACTACAGCGTGACCATCGACCTGTTCGGCGCGGATGAGTCGAGCAACGCCGCCACCTTCTACAGCACCGGCCTCAAGGGTCGCTACGAGGAAGGCAAGCGCACCGACGACCACGTGCTCAAGGGCCAGACGTACAAGGTCCTGCAGGCCACCGGCGGCCAACTGGTCGAGAAGGAAGTGCCGATGCTCAACGCGCTCAACGAAGTGCTGCGCGACGATTACATCAAGGACAGCGTGGCCGGCGTGGACCGCTGGAACCGCGTCATCGACAAGGCCGGCATCCCGCTGCGCCTGAAGGTCCCGCACAAGGCGTTCCACCGCAATATCGGCGCACTCTCCGGCGTGAAGATCTCGCCGGATGGCCGGGTGATCTCGGATGCGGAATGGAAAGCCAACGTCGACCAGTGGCTGCCGAGCGAGACCGACCGCGCCTATGTGGCGAGCCTGATGGGCCGCGTGGTGGAACCCGGCAAGTTCGCCGGCTGGATCGCGCCGCCGGTGATGGGCATCAACCGCCAGCCGGTGGATTTCGAGTACGTGCGCTTCAACTGAGCGGCACACAAGAAGACAGTGGCGCGAGGGCCTGCGGGCCCCCATGCCCGAAGGCCCCGGCCACAGGGGTCGCATCACCCCCGGAGTTCGCCATGGACATGTCCGACATCCAGGTCATCAGGCAGCACCTGATCGACCCCGAGATCTGCATCCGCTGCAATACCTGCGAGGCCACCTGCCCGGTCGCCGCCATCACCCACGATTCGCGCAACTACGTGGTCGATGCGGACAAGTGCAACGGCTGCATGGCCTGCATCTCGCCGTGCCCGACCGGCTCGATTGACAACTGGCGCACCATGCCGCGCGCCAAGGCGTACAGCATCGTCGAGCAGTTTGGCTGGGACACGCTGCCCGACGACCTCTCGCCCGAGCAACTTGCCGAGGAAGGCGTGGCGGCGGATGCAGAACCGGTTCTCGAATCCGCGGCGGTGTCATTGCCTGCGGCTGTCACCGGCGACGACGTATTCAACAGCGCCCAATACGGCGCCACCGTGCCGCCGTGGTCGGCGGCGCACGCCTATACCAACCTCTACGGCGCCAAGTCCGCCGCTCGCTCCGTCACGGCCACCGTGGTCGGCAATGCGCGCGTCACCGCGGTCGGGCGTGACTACGATACGCACCATATCGTGCTGGACTTCGGCACCGCGCCGTTCCCGGTGCTGGAAGGCCAGTCCATCGGCATCGTGCCGCCCGGCGTGGATGCCAGCGGGCGCCCGCACCATGCGCGCCAGTATTCGCTCGCCAGTGCGCGCAATGGCGAGCGGCCCGGCTACAACAATATCTCGCTGACCATCAAGCGCGTGCTGGAAGACCACCAGGGCAATCCGGTGCGTGGCGTGGCGTCGAACTATATGTGCGACCTGCAGGTGGGCGACAAGGTAGATGTGATCGGGCCATTTGGCGCGAGCTTCCTGATGCCTAACCATCCACGCTCCAATATCGTGATGATCTGCACGGGCACCGGCAGCGCACCGATGCGCGCGATGACGGAATGGCGCCGCCGGCTGCGCAAGTCGGGCAAGTTCGAGGGCGGCAAGCTGATGCTGTTCTTCGGCGCGCGCACGCAGGAGGAGCTGCCTTACTTTGGCCCGCTGCAGAGCTTGCCCAAGGACTTCATCGATATCAATCTTGCATTCTCGCGCACGCCGGGGCAGCCCAAGCGCTATGTGCAGGACGTGATGCGCGAGCGCGCGGCCGACCTGGGCCCGTTGCTGGCGGACCCGAACACCTGCTTCTACGTCTGCGGGCTGAAGAGCATGGAGGAGGGCGTGGTGCTGGCTTTGCGGGACGTGGCGCAGCAGGCGGGTTTGTCGTGGGACACGGTGGGTGCCGCGCTGAAGAAGGATGGGCGGCTGCACCTGGAGACGTATTGATAGGGTGTGAACTACAACCATATGGATGCGCCAAAGCCGTTTGGAATGACGACGGCTGCTCGCTCCCTCTCCCCTCATGGCTTAGGTGTGCCCACATTTTTTGAACAACTAGCTGTTCTCCCTACACCCATCTCCACCGGACAGCTATTCATCCTGCTGGAATATCCGATACATCTCC
>FTGR01000543.1_pt1 | contig 31242 bp, 27 predicted proteins | sample 1640751 | NCBI WGS metagenome assembly FTGR01 (sample SAMEA3914789, study PRJEB12502) | metagenome | biome: forest; material: soil | place: Canada | collected 2011-07-03 | depth 0.3 m
CGCCTCGTCGGCAAGCCAAAAGAGCGGAAAAGAGGGACCCATGTCTGAGCATCGCCCTAAGGCGATGTGAGTTTGGGTCCCGGCCGCTCTTTTGGCTTGACGACGAGGAGTCTTTCGCCGCATCCGGGTCGCCTTCTTTGCCTACTTTCTTGGCGAGACAAGAAAGTAGGTCGCCGCCCCGCAGGGGCGGTGAAACTGCCTTTGACTTTAAGCTTTTGACGTTAAGCCGTTGAAATTTGCACCTCTGTCAGCAGCCTGAGACCCACGCATTGGCGGGTCTTTTTTATCTGCCGGCGCTTGCACTCAAACGATGCGGCAGGCTTCGTCGAACGACAGCCGCGGGCTGCGCGGGAACAGCTTGTCAGCCTCGCCATAGCCCAGGTTCACCAGGAAATTGACCGACCACTTGCCGTCGGCGAAGAAGGCAGCATTGACCTTGGCGGCATCGAAACCGGCCATCGGGCCGCAATCCAGGCCAAGGGCGCGCGCGGCCAGGATGAAATAGCCGCCTTGCAGCGAGCTGTTCATCAGTGCGTCGCGGGCGATCTTTTCCGGCTGGCCGGCGTACCACGAACGCGCATCGGCGTGCGGGAACAGCTTGGGCAGCTGATCGTGGAAGGCGTTGTCGAAGGCGACGATGGCGGTGACCGGTGCCGAGCGGGTCTTCTCGACGTTACCTGCCGACACGCACTCGACCAGGCGAGCCTTTTCCGCCACGCTCTTGACGAAGACGATGCGCGCCGGCGAACCGTTGGCAGCCGTCGGGCCAAACTTCATCGCGTCATAGATCTGGTGAAGCACGGCATCGTCCACTTGACGGTCTTGCCACACGTTGTGGGTACGCGCTTCGGTGAACAGCTGGGCGATTGCAACCTGGTCGATCGGTTTCATGCGGTCGGTTCCTGAACGAGAAGTAAGAACCGGATTGTATCTAAGACGCCGCCCGCGCCCCACTAGCGATTTTGAGCAAGGGGTTCAATTCTGTTGCACATCCTGCGCGCCGGAACCCTTGCGGGTCAGCCAAAGCACGCCCGCCAGGATCAAGCCACCGCCAAGCGCCTGCGTCAGCCCCACATGCTCCCCCAGCAAAAGCGCCGCCAAGATCACCGTTACCACCGGCTCCAATGTGGACAACATCGAAGCCCGCGCCGCGCCAAGCCGTTGCAAGCCGGCAAAGAAGGTCAGGATCGCCAGGACCGTGGACAGCAACGCGATCGCCAGCATCGCCAGCCAGCCTGCGACGCTCTGCGGGAACTGCGGGGGCACGCCGGCGCCCGCGCGCAACATCCCCACCACGACATAGACCACCGCCGCCGCACTGCACACCACGGTGGTGGTGGCCAGAGGATTGACACCCGCCGTCACGCGCGCGCCCACGATGATGTAGACCGAGTAGATCGCGGCCGAGGCCAGCCCAAGCCCGATGCCCAGCGCCGAGCCCTGGCCACCGCCCACCGTGAGCCCCGCCCCGACCGAGCACAGCATGAGCGCGATCACGGATGCCGTGCCGAGCCGTTCCTTGAGGAAAATGGCGGCGAGGATGGTGACAAAGAGCGGGTACAAGTAAAGCAGCAAGGCCACCAGGCTGGCCTGGGCATGATTGAGCGCGGTGAAAAAGCAGAATGATTGGCCGACATAGCCGATGCCGCCCATGGCGGCCAGCGCCAGCACCTTGCGCCAGCCCGGCAGGCTAACGCCACGCAGGCGCATCGCGAACGCCAGCGCGCCCGCGGCCAGCACGAAACGCACCGCCAGCAGGCCGTAGACATCGGCACCCGCGTCGTAGGCAAAGCGCGCGAAGATCGCCATGGCGCCAAAGGCGCTGGCCGACAGGGCGATCAGCAACACGCCCGCGAGCTGCTCACGGGCATGACGCAGGGGCGGCCGGACACTAGCGGAGGAGGAGCGGGAAGCGGACATGGCGGCGCGCGGGCAGGAAATGGACCGGCGACGCCGGGCAACGCCGCATTCTAGTGGCTGGCAGGCCGATTCGGTCAGCTTGCGGGCGGCGGACTTGCGCTGCGCTGCAGCAGTGGATGAGCTCGTTTACAATAGCGGGCATCATGTTCAATCCCTCCCGCGAAGAAGTCCGCCGTTTTTTCTGCGAAGCCTGGCAGAAGCAACGCGCAGGCAGCATCCTCACCCCCCTCGAAGTCATTGCGGTCGACTGGATCGGCGAGCATCCCGAGTATCACAGCCTGCTGACCGACACGGAAGGCGCGCTGACTCAGGATTACACGCCTGAAGGCGGCCAGACCAATCCCTTCCTGCACCTGGCCATGCACCTGTCGATCTCCGAGCAGGTATCCATCGACCAGCCCCCGGGCATCCGCCGCGCCTACGAATCCCTGGCGCAGCGCCTGGACTCACCGCACGAGGCGCAGCATCAGGTCATGGAATGCCTCGGTGAAATGCTTTGGCAGGCACAGCGCACCGGCATGCCACCGGATGGCGAGCAATACATCGCTTCGATCCAGCGCCGCGCTACCCGCTAGGTGACGTCCCGGGCCCATCGGAACTGGGTACAAATCATCACAAAATTCTGGCGCATGGCGTGATAGTCACGTGATAGGCTGTACCGCGTCGCAATATCCTGCCGCGTGCGCATCACCTCTTCGCGAGGCTGCGCTGCCCTTACCCCATGCTGCCCAGCACGCTCAAGCCCGAGATCTGCCGCGCTGCGGCCAAGCCCCCCGCCCTCCTGCTGGCGCTCGCCCTCCTGGCCGCCTGGCCGCTATCTAGCCACGCTGCCGTGGCACTGCTGCAGCCACCAAAGGTGGTCGACGGCACCAAGCCCCTGACCCTGACCTTGTTGTTGAGCGCCGACGGCGCGAACCGTAGCTTCCTCGTCCCCCAGGCGATCGACGTCACGGCTTCGGCCGATCTGCAGGCCCCCGTCAGGCTCAGCATGCAACGCGTCACCGCGGGTCCCGCCACGATCAAATTGCGCAAGGGCGAGCACCGCACCGTCGAGTACAGCGCGGCATTGCCGCCCAACCTGCGTGGCGTGGTGCGACTGGATCCCGTGGACATCGACGCCGCGCCTGTGCTGGTCACGCTCAACCGCGCCCCGCGCGCCGACGACCCGCCATCGGCCCAGGTCGCGGCAACCCCGGCACTCGCAACACGTGTCGAAGGCAGCCCCCAGGCTGCGCCGGTTGTGCCTGTCATCCCGGTAGCAGCCGCCAGCCAGGCGGCCCCCATCCAGCCAGACCTGCAAGACCAGGGGCGGCTGACCTTCAACGACCCGATGTACTTCATGGCCGGGGCGCATGGCGGGGCCAACGCCAAGTTCCAGTTCAGCTTCAAGTTCCGCATCTACCAGGGCGAGAACCCGGCTTCGCGCGGCTTGCTTGAAAACCTGTACTTCGGTTACACGCAGTTTTCGCTGTGGGATTTGTCGAGCGACTCGCGGCCGTTCCGCGACACCAACTACCGGCCGAGCCTGTTCTATTACCTGTCGGACACCGGGGTACAGAACCGCGTGATCAGACGGCTCTCGCTCGCCGCCGGCCTGGAGCATGAGTCGAATGGCCGCGACGGCGACCAGTCGCGCAGCATCAATACGGTGTTCGTCAAACCCACGTTTTACCTGGGGGACATGACCAACTGGCACTGGAGCATCTCGCCCAAGCTGTACTACTACATCGAGAAGAACGACAACTCGGACATTGCCAGCTACCGGGGCTACATGGACCTGAAGCTGGCCTACGGCAAGCCGGACTCATGGGAGTTCGCCACCACCCTGCGCAAAGGCACGCAGAAGTACTACGGCAGCGTCGATGCGTCGGTGACGTATCCGCTGGCCAGGCTGATCCCCGGCACGGCGGGTTACCTGATGGCGGGCTATTTCGTGGGTTATGGCGAGAGCTTGCTGGACTACAACCACAAGCTGCCTTGGCAATTCCGGCTGGGATACGCGCTGTCGCGCTGACCCGCCTAACCGGCCAGCGGCTTGCCGCTAGCCTTCAGCCGCGCGTTGGCCACCGCCGCGGCAAACTGGCCCTGCCCATGCCAGCCGGTGGCCCGCCCCAGCTTCTTGCCCTTGTGGAAGAACATGAAGACCGGGATGCCGTGCAGGCCGAAGCGCTTGCCCAGCTCCGGGTGCGCATAGACGTTGGCGTGCAGCCAGTGCAACTCCAGCGCCCGCACCGGCGCCGGATTGGCCAGCATGGCTTTTTTCGCCATCTCGCAATTGAAGCAGTCCACACCCCAGAAAAACACACAAACCAGCGCATCGCCAGCAGCGGCGATGGCGCCATCGATGTCGGCACCATCTACCGCGCGCATGCCGAACGCGTCGAAGACGCGGTGGTCGAGGTGCGCCGCCGGATCCACGGCGGTGCCAGGCATGGCGGGGTTGTCTGGCTTTGTGGACATAGACGTCTCCGGCAATGGAAAACGCCCGGGCCAGCGGCACCGGGCGTTGCTTGTGCCAGCCCGCCGGGCGGACAGCAAAGAGGTTGCGCTTACTTGGGTGCGGACACCGTAACCAGCGCCGGGCGCAGCACGCGATCAGCAATCGTGTAGCCGCGCTGCAGCACCGTGACCACGGTGTTCGGCTCCTGCGGCGCCGGCACCATCGAAATGGCCTGGTGACGGTGCGGATCGAACTTCTCGCCAACCGGGTTCAGCTCGACGATCTTGCCCTTCTCGAAAGCGCTGACGAGCTGGCGGGCGGTCAGTTCGACCCCTTCGCGCAGCTTGGCGATATCGCCCGACCCGTCGGCCAGCGCCGCCTGCAGGCTGTCCATCACGGGCAGCAGGTAGTCGGCAAAGGTCTCAATGGCGAATTTATGGGCCTTGGCGACGTCCTCCTGGGCGCGGCGGCGGATGTTCTCGCCCTCCGCGGTAGCCCGCAGGAACATGTCGTAGTTCTCCTTGGCCTTGGCTTCAAGCGCGGCCAACTGGGCCGCCACGTCCGCCGCGGCGGCGTTCTCGGCCTGGCCGGCCGGGGCGGTGTTCAGCTCCTCGCTGGCTGGCGTGAGCGGCGGCGTGGTGGATGGCGTCTGCTTCTGTTCTTCCATGTCGATCCGTATCAAAACAAAGACGCGGCCTGCCTGGCGCAGGCCGCCGGGTGGTCAATCGGCAAATGTAGCCTGCAGTTGGTGGCAGGCCCTCAATTTTCAAGAGCGCACAGCGACGGTGCACTGAAACACAAGGTTACAAATGGGGGTGCGCGGAAATAGGGGTCATATTGCTTTGCAACAGCGCACACCCTAAGATGAAACCGTATAAAAATGACAAAAATAACGGGGTCGAAGATGCAACTCAAGTGGGGCCACTCTCGAAAGGTTAGCCATGCATAAGCTGCCTGTTCTGACGGTCTTCCTTCTCGCCGCATTATCGGTGATGACAGCCTTCATCTGCCTCTCTGGCGCCTTCACGCCACGAGACACCGAATACGGCAGCGGCAAGGCGGTATTCAAGCATTACATCGTTCCCTACGTTCGCTGACCCAGCCGGGTGATTGCGGGCGACTGCACGTGCGGCCGTCCGCCTCACCCTCTGACCCCGTCGATCTGCCGACGGTCACGCTTGGTCGGGCGCCCCTGCAGCTTCGATGCAGGCTCCACGTTAAGGCGCCGATTCTCGGCATCCTGCCGCCGGCGCGCCTCGCTGGCCTCGGTTTCCGCATAGAGCGTCTGGGCTACCGCAGCCGGGCCGCGCAGCCCTGCAATCCCTTTCACCACGACTTCCCAGCGTTGCTGGTGCGCCTCCAGGACGACGGTGTCTCCCGGCTTCACCTCGCGCGAACTCTTGCACGCCTGGCCGTTGACCTGCACCTTGCCACGCTCCACCGCCTCGGCGGCCAGCGAGCGGGTCTTGAAGAAGCGCGCGCACCACAGCCATTTATCGATGCGCAGGCGGGCATCGGCCTCGAAAGATACACTCATGTCGTCACCTCCATGCGTTGAGCAGCGCCACGCTCATGCCGCGGCGCCGCGCGTCTGCGCTTGCGTGCGGCGGGCCTCCAGCTCATGCGGATGCGGCAGCCGCAGCGGCCAGCCCTGCAAGTGCTGCAAGCCGATCTCCGCCAGCCCGGCAATCCAGCTTTCCGAATCGTTGAGGCAAGGAATATAGTGGAACACCTTGCCGCCTGCCACATGGAACTCGGAGCGCCCTTCCATCGCGATCTCCTCCAGTGTCTCGAGGCAATCGGCCGGAAAGCCCGGGCAAAACACGTCGACCCGCCCGGTGCCGACCTTGCCGAGTTCCTGCAAGGTGGGCGCGGTATAGGGCTGCAGCCACTCCGCCTTGCCAAAGCGCGACTGGAAAGTGACCTGGTACTGCCCAGGCTGCAGGCCCAGTGCCTCGCCCAGCAGGCGCCCGGTCTTGAGGCACTCGCAATGATAGGGATCGCCGAGTTCCAGCGTGCGGCGCGGCACGCCGTGGAACGACAGGATCAGCTTGTCGCCCCGCGCGAAATCCGGCGTGCCATGCTGCGCCCAGTATGCCCCCACCTGCTGGTGCAAGGCGGCAATGTACGCCGGATGGTCGTGGAAATGCTTGACCAGCCGCAGCTCCGGCTGGTTTCGCCACTGCTTGAGTACCCGGAACACCTCGTCGAAGCCCGTCGCCGTGGTGGTGCCGGAGTACTGCGGGTACAGCGGCAGCAGCAGGATGCGCTCGGTCCCCTGGCGGCGCAGCGCTTCCAGCACCGAGCCGATCGACGGATTGCCGTACCGCATGGCGCACGCCACGGTCACTTCATGGCCTTGCTGGTTCAGCAGCAGCTGCAGGGCGTGTGCCTGGCGCTCGGTGTGCACCAGCAGCGGGGAACCCGTCATATGGGCCTCGCGCAGCCAGATCGACTCGTACTTCATCGCCGAGGCGCGCGAGCGCAGCGGCACGATGATGCCGTACAGCAGCGGCAGCCAGGCCGCGCGCGGGATCTCCACCACACGCGGGTCGGACAGGAACTGCTTGAGGTAGCTGCCGACCGCCTTCGGCGTTGGCGCATCCGGCGTGCCAAGGTTGATCAGCAGGATGGCCGTGCGCGGCGCCTGGCCATGCTGGTAGGCCGGTTCGGGAGTAAACGTCATGTAATTTCCGGTGTGGCGGGGCGGCGCCGGCACAAGGCGCGCGGCAGCCAGGGCTCGCCGAGCTTACAGGATCTGGGGAACAGGCAGTCTGTGAGACCGGGCCAGGCCAACACTAGTTCTGGCTGAGCGCGCTGGACAACAGGCGCGCGGTGATGTCGACGATCGGAATGACCCGTTCGTAGGCCATGCGGGTCGGCCCGATCACCCCGAGCGTGCCGACGATCTGGCCGTCGACTTCGTAGGGCGCGGTAATGACCGCCATGTCTTCCAGCGGCACCAGCTTGCTCTCGCCGCCGATGAAGATCTGCACGCCCTGGGCGTGGCTGGAGACATCGAGCAGCTTGAGCAGGCCGGTCTTGTGCTCGAACACGTCGAACAGGCGGCGCAGCTTTTCCATGCTGGAGGACAGGTCCTCCACCTCCAGCAGCTTGCGCTCGCCCGAAATGAAGACGTGATCGTCGTCCCCCTCGGCCATGGCGCTGCTGCCCGCCTCGACCGCCGCCTGCATCAGCTGCGACATATCCATGCGCAGCGCCTGCAGCTCGCCGCGCAGGTGGTTGCGCACGTTGTCGAAACTCATGCCGGCAAAGTGCGAGTTGATGAAATTGGCGGCTTCGACCAGCTGGGACGGGGTGTACGGCAGCTCGGTCTGGATGATGCGGTTCTGCACGTCGCCCTCAGGGGTGACGATGATCAGCAGGATGCGCTTGTCCGACAGCCGCATGAATTCGACCTGGCGGAACGCCTGGGCGCGCCGTGGCGTCATCACCACGCCGGCGAATTGCGACAGGTTGGACAAGGTGTGCGCCGCCGAGGTGATCATCCGCTGCGGCCCGAGCTGCTGGCCCTGCAGCTGGCCCCGGATCTTGCCGGTCAGCTCGGCCAGGTTGAGCGCGCCGTCCAGCGGCTGGGCGGTCAGCATGGTATCGACGAACAGCCGGTAGCCACGCGGCGTGGGGATACGCCCGGCCGAGGTATGCGGGCTGGTAATGAACCCCATTTCCTCCAGGTCGGACATCACATTGCGGATGGTCGCCGGAGACAGGTCGAGCCCCGAGTACTTCGACAAGGTTCGAGAGCCCACGGGCAGCCCCTCGGCGATGTAGCGCTCGATGAGGGTTTTGAGAAGCGTTTTCGCACGTTCATCCATGATGTTCCTGATTTTACGCAAGTTTTCACCATTCGGGCGGCTCATCCGCGATCCGGCCCGGCGGCGAGCGCCCTCCTGCTGACAATGGTCACGGCGGTATGGTCTAATCCCGGCATGTCTTCGCTCCCCAAGCCCGGCGCCGCGCGCGCCCCATTTCGCACCGTCGCCCTGATCGGCAGGTACGCCACTGCCGGCATCGAGGGCCCGCTGGAAGAGCTGGCCGCCTGTATCCTCAGGAACGGCCAGGATGTGGTGTTCGAGCGCGAAACCGCCCTGGCCACCGGGCTGACCGACTATCCGGCGCTGGCGCCCAACGAAATCGGCAAGCATGCCGATGTGGCGGTGGTGCTCGGCGGCGACGGCACCCTGCTGGGCCTGGCGCGCCAGCTGGCCGGCTACCCGGTGCCGCTGATCGGCGTGAACCACGGGCGCCTCGGCTTCATGACCGACATCCCGTTGGAGGATGTGCACTCGGTGCTCCCGGACATGCTGGCGGGCCGCTACGAGTCCGAGACCCGCATGCTGCTGGAGTCCCAGGTGGTGCGCGACGACGGCGTGATCTTCTCCGCGCTGGCCTTCAACGACGTCGTGGTCAACCGTTCCGGCATTTCCGGCATGGTCGAGCTGGCGGTGTCGGTGGACGGCCACTTCATGTACAACCAGCGCTCCGACGGCCTGATCGTCTCCACGCCGACCGGCTCGACCGCCTATGCGCTGTCGGCAGGCGGCCCGATCCTGCACCCTACCTTGTCGGGGCTGGTGCTGGTGCCGATTGCCCCGCATGCGCTGTCCAACCGCCCGATCGTCCTGCCGCACGATGCCGAGGTGTCGATCGAGGTCGCCACGGCGCGCGACGCCAGCGTGAACTTCGACATGCAGTCGCTGACCTCGCTGCTGCCGGGCGACCGCATCGTGGTGCGCCGCTCGGCCAAGACCGTCAACCTGCTGCACCCGATCGGCTACAACTATTACGCCACGCTGCGCAAGAAGCTGCACTGGCACGAGTACCCGAGCGAAGACAACCGGCTCTGATCCGCCCCGGTCCGCACCGAACCGGCCCAGATCCGCCCCCTGACATCACCCAGCCCCGACCAGTCGACCACGATGCTGCGCAGCCTGTCCATCCGCGATTTCGTCATCGTCGATACGCTCGACCTCGACTTCTCCCCGGGCTTCACCGTCTTCACCGGCGAGACCGGCGCCGGCAAATCGATCCTGATCGATGCGCTGGCCCTGGTGCTGGGTGAGCGTGCCGATGCCGGCGTGGTCCGCGAAGGCGCCGCCCGGGCCGGCATCAGCGCCACCTTCTCCACCCCGGCCGGGCTCGACGCGTGGCTGGCCGAACATGACCTCACCGGCGACGAAGGCACGGTGCTGCTGCGCCGTACCGTCGACGCCAGCGGGCGCAGCAAGGCCTTTATCAACGGCGGCGCCGCCACGCTGGGCCAGCTGCGCGACATCGGCGACCGCCTGGTCGATATCCACGGCCAGCATGCCCATCAGTTGCTGCTGCGCCCGGACGCCCAGCGCCTGCTGCTCGATGCGCATGCCGGGCTCACCGCGCAGGCCGGCGCGGTGGCCGAAGCCTGGCGCTCGTGGCGCGCGTGCGTGCGCCAGCGCGAAACCGTCGAGCACCGCTCGCGCGAGATGCAGCTGGAACGCGAGCGGCTCGAATGGCAGGTCGGCGAGCTCGAGAAGCTGGCACCCCAACCCGGCGAATGGGAAGACATCCAGGCCGAGTACAACCGGCTGTCACACGCCGCCGGGCTGATCGAGGGCAGCCGCGCTGCGCTGGAGGCGCTGTCCGAGGCCGATGGCTCGGTGCTGTCGGGGCTCAACAGCGTGGTGCAGCGCCTGCGCCAGATGGCTGACGTCGACCCCGCGCTGGGTGACGTCCTGGCGGCGCTGGACCCGGCGCTGGTCCAGGTCGAGGAGGCCGCGCACTCGCTCAACCGCTACGTCGACCGGATCGACCTGGACCCCGAACGCTTGCAGGTGGTGGAGGCGCGCATGCAGGCGCTGCACACCACCGCGCGCAAGTACCGGATGCCGCCGGAGCAGTTGCCGGACGAACTGATGGCGCGCCGCCAGCAACTGGACGATCTCCAGTCCGCCCAGGACCTGAACAAGGCGATGGCGCGCGAGGCCGCGGCCCGCGCCGCCTACCTCACCATCGCCCAGCACCTCGGCGCCGCCCGCAAGATGGCGGCCGAAAGCCTGTCGGCCGCCGTGACGGATGCCATGCAGGGCCTGTCCATGGCGGGCGGCAGTTTCGCGGTGGCGCTGCACCCGCTCGACGAAGGGCAAAGCCATGGGCTGGAACAAGTCGAGTTCCTGGTGGCAGGCCATGCCGGCGTCAGCGCGCGCCCCCTGGCCAAAGTGGCGTCGGGCGGCGAGCTGGCTCGGATCAGCCTGGCGATTTCCGTCATTACCAGCGAGGCCGCGCCCACCCCGACCCTGATCTTCGACGAGGTCGACACCGGCATCGGCGGCGCGGTGGCCGAGGTGGTGGGCCGCCGCCTGCAGGAACTCGGCCGCGCTCGCCAGGTGCTGTGCGTGACCCACCTGCCCCAGGTGGCCGCCCAGGCCGGCGCCCACCTGCTGGTCAGCAAGGAGACCAGCCAGCCCGACGGCAACGGCTCGGTCACCCGCTCGCGCATCCGCGCCCTCGACGCCGCCGGCCGCGTGGTCGAAACCGCACGCATGCTGGGTGGGACCACCGTGACGGCCACCACAGTGCAACACGCCGAGGAGATGCTCGCGCAAGGCCTGCGCGGCACCACCGGCACGGCCCGGGAAACGCGCCGTTCGCGGCGCAGCGCAGGCTGATTGCCCGCGCCCTGGCCAGCAACCATTCAGGAGTTTCCCCATGTCACTCGGCAAACAGCCGCACTCCCGCTCACTGGCTCGCCCGCTGCGAATCACCGCCGCCTGCGGCCTGCTGGCCCTGCTAGCCCTGACCGCTTGCCAGGCGCAACAGCGCCCGTCGGCGCCGCCGCTCAACAGCATCAGCGCCGATCGCGCCGTAGGCGATATCATGGTGCGTTTCTCCGCGCCGCCCGTCACCGTGTCCGAAGAAGCCGATCGCTTGCTGGCGTCGATTGCCGGCCCGATCCGCTTCGTCGTCAAGCGGCCCATGTCGGGCGGCGTCTGGCTGGTCACCGCGATCTCCGCGTCGGCCGATGCCACGATCGACCAGGCGGTCGCCACGCTGCGCGGCGCCCCTCGCATCGAGCTGGCCGAGCCTGACCGCGTGCTCAAGCCGAATCGCACCCAGCCCACCGGCCGCGACATGCCGGCGAGCTGAATCCGGCGGCTGCCCGATTGCTGTCGTCGGAATGCATGGCCTGGACGTTGAAGGTTGAAGATTGCAGGTAGAAGATTGCAGGTTGAATGCTGTAACCGCGGTCAGTCCGAAGCGGGCTCAACGGGAGAACGTAGACATGCAGGCACAGCGTCAATTCCGATCCGGCAAAACGCGGCGCACACCGCGCCATGCAGCCCTGCTGCTGGCGCTGGGCGCCGCCCTCTGGCTGGGCGCCCCCGCCGCAGCCAGCGCGGCCCCCGACCCCGCCGCGCGCCCCGCGCCGCACTACACCGGCAACTTTATCGTGCGCTGGCGCGACGGCAGCACAAGCACAACCACCAGCATGAGCGCCAGCAGCGCCGGCGCGAGCGACAGCGCTGCCGCCAGCGGCCTGTCCGAGCGCATGCTGAGCGTGCGCCAGAGCACTGGCGTGGCGCTCTCGGTCAAGCGCCAGATGGGCGGCAGCCTGCAGCTGCTGAGCGTTTCCGGCAGCGATGCCGCCGACCCGGAAGGCACCGCCGCCCGGCTGCGCCAGGATCCGCGCATCGCGGATGTGGTGCCGGACCGCTGGCTGCGGCTGCACGACACCGTGCCCAACGACCCTGAGTTCGCGCTCAACCAGCCCTACCTCGGCACCCCCGCCCAGGTGGTGGGCGGCGTGAACCTGCCGCCCGCCTGGGACCGCACGCGCGGCAGCAGCAGCCTGGTGATCGCCGTGCTCGACACGGGCTCCCTGCCGCACCCGGATCTTGCCGGCCGCCTCGTGCCCGGCTATGACTTCATCACCGATCCGTCCATCGCCAACGACGGTGGGGGCCGGGACGCCGACGCCACCGACGCCGGCGACGGCGTGCCGGTGGGGTTCACCTGCCCAGGCACCTCCACGCCTACCACGACCGCCACCAACAATAGCTGGCACGGTACCCGCGTGGCGGGCACGCTTGGCGCACTCACCAATAACGGGGTGAACATCGCCGGCGTGGACTGGAACGCCCGCATCCAGCCGGTGCGCGTCTCCGGCCGCTGCGGCGCGCTGCTCTCGGACACCGTGGACGGCATGCGCTGGGCCGGCGGCCTGTCCGTGCCCAATGTGCCGGCCAACCCCACCCCGGCGCGCGTGATCAACGTAAGCCTGGGCGGCGGGACCTGTTCCAGCATCGAGCAGCAAGCCGTGACTGACCTCGCCGCGAATGGCGTGGTGGTGGTCGCCGCCACGGGCAACAGCGCCGGCGCGGTCGAGGCGCCTGCCGACTGCAGCGGCGTGGTGGCCGTGACGGCGCACGCCAATGACGGCGAGAACGCCAGCTATGCCAATGTGGGGCCGCAGGTTGCGCTGAGCGCGCCGGGCGGTGGCTGCGGCAACTCCAAGGTGTCGGGCGGCAAATGCTCGGTGGCGGAGTCGTTCATCCGGGCCCTGTCCAATGACGGCACCACCTCGCTTGGCAACTACATCGTCAACAACTCGCAAGGCACCAGCTTTGCCGCGCCACTGGTATCGGGCGTGGTGTCGCTGATGCTCGCCGCCAATCCGGCGCTCACGCCCGCCCAGGTACTTGCCACCTTGAAGAGTTCGGCACGGCCCCATCCGGCCGGCACCTATTGCACGGCTACCGCCAATGCCGGCAAATGCGGCGCGGGCCTGCTCGATGCCAATGCAGCCGTGGCCGCCGGCACGCAGGTGGTCCAGCCGGCGCCCGCTGCGCCAGCCACCTCCTCGGGCGGTGGCGGCGCGCTGTCGTGGCCGCTCGCGCTCGGGCTGTGCGCGCTTGGCCTGCTGCTGAACTGGGTCGGACGCCGCCGGCGCCCGGTGAAATCGCGTTGAAATCGCATTGAAGTCATGGTGAACGCGGGGCACCGGCCGGCCTGCGCCGGCTGCGTCCCCTCGCAGCGCGCCTATGCGCGTGGCTGGCCGTGGCGGCGCTGCCACCACTCCTGGACCAGCCATAGGCCCAGGCCGGCCAGCGCGCCGGCCGCGTGCGAGATACGCACGACCCCGAACCCCCACTGCGCATCGAATACCACCGGCGCGAGCCACGACTGCTCAAGCCAGGTCTTGACCAGCACCCCAAGGCAGAGCGCCACGCCGAGCACGCGCGACACGCCGCTGCCATGGAGCAGGCGCAGCCCGCCCCACAAGGCCAACCCGTGCAATGCGCCGGACAACCCGCCGTACCAACCCACCGACGGCACCCGGCATAGCGCCAGTTGCACCGCTACGCCGCAGGCGAGCAGGACCGCCAGCATCGCGCCGGCGCGCGCCTCGCGGCCAATCAGCAGGAACAGGCCCGCGGCGGCCAGCAGGTCCGCCAGCCAGTGCTGCCAGCCAAGGTGGACCCACATGGCCGTCAGCAGGCGCCACCATTGGCCCGCCGCACCGTGACCCATGACCGCATCGCGCAGATAGAGCCCGTGCGCGTGCAGCCAGGGGACGAAGGTAAATGCGGCACCCAGGGCGGCCGTTAGCGCCAGTACGGCCAGCACGCCCAGCCATCCCGGCCAGCGCGCCGCGCCGGCCGCCTGCGGGTTCATCTGGCGCCGGTGGCAACCGGCTCGCCGAACACCGCTTGCCAGAGGGTGCGCACGTGTTCCGCCTCTTGCGCCACCACGGCCGGCGCGACGCGCGCATGAACCTGCCCGTCCAGGCGCAACTGGTGCTGGCGGGCGCGGAATGCGCGATACGCGTCGCCCACCTCGCGCGCCAGCGTGGCATCGATCAGGCCGATCTCGCCAGCGGTGCGCAGCAGCGCGATATTGCCGGCATTGCGCGTGAGCGCAGGATGATCGTGGCTGTGCAACAGCACGAGGTATTGCACCGCGAACTCGATGTCGACCATGCCGCCGCGATCATGCTTGAGGTCGAACAAACCGCTTGGGTTGGGATGCCCCTCGGCCACCTTGTGGCGCATGGCGACGATCTCGCCGCGCAGCGTGGCGGCGTCGCGCGGCTGGCGCAGGATCTCGTCGCGCAGGCTTTCGAAGTGCGAGCCGATCTCGGGGTCGCCCGCGCAAAAACGCGCGCGCGTGAGCGCCTGGTGCTCCCACACCCACGCAGTGTTGTCGCCCTCGCGCTGCTGGTAGCGGCGAAAGCCCTCGAAGCTGGTCACCAGCAGCCCGGCCTCGCCGTTGGGCCGCAAGCGCGTATCGACGTCGAACAGCGTGCCGGCAGCGGTATGGCTGGTCAGCCAGGTGATCAGGCGGCGCGCGTAGGCGGCGTAGACGTCGGGCGCGCGCTCGTGCTCGTCCTCGTAGAGGAAGATGATGTCGAGGTCAGAGGCATAGCCCAGCTCCTTGCCACCCAGCTTGCCGTAGGCAATCACGGCAAAGCGCGGCTGCTCGGCGTGCCGGGTGGCCAGCTGGCGCCAGACTGCCTGCAGGGTCACGTCGAGCATGGCATCGGCCAGGTCCGACAGCCGGTCGGCGATCTGCTCCACGGTCACCATGCCCTGCAGGTCCTGCAGCAGGATGCGGAAGGTCTCGGCATGATGTTCGCGGCGCAGGATGTCCATCTGCGCTTCGATCTGTCCGTCGGCCGCGTCGAGGCGCGCGGCCAGGCGGCTGCGAAAGTCGTTCCAGTCGGGCGCGCGCGCCAGGGCATCGCTGTCGAGCAGTTCGTCGAGCAGTTGCGGGTGGCGGGTCAGATAGGCGGCGGCCCAGCTCGATGCGTGCAGCGTGTCGGCCACGCGCGCCATCGCCTGCGGGTACTCGGAAAGCAGGGACAGGTAGGACGCACGGCGGCTGATGGCATCCAGGAAATCGACAAAGCGGGCGATGGTGCGGTCGGCATCGTCCTGGCGCGATGCCAGGTCAAGCGCGCGGTTGACCAGCAAGTCGAAGCGCACTCGGCTGGGCTCGGACAACGCGCGGTAGCGCAGCGAGGCGCCGATGGCGCGCAAGCGGTCGAGCAGCCCGGTGCAATCGCTGAAGCCGGCTGCGGCCAGGCGCTCGCACGGCGGTTCATCCTGCTCTTCCTGGATCAACGCGGGCCACAACGCCTCGCACTGCGCATGCGCTTCATCGGGGTCCGAGAACGTAGCCTCGAACTGTTGCGCCACCGGATCCTGCAGCGATGCCAGGCGCTCGAGCAAGGCCGGCCAGTCGGCGCAGCCCATCATCTTCGCCACCGCCAGTTGCTCCTCTTCCGAGGTGGGCAGGTGGTGCGTCTGGGCATCGTCGCGATACTGCAGCCGATGCTCGAGCTGGCGCAGGAAGCGGTAGGCGTTGGCCAGTTGCTCGGCCTGGCCCGCGGGCAGCAGCCCATGCTCCACCGCCACCGTCAGCACTTCCAGGGTGGGCCGGATGCGCAGCGCCGGGTCCTGGCCGCCACGGATCAGCTGGAAGACCTGGGCCATGAACTCGATCTCGCGGATGCCGCCGCGCCCGAGCTTGATATTGAAGGCACGCGGGTTGACGCGCTGGCCGCTGCCCGGCGCCGCCAGCCCGCCGCTGCGCTTGGCCGCCTCGGCGCGGATCTGCGCATGCAGCGAGCGGATCGCCGCAATCACGCCGTAGTCGAGGTAGCGGCGGAAGACGAAGGGCGTGGTCAGGCTGGCCAGTTGCGCGGCGGTACGCTGCGCATGCGGGGTATCCAGCGCCGACACCACCCTGCCCTTGATCCAGGCGTAGCGCTCCCACTCGCGCCCCTGCACCATCAGGTACTGCTCCAGCATGCCGAGGCTGCAGGCCAGCGGTCCGGCGTCGCCATTGGGACGCAGGCGCATGTCGACGCGGAACACGTAGCCATCTCCGGTCACGTCGGCCAGCAGGTTGATCAGGCGCCGTCCCAGGCGGATGAAATATTCGTGATTGGACAAGCTGCGTTGCCCGCCACGGGTGTCGCCGTCTTCGTCGTACAGGAAGATCAGGTCGATATCGGACGACACGTTGAGCTCGCGGCCACCCAGCTTGCCCATGCCGACCACCACCAGCTCCTGCACTTCCCCGCTGCTCTCCCCGACCGGGCGGCCATAGGTCGGGGCGAGGTCCGCCTCCAGCATGGCCAGGCCGTACTGGATGCCCAGCTCGGCCAGGTCCGTCATCGCGCCGGTGACTTCGCCCAGCGTCGACAGGCCGCGCAGATCGCGCTCGATCACCACGCACATCACTTCCGCGCGCAAGCGGCGCAGCGCGCGCTTGATGGCATCCTCTACATCGGACGACGGCTCGTGCAGGACCTTGAGCCGCGCTTCCATCCAGGCGCGCGTGAGCGGCTGCTCGCGTGCGCGCGCGACGATTTCGGCCAGATCGGGACGCGCCTGCGCCATGCGGCGGGTGTAATGGGAATAGGCGGGCGAGTACAATGCCATGCCGGCGCATTCGACCGGCACGAGTTCCGCGGCGGCCACCACTGCGAACGGGCCCGTGGCCATGTCGGCCACAGCCTGCCTGGCAGCGCTGGAAGTGTTGCCGGGCGCATGTTCGCCGGCAGGACCATCCGCGGCTGCGGCACGGTTTGCGCCATCGGTTGCGGCGGTATCGGGCGCGGCCGCGGAACTCGTCGGATCAGTGGAAGTCATTCCTGTTACTTGGTAGCGCGTGAGCCGGCCCTGGGCCGGCGCGCGCGTTATGCACGGCCGGTCAGGCACCGTATTGGAGAGCGCCTAGTATTGTCGGATAATCTGCGCATGTCCAGCCACGCCACCCCACCTGCCGATCCCTCCGCCGCCACCGCCGGCGGCACGCCGGCACTTGATGGGGCCGCCGGTGCAGGCTCAACCCCGTTGCCGCGAAGCGGCCGGCGCGCGCTCGCGTTTGCGCGCGCGGTCGGCCGGGCTCTGCTCGCTGGCTTGCGCCATCCCGTCTGGCGCGGCCTGGGACGCGTGCTGGTGCGCCTGGCCCTGGCGCTGGTGCTGCTGGCGCTGCTCGCCGGGCTCCTGATCCGCTTTGTGCTCTGGCCACAGGCCTCGGCCGCCCGCACCTGGCTGGAGCAGCGCGGCTCGGTGGCGCTCGCGGCCCAACTGAGCATCGGCCAGCTCGATACCTACTGGGATGGCTGGCATCCCGCTTTCCATGCCCGCGACGTCAAGGCCATCGATGCCGAGCAGCGCGTGCTGCTGGCCGCGGGCGAGCTCGATGGCAAGCTGTCATGGCGCTCGCTGTTCAGCATGGACGTGCTGTTCCAGAGGATCTCCGCCAGCCAGACTGACCTGCTGATCCGCCGCTCCGCCGACGGCAAGCTCAAGGTGGCCGGCATGGCCGTGGACACCACCGGCGCCCAGCCGCAGGACAACCGCCTGTTCGACTGGCTGCTGGCCCAGGGCAAGGTCGAGCTCACCGACGGCAAGCTGCGCTGGCTCGACGACAAGAACAAGCTGCCGCAACTGGACGTCGGCAATATCCAGCTCAGCGTGCAGCGCCACGGCTCGCGCCACACGTTCAAGCTCGAAGCGCAATCGGCCACGCTCGCGCCGCGCCCCCTCGTGGTGCAGGCGGACTTCCGCCATGAATACCTGCATCGCACGGGCGACTGGCACAACTGGTACGGGCAGGCCAGCTGGGACCTTGGCCGGCTGGAGCTCCCGGTGCTGCAGCGCTATCTCGCGATCTTCGACCGGGTCACGCGCGGCACCTTCAGCACCGACGGCACCATCGAGTTTCGCGGCGGCCAGATCACCCGCAGCCAGGCCCGGCTGCGCGCCAGCAGCGTGGACCTGAAGCTCTCCGGTGCGCCCGAAGCGCTCAAGCTCGCCAGTGCCCAGGCCTTTATCCTGCACCGCGCGGGGCGCGACCGCGACAACATCCTCACCATCGACACCCTGCTGTGGCAGCCCGAGCCGGCGGAAGGGCCGGCGGTGCCGCCGGCACGGCAAGCGCAGGCGGCCTCCGCAGCCGCGGCCGCCCCCGGCGGCGCCAGCGCGGCCGCCGGCCTGGCCAGCGGCGAAGGCGTCTGGCGCGAAGGCATGCGCAAGGTAGTGGTCGGCTGGGCCACCGACAACAAGGGCGCGTTGCGCAAATTCACACTCAAGGCGCCCACCTTCGACCTGAACACCGTGCGCGCGCTGGCCACCTCGCTGCCGCTCGACACCGCCTTGTCGCGCCAGCTGCGCGCGCTGCAGCCCTCGGGCCATGTCGACAACCTGGACGTGAACTGGACCCGGGATCGCCAGGGCATGCTGAGCCGCCGCGATGGCCAGCGCCACTTCAACGTGCAGGGCACGCTGCGCAGCGTCTCGGTGCTTGGCCAGCCCGCCAACCCGCCCGTCGGTGCGAATGGCAAGCCCCACCTGGGCGTGCCGGGCTTTTCGCGGATCTCCGGCAGCTTCAGTTTCGACGAACACCAGGGCAGCGCCCGCTTTGAAGGCAACAATGCCGCGCTGATGCTGCCGGGCATGTTCGAGGATCCGCGCCTCTCGTTCGACCAGATCAACGGGGAGGTGCGCTGGACCAACGACAATGGCAAGCTGGCAGTGCGCACCGACGGCGTGCAGTTCGCCAACGCGGATACCGCCGGCAGCGTACGCGGCACCTGGCATGCCGGCGGCGACGGGCACGGCGGCATTGCCGACCTGACCGGTGAGCTGACCCGCGCCCAGGTCAGCCGCGTGCCGCGCTACCTGCCCATGGGCATACCCGCCTCCACGCGCCAGTACCTGGCCGGCGCCCTGGTCCGCGGTGAAGCCAGCGACGTCAAGTTCCTGCTCAAGGGCGACCTGGAGCACTTCCCCTTCCACAGCCCGTTCGAGCGCGCTGGCGACTTCCGGGTCGAGGTGCCCATCCAGCACGTCAGCTACCAGATCGCGCCCCATGTGAGCGCGCCGGCGGGCAGCGCCGCCAGCGCCAGCAATGACGGCAAGGCCTGGCCGAACTTCACCGACATCAGCGGCCACTTGCTGTTCGAGCGCGGCGGGCTGTCGTTCGTCGCGCAGCGCGCTGGCGTGCAAGGCGCCGCTGGCGTCACGCTGCAGGACGTCAATGGCCGCATCGCCGACCTCGGCGAGCACGGCCGCCTGGTGCTGGACGGTAGCGCCAGCGGGGCGATGACGGCCTTCCTGCGCTTCGTCGCCGCCAGCCCGGTGCGCGACTGGACCGGCCAGGTGCTGACGGATATGCGCGCCCAAGGCAACGGCGAGCTGCGGCTCAAGCTCGACCTGCCCCTCACCGAGGCGCATGCCACCAAGGTCGACGGCCAGTTCCGGCTGCCCGGCAATGATGTGGTGCTGATCCCGCAATTGCCCGTGCTGGCCGGCACCACCGGCGTGGTCGCTTTCAACGAGCACGGCTTCCAGCTCAACGACCTGCGCGCCCGCTTCCTGGGCGGCGAGATTCGTGCCGGCGGCGGCAGCCAGCCCGATGGCACGGTCAGGGTCAATGCCGGTGGCAATCTCACCGCCCAGGGCATCCGCGAGGCGCTTGGCGGCTCGCCCGCCGCCGGGCTGATACAGAAACTGGAAGGCGGCACCGCCTACAGCGCCGTGATCGGCGTGCGCGACCACCAGCCGCAGATCACGGTGGCATCGGAGCTGGCCGGGCTGGCGGTGAACCTGCCCGCACCGATGGCCAAAAGCGCGGCGCAGGCCGTGCCATTGCGCTTTGAACTGCGCCCAGGCGCCGCCCGCGCCGGCAGCGAGGAAATGCTGGTGCAGTATGGCAACGTGCTCAATGCGCGCTATCTGCTACGCCGCAACGGCGACGGCATGGAAGTGCTGGCCGGCGGGATCGGCATCGAGCAGCCGGCGCCGCAACCCGCCAGCGGCGTCACCGCAGCGATCACGGCCAGCCGCATCGACCTGGACGCCTGGCGCGCCCTGTTCGCGGACGCCGGGGGCGCCAGTGCCGGCTCGGCGGCGCCAGCGGTGGACTACCTGCCCGAGCGCATTTCCGCGCGCACGCACACGCTGCACGCCTTTGGCCGCGAGCTCGACGATGTCGTGCTCGAGGCCACCCGCGAAAGCGCTGGCTGGGGCGTGCAGATCGAGTCCCGCCAGGTGGCGGGCAACATGCGCTGGCGCAGCGATGCAACCACACCGGCGGGCGCGCTCACGCTGCGCCTGTCGCACCTGAACATCCCCGACACGGGCGACACCGCCAACGCGGCCGATCCGCTCGACGGCAACACCGGCGACCTGCCCGCGCTGGACCTGGTTGCCGATCGGTTCGAGCTGCACGGCCGCGACTTCGGCAAGCTGGAGGTCAAGGCCCGCGCCAGCGAAAACGGCGGCGAGCCCGTGTGGACGCTGGACCGCCTGGTCATCGAGCAGCCCGGCGCCACCTTTACGGGCAGCGGCAGCTGGCGCTTGCCGCGCCGGGTACGCGACGGCGCTGCCGCCGAGCGCCGCACGCTGCTCGACTTCAAGCTCGACGTGCGCAATGGCGGCCAGGTGCTCGAACGCATGGGCCTGCCGCACATGCTGGCCGACGGGCGCGGCACCTTCGAGGGCAGGATCACATGGCGCGGCTCGCCGCTGTCGATCGACTACCCCACCTTGTCGGGCCGGATGAAGCTCCAGCTGGAGAACGGCCAGATCCTCAGCGTGGACCCCGGCGCAGCCAAGCTGCTGGGCGTGCTCAGCCTGCAAGGCCTGATGCGGCTGGCCACCTTCGACTTCCGCGGCGTGGCGGGCCAGGGCATGGTGTTCGACGAGATCACCGGCACCGGCACGATCGAAAATGGCGTGGCCAGCACCAAGGATTTCGCGCTCAAGGGCGGGCAACTGCGCGCCTCGATGACCGGCAGCGCGAACATCCCGCGCGAAACGCAGGACCTGGATGTGACGGTCGTGCCGCGCATCAACGCCACATCCGCGTCGGTCGCCGCAGCGTTCATCAATCCCGCGCTGGGGATCGGCACGCTGGCGGCCCAGCTGATATTTGCCGACGAATTCTCCAAGGCCTTCAGCCGCCGCTTCCATATCAGCGGTGGCTGGGCGAACCCGCAGGTCATCAAAGTGGGGGAGAATAAGACCGACTCGCCCCCCGTGCGGGATTCGTCGTCCAATCGTGTCTACCCGGCGCCATAACCGTAGCGACTGGCCCTGCCCGGCGAAGCCCGCCGCGCAGCCGCCGCAAGCCAAGGAAACCGCTTCATGACCGCAAACGCCTCCGCCCCAGCCCCCAGCACGGCCCCAAGCGCGGCCCCAAGCGCGGCCCCCTTTCGCGTGGCTGCCATCCAGACCGTCAGCGGGGTCTCGCCCGAGGCCAACCTGGCCCGCGCCGACGCGCTGATCGCGCAGGCCGCCAAGGGCGGCGCCGAGCTGGTGTTGCTGCCGGAGTACTTCTGCATGATGGGCCTGCGCGAAGGCGACAAGGTGGCCATCCGCGAGCGCGACGGCGACGGGCCGATCCAGTCATTCCTGGCCGATGCGGCGCGCCGGCACCGTATCTGGCTGGTCGGCGGCACCCTGCCCATGTGGTGCGAGGACGAGGACCGCGTCTACAACACCTCGCTCGCCTACGACCCGCGCGGCGAACGCGCGGCACGCTACGACAAGATCCACCTGTTCGGCTTCACGCGCGGCAGCGAAAGCTACGACGAATCGCGTACCATCCTGGCCGGCCAGACCCCGGTCAGCTTCGATGCGCCCTGTGGACGGGTCGCCATGTCAGTCTGCTATGACCTGCGCTTTCCGGAGCTCTACCGCCAGCTCGCGGCGGGCGGCGGCACCAGCTTGATTTTGATGCCGGCCGCCTTCACCTACACCACCGGCCAGGCGCACTGGGAGATCCTGCTGCGCGCCCGCGCCATCGAAAACCAGTGCTATGTGCTGGCCGCCGCACAGGGCGGAAAGCACGAGAACGGAAGGCGCACCTGGGGCCACTCGATGCTGATCGATCCCTGGGGCGAGGTGATGGCGGTGCTGCCGGAAGGCGAAGGCGTGGTGAGCGGGCTGATCGATCCCGCCCGGCTGGACGAGGTGCGGCAGAACCTGCCTGCGCTGCGCCATCGGGTGCTGTAGCATGTACAAGCCATGACCTGGCCGATTCCCCGGAATCGCCAACATCCCAGATTTTTACGCGGCGGCGCTTTTCGCGCCACCGCGGCACGACGATAAAGGACAACCATGAACGCCGGCGACCTCGGAATCCGCAACCTCGCCACCGCCCAGCAATTGCTGCTGGCCCCCTACGGCCTGGACGAAACCAACCTGCAGCGCGTGCTGGCGGATATCTTCACGCATAAGGTCGACTACGCCGACCTCTACTTCCAGTACACCCGCAACGAGGCGTGGAGCCTGGAAGAAGGCATCGTCAAGTCCGGCAGCTTCAGCATCGACCAGGGCGTTGGCGTGCGCGCCGTGTCCGGCGACCGCACCGCCTTCGCCTACTCCGACGACATCAGCCTGGACGCCTTGCTCAAGGCCGGCGCCGCGACCCGCACCATTGGCCGCGCCGGCAGCGGCCGCGTCAAGGTGGCGAGCAAGATGGCCTCCCAGGGCGGGCGCAACCTGTACTCGCCCAACGATCCGCTGGACTCGATGGACGCGGCCGAAAAGGTGGCGCTGCTCGAGCGCGTGGAACGCATGGCCCGCGCCAAGGACCCGCGCGTGGTGCAGGTGATGGCAGGCCTGGCCGGTGAATACGACGTGGTGCTGGTGGCACGCAGCGACGGCGTCATCGCCGCCGACGTGCGCCCGCTGGTGCGCGTGTCGGTCACGGTGATCGCCGAGCAGAACGGGCGCCGCGAGATCGGCTCCTCCGGCGGCGGCGGGCGCTATGCCTACGGCTATTTCACCGACGAGCTGCTGCGCAAGTACGTGGACGAGGCCGTGGCCTCGGCGCTCGTCAACCTCGAGGCGCGCCCGGCTCCGGCCGGTGCCATGACCGTCGTGCTCGGCCCGGGCTGGCCCGGCGTGCTGCTGCACGAGGCCATCGGCCACGGCCTGGAAGGCGACTTCAACCGCAAGGGCTCCTCGGCCTTTGCTGGCCGCATGGGCGAGCGCGTGGCGGCCAAGGGCGTAACCGTGGTGGACGACGGCACGCTGGCCAACCGCCGCGGCTCGCTCAACCTCGACGACGAGGGCAACCCGACCCAGTGCACCACGTTGATCGAGGACGGCATCCTCAAGGGCTATATCCAGGACACGCTCAACGCGCGCCTGATGAAGATGCCGGTGACCGGCAACGCGCGCCGCGAGAGCTACGCCGCGCTGCCGATGCCGCGCATGACCAACACCTACATGCTCAATGGCAACCGCGATCCGCAGGAGATCATCGCCAGCGTCAAGCGCGGCCTCTACGCGGTCAACTTCGGCGGCGGCCAGGTCGACATCACCAACGGCAAGTTCGTGTTCTCCGCCAGCGAGGCCTACCTGATCGAGGACGGCAAGATCACCACGCCGGTCAAGGGCGCCACGCTGGTGGGCAACGGCCCGGAATCGCTCAAGGACGTCACCATGATCGGCAACGACATGCGCCTGGACTCGGGCGTGGGCGTGTGCGGCAAGGAAGGCCAGAGCGTGCCCGTGGGCGTGGGCCAGCCGACCCTGCGCATTGAAAACATGACGGTGGGCGGCACGGCCTGATTGCCGTCCAGCGGGCCGGGCGCGGCCCCTTTGCTGTTCAGGGCCGCGCCTCGTAGATCAGGTTGAACGGCGTTTGCGCCGCCCGGCGAAAACGCGAAAACCCGCCCTGCTGCACCACCGAGCGCATGCGTGCCTCGCCCGACTGGGCGCCCAGGCACAGGCCCACCTCCTGCGAGCGCGACGCTGGCGTGCAGATAAAGGTCGAGGCCGAGTAGAAGACCCGGCCGACCGGGTTCAGGTTGTCTTCGAGCCGGTCGTTGGCGAAGGGCTCGACGATCATCCAGGTGCCGTCCGGACGCAAGGTCTCGCGCACATGGGCGGCTGCGCCGACCGGATCGCCCATATCGTGCAGGCAGTCGAACACGGCCACCAGGTCGTAGTCCTTGCCGCCATACTCCTTGGCTTTTGCCACCTCGAAGTGCACGCGATCCTGCAAGCCGGCGCGCGCCGCCGCCTCGTTGGCATAGCGGATCGACGGCTCGTGGTAATCGAAGCCGTAAAACGCCGATGCCGGGTAAGCCTGCGCCATGATGATGGTGGAGGCGCCATGCCCGCAGCCCACGTCGGCCACGCGAGCGCCCGCCTGCAGCTTGGCCTGCACACCCTCCAGCGCGGGAATCCATTCCGAAGTCAGGTGCGCCGCATAGCCCGGGCGGAAAAACCGCTCGGTGCCGTGGAACAGTGACGGATCGTGTTCATGCCAGCCCAGCCCGCGCCCGTTGCGAAAGGCATCCACGATCTTGGGAATCGCCTTGAACTGCGCCACCGCGATCTGGAAGGCACCGGGAATAAAAGCAGGGCTGCCTTCCTGGGCCAGCGCGAAGGCTTGCTCCTCGGTCAGGCTGAACAGATCGCTGGCCGGGTCGTACGCGACATAGCCGCTGGCCGCCTGCGCGGACAGCCACTCGAGCAGGTAGCGCTCATCGGTATGGGTTTTCTCGGCCAGCACCTGTACGGTCATCGGTTTCTCGGCCAAGGCTTTGTAAAGGCCAAGCGTATCGCCGACCACGATGGTGGCGGCATGCATCACCGCCCCCAGATCCTGGACGAACTGCGCCATGAAGGCGTTCAGCCTCCCCTCATCGATCGCCATGATGTTTCCCTCCCCCTCGCCTCAGCCCGGCGTGCCTGACCTGCCTGGCATGCCGCGTTCGCCTGTCTTCCCCCGGGCAAACCTGTGCAGGTGCCGCCGCGGCACTGCCGTGCGCGCTGGCGGCGCCTATACTGGCCTCATTGATGTTGGTCCATGCACGGGAACGCGCCAATACGCAGCATTGCGTACCGGCGCGCTACCCAAAGCCGCCGCAATGCTCACAGTCAGCCGCTGCCAGGATGCCCAGACGCTCTCCATGCTCGCCAGGCTGACCGCGCGCGAGCAGCAAGTGCTGCGCTGGCTGGCGCACGGCAAGACGGACCGCGAGATCGCGGGCATGCTTGGCATCAGCGCCCGTACGGTGCAAAAGCACCTGCAGCATGTGTACGTGAAGCTAGGCGTGGAGAACCGCACCGCCGCCGTGATGCGCGGGCTGGAACTCGATCCGGGACCCGCCATGGTGCGTCCGGAAATTGTGGCCGGCCCGATGCCGGACGCTTGCCAAGCCCCATAAAACGCGCTATAAAGATGCTTCGTTACCGGATGGTCAACCGCCGCTACCGGCAGAATTGGCAGGGCTGGCGCAATTTTATGCCATCCCGTGACGCGTTGCCGCAAATAACCGACGCCATTTGAGCCGCATCCCATCCATGTCCGCTAAGTTTTATTTTTACTTTTTTAGCGATCTCGCACCGCTGGCGGATGGAGAGGGACGATCGTAAGTGCCTCCAGAATTCAAAAAAAGCCGCCAGCGAACCTGGCGGCTTTTTTTATACCGGCCCGCACCCAGCTCTAGCCCAGACAACCCAAACACACGACCCTACAAAATCCGGAGCCATCATGCTGAAGAACACCGACGACCTGCGCATTCGCGAACTCAAGGAATTGTTGCCCCCCGCGCACCTGATCCGCGAGTTCGGCTGCTCCGAAAAGGCGTCCGACGTGATCTACGGCGCGCGCCAGTCCATGCACCGGATCCTGCACGGCATGGATGACCGCCTGATCGTGATCATCGGGCCCTGCTCCATCCACGACACCCGCGCCGCGCTCGAGTACGCCAAGCTGCTCAAGGTCCAGCGCGATCGTTTCGCCGGGGAGCTGGAAGTCGTGATGCGGGTGTATTTCGAAAAGCCGCGCACCACTGTGGGCTGGAAGGGGCTGATCAACGACCCGCACATGGACGGCAGCTTCAAGATCAACGACGGCCTGCGCACCGCGCGCGAGCTGTTGCTGAACATCAGCGAGATGGGCCTGCCGACCGGCACCGAATACCTCGACATGATCAGCCCGCAATACATCGCCGACCTGGTCAGCTGGGGCGCCATCGGCGCGCGCACCACGGAAAGCCAGGTGCACCGCGAGCTGGCCTCCGGACTGTCGTGCCCGGTCGGGTTCAAGAACGGCACCGATGGCAACGTCAAGATCGCGGTCGATGCGATCAAGGCCGCTTCGCAGCCCCACCATTTCCTGTCGGTGACCAAGGGCGGCCACTCCGCCATCGTGTCGACCTCGGGCAATGAGGATTGCCACATCATCCTGCGCGGCGGCAAGACTCCGAACTACGATGCCGCCAGCGTGCAGGAAGCTTGCGAAGCGATCTCCAAGGCCGGCCTGGCCGCACGCCTGATGATCGATGCCTCGCACGCCAACAGCAGCAAGAAGCACGAGAACCAGATCCCGGTCTGCGAGGACATCGGCCGCCAGATGGCCGCGGGCGACGAGCGCATCGTCGGCGTGATGGTGGAATCCCACCTGGTGGGCGGTCGCCAGGACCACGCCCAGGGCACGCCGGTGGAAGACCTCACCTACGGCCAGTCGGTCACCGATGCCTGCATCGGCTGGGACGACTCGGTGAAGGTGCTCGAAACCCTGGCTAACGCCGTCAAGGCACGCCGCCTGGCCAAGGGCGCGGGCAACTGAGCCGCCTGACGCGGCCCGGGGGCGCGAGCGCTCCGGGGCTGCGGGCAAAGAAAAAGCCGCTGGGATCAGCGGCTTTTTCTTGTTCCTGACCCGCGCGCGGCATTTGCCGGCGCCGGTTTGCTTACTTCTTCAGGACCAGCCCACCCGGCAGCGATTCGATGTAGGCAGCGATATCCTTCAGCTCATCCCGGGTGAAGGGACGCGGCTTGCCGTCCTTGCCCGTCACGCCGGGGTTGGCGTTGACCTGGCCGGCCATGATGGCGTTGGTGCGGCCCACCTGCGGGTTGCCGGTGATCTGGTAGGCGGCCAGTGCGTGGTACAGATAGTCGGCGTGCTGGCCGGCCAGCTTCGGGTAATCCGGCGTAATGGGGGCGTTCATGCCGGCACCGTGGCAGGCCACGCAGTTGCCCTTCTCCACCAGCGCCTTGCCGTGCGCGAGGTCGGCAGCCGAGGCGGTGATGGCCGAGGCGCCCAGCACGAGTGCGCCGATCGCGAGCGAAAGCGTCTTAAGCGTATTCATGGGTGGGTCCTCTTACTTCTGGGTGTTGTTTTGCGTGCTGGAAGACTGCTGCGCGTAGTAGGCAGCCACGTCGGCGATGTCCTGGTCGGTCAGGGTCGCGGCAATGCCACGCATGGTCGGGTGCTTGCGCTCGCCCTTCTGGTATTCCTTGAGCGCATTCTCGATGTATTTGGCGTTCTGGCCGCCGAGCAGGGGCACCTGGTACACCTCGGGGAAGGAGGCGCGATAGCCGGGAATGCCATGGCAACCAATACACATCGCGACCTTGTTTTTGGCGGCGTCCACATTGCCCTTGACTTCCTGGGCTTGCGCAGCCGTTGCGGCCGCGCCCAGCACCACCATCGTGAGGAGCTTTTTCATTGTCGTAGCTGATTGGAAGTGTTAAACCCTGCGTGACCTGCCCAACCGGTCGGAAATGGCTTCAGAATGCGTCCGGCCGGACCGTATCTGCCCGCGGGTAGATGCGGTGCTGCCAGCGTGCCGGATACCTGGGCGCTGCTTGCTGGTGGTGCCAGCCGCTGCCAGTGCATCCCGGCGTAGTCTCCGCCTCATTCTGTAACCATCTCTTGTCATCGCCGCCTCCCGGCAAGGACCGCGGGAGTGACAAGGCGGACAAAGCGAGGGGGTGGAGTCTTGGACGTGGGGGGCGCGTCAAACCGCCGCATTGTACAGCACGCTGCACGTGGCAGTCCAGCATGGCACGGCGAGCCGCACGCGAACCGAAAAGCTCTTTTATACTGGCCAATTCCGACACGCATAAACCCCTTCAGGTTGCCCCATGTCCAACACCACCAACGCCAGCCAGAACCAGCAAAACCGTTTCGAAGGCACGCAGCAGTACGTTGCCACCGATGACCTCAAGCTGGCCGTCAATGCCGCGCGCGCGCTGCAGCGCCCGCTCCTGATCAAGGGCGAGCCCGGCACCGGCAAGACCATGCTGGCCGAGGAGGTGGCCGCAGCACTCGGCATGCCCCTGCTGCAGTGGCATATCAAATCCACCACCAAGGCACAGCAGGGCCTGTACGAATACGACGCGGTGTCGCGCCTGCGCGATTCGCAGCTGGGCGACGACCGCGTCCACGACATCCGCAACTACATCATCAAGGGCGTGCTGTGGCAGGCCTTCGAGGCCGACCAGCAAGTGGTGCTGCTGATCGACGAGATCGACAAGGCCGACATCGAATTCCCCAACGACCTGCTGCGCGAAATCGACCGCATGGAGTTCTATGTGTACGAGACGCGCGAACTGGTCAAGGCGCGCCACCGCCCGCTGGTGATCATCACCTCGAACAACGAGAAGGAACTGCCCGACGCCTTCCTGCGACGCTGCTTCTTCCACTACATCAAGTTCCCCGATGCCGAGACCATGCAGCGCATCGTCGACGTGCACTATCCCGGCATCAAGCGCGAGCTGGTGGCCGCCGCGCTCGAGTCCTTCTACGAGATGCGCAACCTGCCAGGCCTGAAGAAGAAGCCCTCCACCTCCGAGCTGATCGACTGGCTCAAGCTGCTGATGGCCGAGGACATTCCACCCGAAGCGCTCAAGAGCCCGGACAAGAAGGCCGCGATCCCGCCGCTGCACGGCGCGCTGCTGAAGAACGAGCAGGACGTGCACCTGTTCGAGCGCCTCGTCTTCATGAACCGCGCCAACCGCTAAGCGCCGCGCCATGGCACGCTTTATCGAACCCGTCACCCTGCGCGGCCAGCACGCCCTGCTGGAGCCGCTCGGCCTCGAGCATGAGGCCGAGGTGCAGGCCGCCGTCGCCGATGGCGAACTGTGGAAGCTCTGGTACACCTCGGTGCCGGCGCCGGACCAGGTGCGCGCGTGGACCGACACCGCGCTGCAGATGCGCGAGCAACAAGGCGCGATGCCGTTCGTGATCCGCGAGATCCGCGACGGCGTGCCGGGCGCGGTGGTGGGCGCGACGCGCTACTTCAATGTCGACGGCGCCAACCGGCGCCTCGAGATCGGCCACACGTGGCATGCGCAGCGCGTGCAGCGCAGCGCCGTGAACACCGAATGCAAGCTGATGCTGCTCACGCACGCGTTCGAGCAGCTGGCGTGCATCGCGGTGGAATTCCGCACGCACTGGATGAACCACCAGAGCCGCACCGCCATCGCCCGTCTTGGCGCCAAGCAGGACGGCGTGCTGCGCAACCACCAGCGCATGCCCGACGGATCCCTCCGGGACACCGTGGTGTTCTCCATCATCGCCAGCGAATGGCCGACGGTGAAGCGCCACCTGCAATACCGCCTGGACCTGCCGGGGCGCGCCTCGTGAACCAGCACGCAAACCGCCGCACCCGCTCCGGGACACTCTACGCGAGCCCATCATGCTGATCGATTCCTTCTTCTCGCTGCGCCACGCCAAGCTGCCGGTCTCCGTCAAGGAATACCTGACCATGCTGGAGGCCCTCAAGGCCGAGGTGATCACGCCGTCGATCGACGAGTTCTACTACTTGTCGCGCATGACACTGGTCAAGGACGAGAAGCACTTCGACAAGTTCGACCAGACCTTTGCCGCCTACTTCAAGGGCATCGAGAGCCTGGTCGACTGGAAATCCGACATCCCCCTGGACTGGTTGCAAAAGACGCTGGAGCGCGAGCTCTCGGCCGAGGAAAAAGCCAAGATCGAGGCCATGGGCGGGCTCGACAAGCTGATGGAGCGCCTCAAGCAACTGCTTGACGAGCAGAAGGAAAAGCACGAGGGCGGCAACAAGTGGATCGGCACCGGCGGCACCTCGCCGTTCGGCCACGGCGGCTATAACCCGGAAGGCATCCGCATCGGCGGCCCGTCCAAGGGCAACCGCACCGCGGTCAAGGTATGGGAGACCCGCGCCTACAAGGACTACGACGACCAGGTCGAGCTCGGCACGCGCAACATCAAGGTCGCGCTGCGCCGCCTGCGCCGTTTCGCGCGCGAAGGCGCGGAGACCGAGCTGGACCTGGACGACACTATCCACTCCACCGCCGCCAACGCGGGCCTGCTTGACATCAAGCTGCGCCCGGAGCGCCACAACAAGGTCAAGGTGCTGATGCTGATGGACGTCGGCGGCTCGATGGACGACCACATCAAGCGCGTGGAGGAGTTGTTCTCGGCCACCAAGACGGAGTTCAAGCACCTGGAGTATTACTACTTCCACAACTGCGTGTACGACTATGTGTGGAAGAACAACCGCCGCCGCCATGCGGAGAAGATCGCCACGTGGGACCTGATCCACAAGTACACGCCGGACTACAAGGTGATCTTTGTCGGGGATGCCACCATGAGCCCGTACGAGATCCTGCAGCCTGGCGGCTCGGTCGAATACAACAATCCCGAAGCCGGCGCGGTCTGGCTCAACCGGCTGATCGAGCAGTTTCCGCGCTTTGTCTGGCTTAATCCCGAGCCGGAAGGGCTTTGGCAGTACCGGCAGTCGGTGACGGTGATCAATCAGATCATGAAGTCGCGGATGTATCCGGTGACTTTGGGGGGGCTGGAGCAGGCTATGAGGGTGTTGTCGAAGTAGATGGTTTTTGGTTTGATGAAGTTCTATTGCTTCTGGCCCCGCTGACGCGGGGGGCTGTCTCCTGTGGGCGGGGTTTTGATGCTTCTAGCTGCTGATGCAGAATAGCGTGAGTGGGCAGTGTTTTAGCGCTTCTAGCTGCTGGCGCGGCTGTACGGTGTTGGCCGTTTTAGAACGTGTGAGATGTCACTTTTCTTTACTCGTAAAGAAAAGTAACCAAAAGAAAGCGATCCTTGCAGGAGGC
>FTGR01000439.1_pt1 | contig 28914 bp, 24 predicted proteins | sample 1640751 | NCBI WGS metagenome assembly FTGR01 (sample SAMEA3914789, study PRJEB12502) | metagenome | biome: forest; material: soil | place: Canada | collected 2011-07-03 | depth 0.3 m
AGGCGGCGCAGCCACTTGATGCTCATGTTCCCCTCGAAACCCGGCAGGAACAGCCGCAACGGATAGCCATGCTCGGGCCGCAGCATCTCGCCGTTCTGCGCGTAGACCAGCAGCGCGTCTTCCATCGCCTTGGCCATCGGCACGCTGCGCGTCATGGCAGCGGCGTCGGCGCCTTCGGCCAGCACCCAGGCCGCTTCCGGGCGCACGCCCACCTCCTCCAGCACGACCGAGAGCGGCACGCCCGTCCATTCGCAGCACGACAGCAAGCCGTGGCTGATCTGCACGGACGTGGCGCTGGGCGCGCGCCATTCGCGCCCGGTATTGCCGGAGCATTCCAGGAAGTGGATGCGCGAGACCGATGGCAGGCGCACCAGGTCGTCCATGGTAAAGATGCGCGGGTGGTCCACCAGGCCATGCACCGCGAGGCGGTGCCGCGCCGGGTCGATCTGCGGGATGCCCGCGTGATGGCGCTCGAACACCAGGCCCGTGGGCGTGATGATGCCGCGCAGGTCCTGCAGCGGCGTCATGGATGAGTTCGCGCCCGGCATCGGCGCGGGGCCACGGTTGCGCCGGATCACGTTTTTCTCGAATTCGGCAGGCTGGCCGTAGGCGCGCCACAGCACCGGCTCGCCGGGCGTGCGGGTCCACGGCGGCACCGTCAGCACTTCGGCCCGCGCGGCGGCCGGCGTACCGGCGGCGAGCGCACCCGCGCCAAGCGCCACGCCACCCAGGCCCGCGCCCTGGCGTAGGAAGCGGCGCCGGCCAGGCTGCGGCTGCCCGTTCTTCTTCTCGTTGTTGTCGATCATTGGCTCAGGTCTTGTGCGTGGGCTTGCGGCCAGTCACGTATCAAAAATGGCGCACTCTATGCCACCGCGCAGCCTCACGGAACGAAGAAAAACGCATGCTGATATGCGTTGCCGCAGCGCGATTGCCACCCGTGGTTCATATGCGCGCAGGCCATATCCAAAGCCAAAAACATTCCTTCTGCCACGCCGACAGCGCCGCGTATCTTGAGAGCCGTTGGTGAAATTCTTTCCCCTTCTTTCCCCTTCTTTCCCCTCAGGCACAGGACACAGGACCACACTCAAGATGGCAATCACGCGACGAACCCTTCTCAAACGCCTTGCAGTATCCGGCCTGGGTGCCGCCGCGTCGGCTGGCCCGTTCAGCGCATTCAGCGCGGTGGGCGCGGCCCGGCCGGACGTGATCCGCATTGGCGTAGCGCAGCCGGCCACCGGCACGCCGCCCACCTTCGCGGGCAGCTCCTTGGCCATTGCGCATGCGCGCGGCTGGCTGGAAGAGGCATTCAAGCCGTCCGGCACGCGCATCGAATGGCTGTTCTTCAAGGGCGCCGGGCCGGCCGTGAATGAAGCCATCAGCACCAACCAGCTCGATTTTGCGTTGCAGGGTGACCTGCCTGCCATCGTGGCGCGCGCGGCGGGCCTCAAGACGCGGCTGGTGCTGGCCACGGGCGTGCGCACCAACATCTATATCGGTGTGCCGCCGGACTCCCCGCTCAAGACGGTGGCGGACCTGCGCGGCAAGCGCGTGTCGCTGTTCAAGGGCACCAATATGCATCTGCCCGCGCTGCGCCTGCTCGAAGCCAACGGGCTGGCCGAAAAGGACCTGCGGTTGCTGAACCTGGACACCGCCGGCTACCTTGCAGCCCTCACCACGCGCGATATCGACGGCGCCATCGGCGCGATGGACATCCTGCGCCTGCGCGACAAGGGCGCGGTGCGCATCCTGTATTCCAGCAAGAACCAGTCGCCGATCTACACCCGCCAGAGCCATGTGCTGGTGACCGACGCCTTCGCCAGCAAGTATCCCGAAGCCACCCAGCAACTGGTCAAGACCGCGGTGCAAGCCGCGCGCTGGGCCTCCGACGAAAAGAACCGCGAAGACGTGCTGCGCACCTGGGCGCGCGCCGGCACGCCGTACGAGCACTGGAAGGAAGACTACGAGGGCGAGCCGCTGCGCGTGCGGCTGAACCCGAACTTCGACCCCTTCCTGGTGGCCCGCTACAAGGACGCCACCGAGCAGGCTTACCGCCTGCGACTCTCACGCGCGAAGTTCGACGTGGACCAGTGGATCGACCCGAGCTTCCTGAAAGCCGCGCTGAACGACCTGAGCCTGCAAAGCTATTGGCCGGTCTACCAGCCCAACGGCAAGATCCTCGGAGCCTGACGCGATGGTGGCCAACGATACCCTGGCGCTGCCGGCCGCGGCGGGCGCCTCCCCCGCGCAAGGCGGCAAGGGCCTGCGCGGCTGGCGCCCCACCCGGCAGCACGCTGCCTGGCTGCTGGCCTGGCCCGTGCCGCTGGCGCTGCTGCTGGTGTGGTACGTGGCGGCGCGCTTCGCATGGATTCCGCCGCAGGTGCTCCCCGCGCCCGACACCGTCTGGCACACGCTCACGGACCTCTACCAGAGCGGCGAGCTGCAGGCCAACCTGGCCGTCAGCGCCATGCGCGTGGCGGGCGGCTTTGCGCTGGGCCTGGCCGGCGGGCTGGCGCTGGGCGTGGCGATGGGCCTGTCGCCCGGCTTGCGCGACTACGTCTATCCCACCTTCAAGGCCTTCAGCCAGGTGCCCGTGCTGGGCTGGCTGCCGCTGCTGATGCTGCTGGTCGGCATCGACGAGGCGCTCAAGATCATCCTGATCGCCAAGGCGTCGCTGGTGCCCATCGCGCTCAATACCTACAAGGGCATCCAGAACGTGCCCACACGCTATATCGAGGTGGCGCGGGTGTTGCGCTTCACGCGCTGGCAGCTGCTGTCGCGGGTGGTGTTTCCCGCCGCCGCCGCGCCGATCTGGAGCGGCATCCGCTACGGCCTGACGCACGCCTGGCTGGCGCTGGTGGTGGTGGAGCTGCTGGCCTCCTCTGAAGGGCTGGGCTACATGATCGTGTACGGCCGGCAGCTGTTCCAGCTCGACATGGTGATCGCCGCGGTGATCGTGGTGGGCGCGGTGGGATTCGCGCTGGACAAGGTGCTGGCGCTGGCCGAGCGCGCGGTATTGCGTTGGCGCAAGCCGGGGCTTTGAGCTGCGGCGCGAAACAACAGCAAAGGAAGAACAACATGGCCGATGCCTCCACGACGCTGGTAACGAAACCCGTCAAGCCACGCTCCCTGCGCGCCCCGCGCATCCCCCGCGCGCTGCGCGGCTGGGTCCTGCCCTTCGGGCTGATCGTGCTGTGGTGGGGCGCGGTGCGCTTTGGCTGGAGCACTTCGCCGCTGCTGGTGCCGGTGTCCAAGGTCTCGGCCACGGCGGTGGAACAGGTGCGCAGCGGCGCGCTGTTTGTCGCGCTGTCGTCCAGCCTGTGGCGTGATCTGGCCGGCTTCGCGCTGGGCGCCAGCGTGGGCCTGTTGTTCGGCACCGCGCTGGGGCTGTCGCGGCTGTTCGAGCAACTGGTCGGGCCGACGTTCCACACCGTCAAGCAGATCTCGCTGTTTGCCTGGATCCCGCTGATCTCGGTGTGGTTCGGGCTGGGCGACACCGCAAAGGTGGTGTTCCTGTCGCTCGCGGCCTTTTTCCCGGTGGTGCTCAACACCTTCGAAGGCATCCGCGGCGTGCCCGCCGATCTGCTGGAAGTGGCCAACGTATTGAAGTATTCGCGCCGCCAGGTGCTGCTGCGCGTGGTGCTGCCATCCGCCTCGCCGTCGATCTTCGCCGGCATCCACCTGGCGCTGATCTACGCCTGGCTGGCCACGCTCGGCGCCGAGTACATGCTGGTGTCCGGCAAGGGCATCGGCAACACCCTGACCGATGGCCGCGAGAATTTCTGGATGGACCTGGTGATCTTCGGCGTGATCGTGGTCGGGCTGGTCGGCTTTACGCTGAACTGGATCGCCAGCCGCATCGAGCGCCGCCTGCTGGCGTGGCGCGGGCGCTCGGTCGCCGCGTTCTGAACCCACTGCTTCTGACCAAATCCGGAGACCTGTCATGGCCCGAGCCAGCACGCTCAACATCGCGCACCTGCGCAAGCAGTACGAAGTCAAGGGCAAGCCCCTGCCCGTACTCGAGGACATCACGCTGTCCATCGCCCCCGGCGAGTTCGTCAGCATCGTCGGCGCCAGCGGCTGCGGAAAATCCACGCTGCTGCGGCTGGTGGTGGGGCTGGAGGAGGACTACAAGGGCGAGATCCTGCTCGACGGAAAGCGCGTGGAGGGCACCAGCCTTGACCGCGGCATCGTGTTCCAGGAGCACCGCCTGTTTCCGTGGCTCACAGTTGAGCAGAACATCCGCATGGCGCTGCTCAACGCCAACCTCACCGAAACCGACAAGCGCCGCACGGTGCGCGAGCATATCGAGCTGGTGGGGCTGGCCGGCTTCGAGACCGCGTTCCCGCACCAGCTATCGGGCGGCATGTCGCAGCGCGTGGCCATTGCCCGCGCACTGGTCACGCGCCCGGAGATCCTGCTGCTCGACGAGCCCTTCGGCGCGCTCGACGCGCTCACCCGCGCCTACCTGCAGCAAGAGCTGCACCGCATCTGGCAGGCCGAGGGCATCACCATGATCCTGGTCACCCACGATGTCGAAGAAGCCATCTACCTGGGCGATCGCGTGGTGGTGATGGAGCCGCGCCCGGGGCGCATCCGGCGCATCCTGCCGGTGCCGCTGGCGCACCCGCGCGACCGCGCCGCGCTGGGCTTCGCGCGCGTCAAGGACGACGTGCTGCAGGAGTTCACCGGGCGCCTCGCCGATCTCGCCGAAGCGCCCATCAAGCGCGATGCCGAGCCGGAATACACCGACCGGCTGCCACCCAATATCCAGTTCGCGATCTGAATCGCGCCTCTCGCCCACAGGAGAATCCCAAATGACCCAGCAGCAAACCGCAGCACAAGTCACGCTTGACATCCATCCGGTAGCGGGGCGCATCGGCGCCGAGATCCGCGGACTAAAGCTGGCGCCGGACCTCGATGCCGCCACCTTCGGCGCCGTGCGCGCCGCGCTGCTGCGCCACAAGGTGCTGTTCTTGCGCGACCAGGACCACCTGGACGATCAAGGCCAGGAAGGCTTTGCCAGCCTGTTCGGCACGCCCGTGCCCCACCCCACCGTGCCCTCGCGCGATGGCACGCGGTTCCTGCTAGAACTCGACTCCGAGCACGGCGGCCGCGCCAATTCCTGGCATACCGACGTGACCTTCGACCTGGCCTACCCGCAGGTGTCCGTGCTGCGCGGCGTGGTCATTCCGGCCGCCGGCGGCGACACGGTGTGGGCCAATACGGCAGCGGCCTACCAGGACCTGCCCGAGGCCCTGCGCGAGCTGGCCGACCGCCTGTGGGCGCTGCACACCAACGACTACGACTACGCGGCCACCCGCAACACGGTCAGCACCGAAGCCATCAAGCGCTACCGCGAGGTCTTCACCGCGGCCATCTACGAGACCGAGCACCCGGTGGTGCGCGTGCATCCGGAGACCGGCGAGCGCACGCTGGTGCTGGGGCATTTCGTGAAGAAGCTGCTTGGCTATTCGTCGTCCGATTCGCAGCATCTGGTCTCCGTGCTGCAAGACCACGTGCACCGCCTCGAGAACACGGTGCGCTGGCGCTGGCGCGCCAACGACGTGGCGATCTGGGACAACCGCGCCACCCAGCACTACGCCATCAACGACTACGGCGACGCGCACCGCGTGGTGCGCCGCGTCACCATCGCGGGCGATGTGCCCGTCAGCGTGGACGGACGCCGCAGCGTGGCGGTGAAGTCCGCCGCGCCCAAGCATGGCGAGCCGGCCAACCACGCGGCACCGGCGCGCGCCGCCGCATAAGGGAGCCACGGATGAGCCAACCCGCACCAAAACGCCAGCTCAAGCTCGGCGCCTTCCTGCAAGCCACCGGCCACCACGTGGCCGGCTGGCGCCACCCCGGGGCGCAGGCCAACGCCGGGCAAAGCCTGGCGCACTACGTGCGGCTGGCGCAAAGTGCCGAGGCCGCGCAGTTCGATACGATCTTCCTCGCCGATGGCGTGGCGATCCGCTCGCTTGACGACGCCACCCTGCCCCGCACGGCGCGCGCCGCCAGCTTCGAGCCGCTGACGCTGCTCTCCGCCCTGGCGGCAGTGACCGAGCGCATCGGCCTGGTGGCCACCGTCTCCACCACCTACAACGAGCCCTTCCATGTAGCGCGCAAGTTCGCCTCGCTCGATCACCTGAGCGGCGGCCGTGCCGGCTGGAACGTGGTGACGTCGTGGTCCGATGCCGAGGCGCGCAACTTCAACCTGGACAAGCATCCCGAGCACGCGGACCGCTACGCGCGCGCGGAGGAATTCCTCGACGTGGTGACCGGGCTGTGGGACACCTGGGAGGATGACGCCTTCCTCTACGACAAGGACAGCGGCCTGCATTTCGCGCCGGACAAGCTGCATGCGCTGGACCACCACGGCAAGCATTTCCAGGTACGCGGGCCGCTCAACGTGTCACGCCCGCCGCAGGGCCATCCGGTGATTGTGCAAGCGGGCTCGTCCGAGGCCGGACAGGAACTGGCGGCGCGCACGGCGGAGGTCATCTTTACCGCGCAGCAGTCGCTCGAAGATGCACAGGCCTTCTACCAGGGCCTGAAAGGCCGGATGGCGCGATATGGCCGCACGCCCGACCAGCTCAAGATCATGCCGGGCGTGTTCCCCGTGATCGGGCGCAGCGAGGCCGAGGCGAAGGAAAGGTTCGAGGCACTGCAAAGCCTCATCCATCCTGCCGTGGGGCTGGCCCTGTTATCGCAGAACCTGGGCGGCGTGGATCTCTCCGGCTACCCGCTCGACGGTCCCCTGCCCGGCGACCTGCCCGAGCCCAACGGCGCCAAGAGCCGCTTCCAGCTGGTGACGGGGCTTGCGCGGCGCGAGGGACTGACCATCCGCCAGCTCTATCTGCGCGTGGCCACCGCGCGCGGGCACTGGTCCATCCATGGCACGGCCGAGAGCGTTGCCGATCAGTTGCAGGCGTGGTTCGAAGGCGGTGCTGCCGACGGCTTCAACATCATGCCGCCATGGCTGCCGGGCGGGCTCGACGACTTTATCGAGCTGGTGCTGCCGGAGCTGCGCCGGCGCGGGCTGTTTCGCGAGCGCTACGAGGGCAACACTTTGCGTGAGCACCTGGGACTGGCGCGGCCGGCGCATCCTCGCGCGTTTGGCGCCACGCGGCAGGTGGCCTGAGCGCCTGGCATTCCCTTGCGAAGAAGCAAGGGTTGCCAGCTGGCCCGCCCGAGGCGACAGGGCTGCGCAAGCACAGCCATGCATGCGCGGTCAGAACACGTGTTTCATCCCGACCATGGCACCAAGCTGGCTACCGCCGGGTGCGGGATTGGTGCCCGTTCCCGCATTGCTGACAGACAGCGCCAGGTTGCCGCCGTTGTTGATGAAGCCGGCGGTGCCATAGACGGACGTGCGCTTGGTGAAGGCATAGACGCCGCGCGCCGCGAACAGCCATGCCTTGTCCGCACTGTTGTGATAGCGCAGGTTGAACACCTCGCCGTCGACGCTGAAGGCCGGCGTCACCTGGTAGGCCACGCCGCCGTAGAACATATCGCTGACAGGTGCGGGGTTGGCCCTGTTGTCCCGGCGCAGCCAGCCCAGGCCGATCTTGGTGTCCCGGTTGACCAGCACATAGCCGTTGATGGACAGGCGGTCATCCGTCAGGCTGCTGCGGTTCAGCCCGGCGAAGGCACCCGGGCCGCCGCGCAGCGAATCGTAGGCGGCTGCCACGCTCCAGGTCGCCGTGTCGTACTTGAGCATCGCGGACCACTCCCGGCAGGCGCGATGGTCCGCTGGATTCTCCCCGGCGCAGTTGGTGCCCGAAGGGCTCGGCCCCGCGTTGACCGTATCGCGGCCGAAACTGTAGGTGGCGCCGGCGGTCAGGCCGCCGAAGGTGCCCTTGTACGAGATTGCATTGTCCGTGCGTGTATTGGGCAGGTAGCTATCCAGCGAGCCCGAGCCGAAGGCGTTCGGCCCCAGGATGTCGGGATCGGCCATGGCCCAGAACAGCATGGTGTACTGCCGTCCCAGCGCGACCTGCCCCCAGTTCCCCGCGAGCCCCACCAGCGCCTGGCGGCCGAACAGGCGTCCACCCTGGTTGTTGGCGCCGCTATCGGGCCCGAACCCGGACTCCAGCCAGAAGATCGCCTTCATGCCGCCGCCCAGGTCCTCGGTGCCGCGCAAGCCCCAGCGAGACGGCACCGTGCCGGTCAGGTTCGGCATGCGAAAGACATTGTCCTTTGCCGCGCCGATATGGGAGATGTACTCCACGCCCGTATCCACCACCCCATAAGCCGTCACGTTCTGCGCCGCGGCAACCACCGGGATCGCTGCCGCGATGGCTGCGACCGCATGTCCAAGTTTCATTGTCATCCTCCCGTTTATTATCAAATTCGAGGCAAGCCGGGGGCCTGCCGCCCAATGTCGGCACGCTATTGCGTGTTCTATGTGGTACCGCTCAGTACGGCTCAGTGCGCGGCGATGCGTACCGCTTGTCCGTCGGCCGCCGGGGACCGGCCAAGCAGGCCGACGCTGGCGATGGCTACCAGCAGCGGCAGCGCGAAGACGTAGTACAGGTTTGAGGTAGGCCAGCCCGCGTCGACCAGCGCGCCGGCGACCAGCGGGGCCAGCACCGCGCCGAAGCGGCCCATGCCGATCGACCAGCCCATGCCCGTGGTGCGGTTTTGCGCCGGATAGAGAATGGGCGCGTAGGCGTACAAGCCGACCATGCAGCCAAAGATGCCGCCACCGATGAACAGGGCCAGCACGAACGCCACCGACAAGGTATTGGCGTACATGCCGAATGCCACCAGCAACAAGGCGGTCAGGACAAAGCAGCTCCACAGCAGCGGCTTGAGCCCGATGCGCGCGGCGAGAAAGCCAAACAACGTGCCGCCCACGATGCCGCCGACGTTGAGCAGCACGCCGCCGGTAATCCCCTGCTGCGCCGACATGCCGGCTGCCACCAGCAGCTTCGGCGTCCAACTCAGGACAAAGTAGAAGCTGAACATCACCAGGAAGAACGAAGTCCAGATCATCAGCGTCTGCATGGCGAGGCGACCGCCAAACAAGCTGCGAACCCCGCCCTGGGCTGGCGCCTGCGCGGCGGCGCGCGCCGGCATTTCGGTAATGCGTTCGCGCCCCATGCCGGCGAGAAGCTTGTTGAGCTTGTCGACCGCACCGGCCGGGCGCCTGGCAATCAGGAAGTCCAGCGATTCAGGCAAGCGCGCCAGCACGACCGGGATCATGGCCAGCGTGACCAGCCCGCCAAAGACGAAGACGCTGCGCCAGCCGTAGTGCAGCAGCAGCACGCCGGCGATGGCGCCGCCGATCGTCGCGCCCACCGGATAACCGGTGGCCTGCAGCACGATCGCGGTGCTGCGCCACTTGTCGGAGGCGTATTCGCCGGTAATGACGTTGATGCTGGCCAGCATGCCGCCGATGCCCAGCCCGGTGAGCGCCCGCATGGCCGCCAGCTGGGTCACGCTCTGCGCGAACGCGGAACAAAGCATGCCCGCCGAGATCGTCGCCAGGCAGAGCAGGATGACGGGGCGGCGCCCGAGCCGGTCGGCCCAGGGCGCCAGGAACAGCGATCCCGCCGCCATGCCGAACAGCCCGGCACTGAGCAGCACGCCAATCTCCTTGCCGCTCAGGTGCCAGTCGCTTGAGATATGCGAGGCGGTGAACGCCATCGCCAGTACATCAAAGCCGTCGAGCATATTGAGCACGATGCAGATCGCTACCGCCATGATCTGGAACCGGCTCATCTCGCCCTGGTTGATGGTTTCCCTGATGTCGAGCTTCATTGTCTACCTCCATGTATTTATTTTGATTCACCTCGTCGATCCGATCGATCTGACTAGTCCGATTGATCGGAACGGCAGCGGGATTGACGGCAACGACCGGCAACGACCGACGGACCACCGACGACCACCGGCAACTACAAATCCAGCACCAGCAAACCCGTCCGGGCGCGCGAGCAGCACGGCAGGAACTGATCGTTGGCGGCGCGTTCCTCGTCGGTCAGATAGGCATCGCGGTGGTCCGGCTCGCCCGCCAGCACGCGCGTCAGGCAGGTTCCGCACACGCCCTGCTCGCAGGATGTCTGGATCTCCACGCCATTGGCCGACAGCGCCTGCACCACGGTCTGGTCCGGCTCGACATCGATCACCAGCCCGCTGCTCTGGACCTTCACCTGGAAAGCCCCGGCGACGGCGCCCGGCACGTCCGGCGCGGCAAAATACTCCCGGTGGAGATTGGCTTCCGGCCAGCCGGCCTCCTTCGCCTGGCGCAACACCGCGTCCATGAAGCCGGCGGGGCCGCACACATAGAGATGCGTCTGCGCGCCGGGGGCGGCGAGCAAGCGCGGCAGGTCGGCACGATGGCCCTGCGGCTCGTCGAAATAGAAATGCGTGCGGTCCCGCAGATCGTCGTGCGCAAGCCGCTCGCGGAACGCCGTGTGCGCCGCCGTGCGGGTGCAGTAGTGCAGCTCGAACGACGCGCCGGTCTGCGCCAGGCGCTGCGCCATGGCGAGGATGGGCGTGACACCGATGCCTCCGGCGAGCAGGATCGAATGCGCGGCGCCGGCAGCCAGCGGGAAGTGGTTCTTCGGCTCGCTGACTTCCAGCGTGGCGCCCACTGCCAACGCGTGCATGGCCTCCGACCCGCCCCGGGAGGCAGGGTCGCGCAGCACGCCGATCTGGTAGCGATGGGTCTCGGCGGGGTCATTGCACAGGGAGTACTGGCGCACCAGTCCCTGCCCGATCCGTACGTCGATATGCGCGCCCGCGGTGAATGCCGGCAGGGTGCCGCCGTGCGGCGCGACCAGTTCGAACACGGCGATGCCGGACGCCGCGTCGGCCTTGCTTGCGATCCTGACCTGCATCACGCGCCCTCCGCCTGCCGGGCCTGCCCGGCCTGCTCTTGCTGCAGCAGGCGATCGAGAATCCGCCGCGCCTGGACGCCGCCGGCATCGATATTCAGCTTGAGCAGCTTGCGCTCGGGATTGGCCAGGATATTGCGCTGCTGCGCCTCCAGCATTTCCAGGTCTTCGGCGAAGATCTTGCCCTGCCCTTCGCGGATGGTTTCGGTCAGCTGCGCGTCGTCTGCCTTGAAGTTGCGTGCCATGCCCCAGAAGTACCAGATCGACGTCTCGGTTTCCGGCGTGATGAAGTCCACCACGATGCTCGACGCCTTGTGCTGCGGCTCGGCGTGATAGCCGCCCTTGCCCGCGTGCGCCACGCCCACCTCGATCATGACGTGGCTTGGCGGCGTGAAGCGGCAGATCTGCCAGCGGTCGCAAGGCACATCGTCCGCAAGGCCATTGCCGCGCAACGCCGAGGCCCAGAACGGCGGCGGCATGATGCCCTCCATATGCCGGCCGGTCACGACCATGTCGCCCTCCACCTTGGTGGCGGGTGCCGACTCTTCGATCTCGGCCTGCCCGATGCTGGAGGCATGGACGTACGTCTCATGGGTCAGGTCCATGAGGTTGTCGATCATCAGCCGGTAGTCGCAATGGATGTGATACAGCCCGCCGCCGTGCGCCCAGTCCGCGCTCACCGCCCACTCCAGGTGCGGGATCGCCGCCGCGTCGGCCAGCGCGGCGTCGCCCGGCCAGACCCAGACAAAACCGTAACGCTCGACGGCCGGATAGCTGCGGATCGAAGGAAACCCGCCGACGCGCTGCCCGGCCATCCTGGCGCATTTGCCGTCGCGTCCCATGGTCATGCCGTGGTAGCCGCAGACCAGTTGCCCGTCGCGGACAAAGCCCAGCGAAAGCGGCGCGCCACGGTGCGGGCAAAAGTCCTCCAGCGCGGCGACGTTGCCGTCCTCGCCCCGGAACAGCACCATTTTTTCATTGCAGATCGTGCGGCCAAGCGGCTTTCCCGCGAGTTCGTCCGGCGTGCAGGCCACGTACCAGGTGTTTTTCAGAAACATAGCGATCCCCTCCCTGGCGCCCAAGCGCGCCAAGGTTCAGTGACTTACGAAAGTGGATTAGGTCAGGCCGGGCGGCCTGCGCGGCGAATCAGGCTGCCGCCGAGCACCTGCGACATCGCCTGCTGGTTCTGCATGGCGATCTTGAGGTTACGGTTGGCGATGCGGCTGTGTTCGCGCATCAGCGCTTCGGCGCGGGCGCCCTCGCGCAGCTCGATCGCCTCGACCACCGAGCGGTGCTGCGCCTGCGCGAGCAGCAGCATTTCGCGCGCGCTTTCATCGATGGACTGGACCATCACGAAGGCGCTCGCGGAGGCAAACGGGATGTTCATCACTTTCTCGATCTGCCGTGCAACCAGGGGGCTGCCGGCCGCTTCGGCCAGCAACTGGTGGAAGCGCGCGTTGAGATCGACGTACGCGGAGAATTTGACCGCGGTCAGCTCGCCGGTGAGTGCCGTGTCGATTTGCGTGATGCAGTCGCGCAAACCGCTCAGGATGGTCTGGCCGACGCCGCGCTCCGCGGCAAGCCGGGCCGCCATGCCTTCCATCGTGCCCCGCAGCTCGATCGCATCGCTGATCTCACTTTCGGCGAAGGAACGGACCGCAAAGCCGCCGGACGGGATGGGCTCGACCAGGCCTTCTTCCTGCAAGCGGATCAACGCGGCCCGGATCGGGGTGCGGGAGACGCCGAGGCGCTCAACCACCCACAGTTCGGAGATGCGGGCGCCCGGCGCGAGGTCGCCGCCGAGGATCAGCTCCCGCAATCCGAGCAGGGCCCGGACCGCCTGGGAGGCGCTGGCGCCGGCTTTGCTGTCGCTGAGGTTGTCGTTGTCGGTATGCATGATGCGTTGCCTCTACTTCTACTTATGGGGGTGAGCATGTCCTGTGATGCAAGATGGCCGCTCTTGAATACAGAGTGTATCCATAAGAAAAAGACGAGGCAACGTGAAAGCTGAAAACCTAGGGTAAACGTCGATAAAAAGCAGAAAAACCAGAAGTTGACAATGGATCCAGCAACTCATTTCAGGCAATATCCTGTTGTCACTGAATTCGCTGTATACAACGCAGAATCAAGGCCTGGCGGACAAAACCCGCTATCCGAGCAGCCAGAAACCAGCCTCCCGGTGCCGCAGAAACAAAAACGACCCGGGCGCTCATGCGACCGGGTCGTTTTCCACATTGTTTGCGTTACGCCGTTCGACCGCAGGCCGAACCGCGCTCAAGCGCTCAATGCACCATCATGTTGGCGTTCATGTTGTGCATGATCCACAGCGAGCCCGCCACCACGATCAGCAGGATCAGCGCGGTGAAGGCCAGGGCCATCACGTTCCAGCGCTGCTCCGAGGAGCTGTCCAGGTGCAGGAAGTAGATCAGGTGTACGACGATCTGCACGACAGCCAGGCCCAGGATCACGGCCAGCGTGGTCGAGGCTTCCAGCGTGCCGCCCATCACCAGCTTGAACGGGATGACGGTCAGGATCACCGCCAGCACGAAGCCGATCACATACGACTTGACGCTGCCATGGCTGGCGCCGGCCGAAGTGGTGCCGTGCTCGTCGTGGGCGCGGTGGGCGCCGGCGGCAGAGACGTTGCTATGTTCCATTACATCGCTCCCATCAGGTAGACCACGGTGAACACGCCGATCCAGACGATGTCCAGAAAGTGCCAGAACAAGGCGAAGCAGGCCAGGCGCTTGGTCATGGTGGGGGTCAGGCCCTTGCGGGAGATCTGCCACATCAGCACGGCCATCCACAGCAGGCCGCTCGCCACGTGCAGGCCGTGGGTGCCGACCAGCGTGAAGAACGACGACAGGAACGCGCTGCGCTCGGGGCCTGCGCCCTCGGCGATCATGTGATGGAACTCGTTGATTTCCATGCCGATGAACGCCACGCCCAGCAGGAAGGTCACGCCGAGCCAGAACTGCAGGCGGGCTCGCTGGCCGTTATGCAGCGAGATCATTGCCATGCCCGAGGTCAAGCTGCTGAACAACAGCAGGAAGGTCTCGACCAGGACGTAGTTCAGCTCGAACAGTTCCTTGCCCGACGGGCCGCCTGCCACTTCGCCGCGCAGCACCGCGAACGCGGCGAACAACCCGGCGAAGATGATGCAGTCGCTCATCAGGTACACCCAGAAACCAAACACCGTGTTGGCGCTGGTGTCGTGATGGGCGTGATCGTGCGAATGATCGTGCGAGTGGGCATGCGCCTCGGCGGCGCCATGCGCGGGATAACGCTGTAGGACTTCAGTCGTCATGGTTCAGGCCTGTGACGCAATGCGCTGGAAATGGCTCGTTTCGACCGCCTGGACTTCGTGCGCGGGCACGTAGTAGTCGATGTGGTCGTCGTTGCTGCGGAAGATAAAGCTGACGATCATGCCAACCAGGCCTACCGCCGCCAGCCACCAGATATGCCAGGTCAGGGCAAAGCCCAGCGCCAGGCTGAAGGCACCGATATAGAAGCCGGCGCCGGTGTTCTTCGGCATGTGGATCTGCTCGTAGTGCGCTTGCTGCTGCGGCACTTCGCCACGCGCCTTCATGTCGGCGAACGCGTCCAGGTCACGCACCACCGGGGTATGCGCGAAGTTGTAGAACGGCGGCGGCGACGAAGTGGCCCACTCCAGCGTACGGCCACCCCAGGGGTCGCCGGTCACGTCGAGGAGCTCCTTGCGGCGGCGCACGCTGACCACGATCTGCAGGATCTGGAACAGGATGCCCAGGCCGACAAACACGGCGCCGACCACGGCCACGTACAGGAACGGGTTCCACGCCGGGTTGTCGGTGTGGTTCAGGCGACGGGTCATGCCCATGAAGCCCAGTGCGTACAGCGGCATGAAGGCCAGGTAGAAACCGATGATCCAGCACCAGAACGCGTACTTGCCCAGGCGCTCGTCGAGCTTGAAGCCGAAGGCCTTCGGGAACCAGTAGGTAATGCCGGCGATGTAGCCGAACAGCACGCCACCAATGATCACGTTGTGGAAGTGGGCGATCAGGAACAGGCTGTTGTGCAGCACGAAGTCAGCCGCCGGCACTGCCATCAGCACGCCGGTCATGCCGCCGATCACGAAGGTGACCATGAAGCCCAGCGTCCACAGCACGGGCGTGGTCATCTGCACACGGCCGCGGTACATGGTGAACAGCCAGTTGAAGATCTTCACCCCGGTCGGGATGGAGATGATCATCGTGGTGATGCCGAAGAACGCGTTCACGTTGGCGCCGGAGCCCATCGTGAAGAAGTGGTGCAGCCAGACCAGGAACGACAGCACCATGATGGCGCAGGTCGCGTAGACCATGCCCTTGTAGCCGAACAGCTTCTTGCCGGAGAACGTCGAGATGATTTCCGAGAAGATGCCGAACGCCGGCAGGATCAGGATGTACACCTCGGGGTGGCCCCAGATCCAGATCAGGTTCACGTACATCATGGCGTTGCCGCCCATCTCGTTCGTGAAGAAGTGCATGCCCAGGTAACGGTCAAGGCCCAGCAGGCCCAGCGTGACGGTCAGCACCGGGAAAGCGGCGATGATCAGCACGTTGGTGCACAGCGCGGTCCAGGTGAACACCGGCATGCGCATGAGCGTCATGCCCGGGGCGCGCATCTTGAGGATGGTCACCAGGAAGTTGACGCCGGTCAGCAAGGTGCCCAGGCCCGAGATCTGCAAGCTCCAGAGGTAGTAATCGACCCCCACGCCAGGGCTGTACGCGATTCCCGACAGCGGCGGATAGGCCAGCCAGCCGGTACGCGCGAATTCGCCGACGCCCAGCGAGACGTTGACCAGCATCGCGCCAGCCACGAACAGCCAGAAGCTCAGCGTGTTGAGGAAGGGGAAGGCCACGTCGCGCGCGCCGATCTGCAGCGGCACGACCAGGTTCATCAGGCCCGTCATCAGCGGCATCGCCACGAAGAAGATCATGATCACGCCGTGGGCGGTGAAGATCTGGTCGTAGTGCTCAGGCGGCAGGATGCCCGGCGAGCCATTGGTGGACAGCGCCAGCTGCGTACGCATCATGATGGCGTCGGCAAAGCCGCGCAGCAGCATGATCAGCGCGACCACGGTGTACATGATGCCGATCTTCTTGTGGTCGACCGAGGTGAACCAGTCGTTCCACAGCGGCTTCCACTTGCCGAAATAGGTGATCAACGCGCATAGCGCCACGCCACCCAGGGCCACCATCGTCAACGTGCCCATGATGATGGGCTCGTGGAACGGGATGGCATCCAAACTCAATTTGCCAAACATCTCTACTCCTAGGAATTCGAGCCCGGCGCCGGCGTAGCGGGCGCGGCCATGGACACCTGGCTCACGCCAAGGGTGTTGCGCGAGGTGCACACGGGACCAAACGAGGTGCCGTTGCCGGCGATAGCGCCACCGGCACCGTCCATGTACTTGTGCAGGATGCCGTGGTACAGCTGCGGATCGACCTTGGCGTACAGCGCCACGGGATTCGCCTCGCTGGGCTTGGCCAGCGCGCTGTAGTCAGCCAGGGTCAGCTGGCTCGACGAGGCGCGGACCTGCTTGACCCACGCCTCGAAGTCGAAGTTGGACACCGACTTGGCCTTGAACTTCATGCCCGAGAAGCCGCCGCCGCTGTAATTGGCCGACATGCCGTCGAACGCGCCGGTCTCGTTGGCGATCAGGTGCAGCTTGGTCTCCATGCCCGCCATCGCGTACACCTGGCTGCCCAGTTGCGGGATGAAGAAGGAGTTCATGATCGAATCCGACGTGATCTTGAAGTTCACGGGCGTGTTCACCGGGAACGCGATCTCGTTGACCGTGGCGATGCCCAGGTCCGGATAGATGAACAGCCATTTCCAGTTCAGCGCAACCGCCTCGATGGTGATCGGCTTGACGTTGGATTCGATGGGCTTGTAGGGGTCCAGGTCGTGCGAGGACTTCCACGTGATGATGCCCAGCACCAGGATGATCAGGCAGGGAATCAGCCAGACCACCACTTCGATCCCGGTCGAGTGGGACCAGTCCGGCTCGTAGCGGGCCGACTTGTTGCTGGCGCGGTACTTCCAGGCGAAGGTGAAGACCAGCACGATCACCGGCACCACGACGAGCAACATCAGCCAGGTCGCGATCAGGATGATGTTTTTGACGTCGGCGCCAATCTGGCCCTTCGGATCTAGCACGGCCATGTTGCATCCGGCCAGCAAGAGCAGGGCGGCGCAAGGCATTAGCCGCGTCCAACGCGGAAGTTTGGGTATCTTCATGTCACGACTGGTTGAGTTGGCCACGACAGCGACGGCGCGGCGCGGTTTTGCTGCCAGATGCGGGAGCAAGAGGCAGGCTTAAGGCTTGGGGGAAACTGGGTCAGATCCGGGTCAAGCGACCGGTGTGCCGGGGGACGCGCCGATCAGCGGCAGCCTGGCTTGGTCCTTGTGGGACGGATCGTTGTGGGACTGCGGCGGTCCACACAGGGGGACGTCGGCGTGGCGCAGCCCGACAAGCTTGCCTGGTGGGCAAACAGGGTATTCAGGTGAGGGTCGCGGTACGTCAGACATCGTGGCCGCGAATCTACCGCATCGCAGCATTGAGGGTAAACCCGCGAGCTGGAACACACTGTTCTGCAAACCGGACAATGCAGCTTCTTCTGCCATCACGCCAGCAACGTCCGATTAAGCCAGGACATTTCTGGCTGCGGCAAGGTGTCGCAGGGGTGCGCACCCTTGAAAGCAGCTGCACAAACCGCAACGCGCGCTTGGGGGCAATGAGGCGGCCGCACAGGATGCCATGGCGCACCAGAACGTGCTTGCCACCGCGTTGCACCCGCCGCGGTTCTATCCAAATGCAATAACCTTCGTTCCCCTCCCCGCGCGATTTCGCAACCATAGGGCCGCGTCCCAAACCAAGACCCTTGCCACCTCACTCGTCGACCTCGGAGAACATCGCAATGCATCCTTTCCGCCAATGGCTAGCCGTCGTCGGCCGCGCCCTGGCCATCGCCGCGCTGTCCTGGTCCGCCGCGGGCCACGCCGCCGACGCATCGGTCCGCGTGGGCTACCAGAAGGCCGGCCTGCTGGCCGTGCTCAAGGCCCAGGGCTCGCTGGAGAAAAAGCTCGCCCCGCTCGGCTTCAAGGTGGAGTGGAAGGAATTCCCCGCCGGCCCACAGTTGCTGGAGGCGCTCAATGCCGGCGGCATCGACTTTGGCTACACCGGCGCGCCGCCGGCGGTGTTCGCCCAGGCCGCCCGCGCCAACTTTGTCTACGTGGGCGCCGAGCCCGGCGGCAAGACCAACGAGGCGCTGTTCGTGCTGGAGAAGTCGCCGATCCGCTCGGTGGCCGACCTGCGCGGCAAGCGCATCGCCTTGCAGAAGGGTTCCAGCTCCAACTACCTGCTGGTGCAACTGCTGAAAAAGCATGGCCTGGCCCTGCAGGACATCCAGCCGATCTACCTGCCGCCCGCCGATGCGCGCGCCGCCTTCGAGAGCGGCAACGTGGACGCCTGGGTGGTCTGGGACCCGTACTACGCGCTGGCGCAGAAGGCGCTCAAGGTGCGCACCATTGCCGACTATGAAGGTGTGCCCTCCCCCTTCAACTTCTATGAAGCCGGCAACGGCTTCGTCAAGGCACAGCCGCAGGTCGTCAACGCCATCCTGGAGCAACTACGCGCCACCGGCCTGTGGGTGGTGAAGAACCCGGGCGAGACCGCCGCCCTGCTGGCGCCCGCCATTGGCCTGGACGCGCAGGTCGTGGAAGCCTGGCTCAAGCGCGTGCCGTACGGCGCGACCCCGGTCACGCCGGAAGTGATCGCCGCCCAGCAGCAGGTGGCGGACCTGTTCCACGAGCAGAAACTGATCCCCACGGCCGTCAAGGTCAGGGACAACGTCTGGCAGGCGAGCTTCCCCCTGGCAAGCCAGTAAGCGAAGCCTAAAAGCGAAGCCGACAAGCAAACTCACGGCGGGCAGGCAACGGTCCGCCGCGATGACAGGCGAAAGTCACGACTGCTACCATGCGCACTCCTGAGCACAATTCCAACAAGAAGACCAAGACCTTATGAAAATCGAGACAATTGCCGTTCACGGTGGCTACTCCCCGGACCCCACCACGCGTGCCGTGGCCGTGCCGATCTACCAGACCGTTGCCTATGCGTTCGACAACGCGCAGCACGGCGCCGACCTGTTCGACCTCAAGGTGCCAGGCAATATCTACAGCCGCATCATGAATCCCACCAACGACGTGCTGGAGCAGCGGCTGGCCGCGCTCGAGGGCGGCGTGGGCGCGCTGGCGCTGGCCTCCGGCATGGCGGCCATCACCTATGCCATCCAGACCATCGCCGAGGCCGGCGACAACATCATCTCGGCCAGCCAGCTCTACGGCGGCACCTACAACCTGTTTGCGCACACGCTGCCGCTGTCCGGCATTGAGACCCGCTTTGCCGATGGCCGCAACCCGGCCGCCTTCGGCGACCTGGTGGACGAACGCACCAAGGCGATCTTCGCGGAGTCGGTGGGCAACCCGCTCGGCAATATCGTCGACATCGAAGCCATCGCCAAGGTGGCGCACAGCCACGGCATCCCGCTGATCGTGGACAACACCGTGCCCTCGCCCTACCTGTGCCGGCCGTTCGAGCACGGCGCGGATATCGTCGTGCACTCGCTCACCAAATACCTGGGCGGCCACGGCAACAGCGTGGGCGGCGCCATCGTCGACAGCGGCAAGTTCCCGTGGGCCGAGCACAAGGCCCGCTTCAAGCGCCTGAACGAGCCGGATGTGTCGTACCACGGGGTGGTCTACACCGAAGCGCTGGGCGCCGCCGCCTATATCGGCCGCGCCCGCGTGGTGCCGCTGCGCAATACCGGCGCGGCGCTGTCGCCGTTCAATGCCTTCCTGATCCTGCAAGGCATCGAGACCCTGGCGCTGCGCCTGGACCGCATCACCGAGAACGCGCTGGCTGTCGCGCGCCACCTGAAGGCCAGCCCCAAGGTGGAGTGGGTCAACTTTGCCGGCCTGCCGGAGCATCCGGACCACGCGCTGGTGCAGCGCTACCTGGGTGGACGCGGCCCGGGCATCCTGTCGTTCGGCCTGAAGAGCGGCGGCCGCGAAGCCGGCGCGCGCTTCCTGGACGCGCTGCAGCTATTCACCCGCCTGGTCAATATCGGCGATGCCAAATCGCTGGCTACCCACCCGGCCTCCACCACGCACCGCCAGCTCGACGCCGCCGAACTGAAGGCCGCCGGGGTCAGCGAGGACATGGTGCGCCTGTCGATCGGCATCGAGCATATCGACGACCTGCTGGAAGACCTGGAGCGTGCGCTGGCCGCGGCCTGAAGCATTTGCCGAAGCCGCCGAGCAAGCCAAAGCCGCGCGCCATGACGACGGCTGTTACTCCCTCTCCCCTCAGGGGGAGAGGGCCGGGGAGAGGGGTGGCTTAGCAAGGAGCCACTTGAAGCGAAGCCCTCGGTTTTGTCCAGCACGACGGCGTAGCCAGCGCCCGCCCTCTCCCCCGGCCCCTCTCCCACAAGCGGGAGAGGGGAGCAAACCCGAGGCACCGCCGAAGCCGCGGAACCGGCCAGAGCCGCCCGCCATGACGACGGCTGCCTGTGGTGGATCCGCGAAGCACAAACAAAAACGCCCACCAATGAGGCGGGCGCGAATCCAATTCCTTGGTGGGATTGGAGGAGACGTGTCAATGATAACCGCAATACGGGTTATCCCGCAACTACCCAATTGAAATATGCTTATGCCCACGCCGCAACAGCCGTTTCCGTCACATAGACGCCTGCAACCCCGCTTCCAGGCATATTCAAGTGCGTTATAAGAGCATGCGTTTTTACTCGTTCCTTGAACGTATGCACCTCCCTACAATAGGCATCCTTGCTTGCCGCCATCCCGGCAAGCCACGATGCACACAAACAATATGGGGGAGCTATAGATGAAACTGGGTTTCGGAATTCGACTGATTGCCGCGGTGCTCGCGCTCGGCGTTATCCAGACGGCCGGCGCGGCGGATCCTGACAAGAAGGAAATCCGCTTCGGCGCCACCGCTGGCCCTTACTCCGACCAGATCCGCTATGGCATCAAGCCCCTGCTGGAAAAGAAGGGCTACAAGGTCACCATCGTTGAGTTCAGTGACTACGTGCAGCCCAACCTGGCGCTGGCCGATGGCGCCATCGACGCCAACGCCTTCCAGCACGTGGCCTACCTAAAGAAATTCTCCGGCGACCGCAAGCTGCAACTGTCGGAAGTCATCCAGGTCCCCACCGCCCCGATCGGCATCTATAGCCGCAAGCACAAGTCGCTGGCCGAAGTAAAGCCGGGCGCGTCGGTGTCGCTGCCTAACGATCCGTCCAACCTGGCGCGCGCCATCGCCATGCTGCAGCAGATCGGCTGGATCACGCTCAAGGCCGGCACCGACCCGATCCGCGCCAGCGAGCGCGACATCGAAGGCAACCCGAACAAGCTCAAGCTGATCCAGCTTGAAGCCGCGCAACTGCCGCGCTCGCTCGACGACGTGGACTACGCCTTCGTCAACGGCAACTTTGCGCTGTCCTCGGGCCTGAAGCTGACCGAAGCGCTGAGCCTGGAGAAGATTCCCGACTACTACATGAACCTGGTTGCCGTGCGCACCGCCGACACCGGCAAGCCGTTCGTCAAGGACATCCGCGAAGCTTACCAGTCGCCGGAATTCAAGGCGACCACGCAACAGCGCTTTGCCGGCTTCCTGCCGCCGGCCTACCAGCGCTGAGTTTGACGCTACCCGCGCCCAAATCCGCGTTTGCGCGCTGACACCACCATCGGATGCTCGTCGAAGCTGGCGACCAGATTGGCTTTCTGGGTGTCGGTGAGTTGCGATTGGGCGATCATGTCCGGCCAGTCCCGCACGGCCGCAAGAACCGTGCGCTGGATTGCCGCGGCAGCCGGCTTTTCAACCAGGCCAAGGTGAGCGCAAAATTCCCGGACGGTCGAGGGCGTTAGACTGGGCTTTGCCGTCTTGCCCTCCTGCGCCGGCCGGGCCTTTCCCTTCGGTTGACCAGCCAGGTCCGGTGGCACGATCAACAGAGCGTGCCCGGTTCGGCGCTGATAGGCGCTGTACGCCACGATGTCATAAGCGGGTGACAGGCTTGGCGTCTTGCTGTCTCTGTAGATCACCCCCAGGTTCTTCAAGTGCATGTCCGGGTTGCCAAGCAACTCGTTGACGGTCATCCGGCACAGCAGCTCGTGCACCGCAGGCTCCCCCAGCGACAGTTCATTCAGCATGACCGCGGCAATGTCGAGGTAGCTGAGGGTGTATTTGTCCTCGGGCTGCACATCCATGATCTGCGCGAAATCTTCCACGTGAAAGCGCGCGCCCGGCGCCCGGTCAAAGCGCGTCACCGCGAGGAAGTTCGTCTGCTGCCCGGCGTCGCCAAGATCGTAGCCGTGCGCAACCATCAGCTTCTCCAATGGCTCGAGCTTTGCCTCGCAGGTGGTGACCCCCGCGGCAGCGGCCAGGCGCAGCGAGAGTTCTTCCAGCTCGGGCAGGCGCGGGTAGCCCACCACCGGCAGCTTGGCGATGATGTGGGTGTCATGCATCCTGGTGCGCCCGACGTAACGATCGCCATCCTTGATGACCCCCACTTTCGGCTGAACGCCCGACACCGATACCCCGTCGTCCATGGGCTCCTCGGTCACGCTCATCTCCAGCGAGTCTGAATCCTGGGTCACCAGGTGGGTCAGCTGCTCGCGCGTGAGCGTCGCGGGGTAGGCGTAGACGTTCCCGGGAAGGTCACGCCCGCATGAGGCCAGCATCTCGAAGTAGTCTTTCGGGTCGCATCCGCGTACCGCCGCAACATGGTCGCGAAATACGCCTTCTGGCAGCAAGCCTTGGAAGAACGCTGGCAGGAGCCAGCCATTCCTGTTGGAGTAGCGGCCGTTGAAGAGGCTTGAACCAACGTTTGCCCACAGCGCGCGCTGGGCGTCGGGGTCGTCGGCCAGCATGGAAAGGGACAGCGTCGGGGCGCCGGCCTGCCGCGCGAAATCCTCGTCCGCCACGAAGCGCAGGATGGGCTGGTCCTCGCCGTACTTGAAGAGGACGCCAAGACGCTGCTCACCTAGGGAGATAGCCAGCGCCTTGATATTCATGACCGGCGGGCGCGCAGCCGTTCGAGCGCGGCCTGCACCTTGGTCGGCACGGCCGGTGGCGGCGTCTGCTCAGGAAACATGGATGTGGCTTCTTTCGGCACCAGCATCAATTCGAGCCCAAGGCGGTCGGCCACGGCGAGCAGCGTCGATACCTTGAAATCCTGGGAGCCGGTCAGGACATGCTGAAGCGTCCGATAGTTCACGCCGGCATCATCCGCCAGTTTCGTCTTGCGGTACTGGGTAGTCGATGTCCTCTTGGAAAGGGCCTCTGATACGTCGTTGACCGTTTTCATTGCCAATACTAAGGTGCAATTTATTCAGATACTTGCACTTTAGTTCCGTACTTAAGGATGGTCAACGATGAATTGCATTATGGGACATATTTATACATAAATTGTACCTTAATACAATAGAAAACATCACAAAAATGCCTATAGCGGCACAAAATCAAGGCGCCGCCGCTCCATGGCCTACCCTGCCTGCAGACAGTAGATGCGGCCGCGCTCGATGAGCAACAGCGTATTGCGGACGCCTTTACCAGCCAGAAGATCCTGCCACGCAAGGTGCCGGCACTGCGTTGCCGTGCTCCCCTCTCCCGCGCGCGCATCCGGATATCCGAACATCCAGATTGCGCCTTGTCCGGATATCCGAGCGGCGTTCTTCGCACTTTACAAACAGGCTGCCCACCCGTCCTAAATTCCCCGGCAAGACTGCCGTAATAGCGAACCAGCACCCTTCGCCCCCAATCGCTCCAGGGCTATCCGCCCGACGAGCCAAACAGAGATCAATCCAATCATGCTGTCCTCCCTGCGCGCGCGCATCGTGGCTCTATCCGTGGCCATCGTCGTGGTGGCACTCATTGCCAATGCCGTTCTCAATCACGTGGTGGCCAGCTCGTACAGCGACGACGCCATCGACAGCAACCTGGCCGCCGTGCAGAACGGCCACGTCGGCGCCATCGCCGACTGGGTGGCAAGCCACATGCAGATGATCAACTCGCTGCAAGACGCGGCAACGCAGCCCGAAACCGACGCCGCCATCGCCGCGCTAAAGCAGGTCAGCAGCGCCGGCGGTTTCGTCATGACCTACATCGGTTTTCCCGACAAGACCCACCGATTCTCCAAGACTGAAGGCCTGCGGCCCGACTACGATCCCACGTCCCGCCCCTGGTACAAGCAGGCCGTGGCCGCCGGCAAGCCGGTGGTCACGCCGCCCTACGTGGCCGCCAGCAGCGGCAAGCTGGTCGTGACCTTCGCCGTGCCCATCCTGCGCGACGGCGCGCTCAAGGGCGTGGTGGCCGGTGACGTGTCCATGGACAGCGTCATCGCCAACATCAAGGCCATCCACCCCACGCCCGCCAGCTTCGGCGTGCTGGTAACAAAGGACGGCAAGATCGTCGCCCACCAGGACGACAAGCTCACGCTCAAGCCCGTGACCGACTTGATGCCAGCGCTTGCCATCGACAAACTTGCCACGCTCGAAAGTGCCAAGGCGCCGTTGCAGGTCGATGTGGACAATGCGCCCAAGCTGCTGCGGGCGCGCGGCGTGCCCGGTACCGACTGGATCGCCGTGATTGCGCTGGACAAGGGCGAGGCTACGGCAGGCATGCGCTCCATGTTGATGGCATCGGTGTTCGTGCTGATCGTGATCGCTTGCGTGGCTGCAGCCATCGTTGCTGGGGTGACGGCGGTTTCGTTCCGAAGGCTGTCGCTGATTCGGGACGCCATGCGGGACATTGGTAGCGGGGATGGTGACCTGACGCGTCGCCTGCCAGCCAATGGAACCGATGAGGTGGCGCAAATTGCACAGGCGTTCAATGCGTTCGCCGAGAAGCTGGTTAGCGTGATGCGGCAGATTCGGGATGCTAGCTCGTCTGTACATGCTGCAGCCGACGAAATCGCTGCGGGCAACATCGACCTCTCGCGGCGCACTGAATCTGCCGCGGCGAGCTTGGAAGAGACTGCGGCGTCGATGGAACAGATCACTGCGACTGTGAGCCAGTCTGCCATGTCGGCCAGGCAGGCGGATGCGTCTGCGATTGCTGCCTCTCAGGTAGCGGGAAATGGTGGCGCCGCCATTGGCGATGCCATTCACACGATGAGCGAGATCGAGCGGGCTTCGGTAAAGGTGTCCGACATCATCGGCGTGATCGAAGGCATTGCATTCCAGACCAACATCCTTGCACTGAATGCTGCGGTGGAAGCGGCGCGCGCGGGCGAGCAGGGCCGTGGATTTGCCGTGGTTGCCGGGGAGGTGCGCGGGCTGGCGCAGCGGAGTTCCCAGGCGGCGAAGGAGATCAAGACGCTGATCGAGACCACCGTCGACAGCGTGGTGTCAGGTTCCGGGCAGGTGCGCCGCGCCGGGGAGACAATGAATGCGATCGTCGGGAACGTGGACAAGGTGACCAACATCATTTCCGAGATCACGCATGCTGCGCAGGAGCAGACTCGGGGGATCCAGGAGGTGAACCGGGCGGTTAGCCAGCTGGATCAGATGGTGCAGCAGAATGCGGCTCTGGTTGAGGAATCTACCGCGGCGGCCGAGGCGTTGCAGGGGCAGGCGGGGGCGTTGGCAGGCGTGGTGGGTCAGTTCAGGCTGGGGTGAGGTCTTGGGAGCCCATCGCGGGCTCCCGCATCTCAGTGTTCCCCCTCGCCCTGAACGACACTGAGTCTCTCAGGCAACCCTGAAGCGCGCGGCCGGCACGCTGCGCGACAGGTTGGGCCCCAGCGCCGCGCGGGCGGCCTCGAACGCATGCCAGTCGGCGGCATCCGGCAGCGACGGCAGCGTCACCACCTCGCCCTGGTCCAGCCCGGACAGGGCCGCGTCGACCAGGTCGTCCGCGCTCATCACCCAGTCCTGCGGCACGCTCTCCACCGGCCGGCCGGCCACATCCCAGAACTCCGTGCGGATCGCACCGGGCAGCACGGCCTGCACCCGCACGCCCTTGTCCGCCAGCTCATGCTGCAGCGATTGCGTAAAGGCCAGCACAAAGGCCTTCGAGCCACCGTAGACGCCGTTGAGCAATTCCGGGGCGAGCGCCACGATCGAGGCGATGTTGATGATCGTCCCCTTGCCGCGCGCCACCAGGCCATGCGCGGCGGCGTAGGTCAGCCGGGTCAGCGCGGTGACGTTGAGCGCGATCATCGCAGCCATCTTGTCGGCATCGGACTGGAGCAGCGGCGCCGCCGCGCCAACGCCCGCGTTGTTGACCAGCAAGGTGATGCTGGCGTCGGTGCGCAGCAGCGCCTCCAGGCGTCGGACGTCGGCGTCGGCCCCCAGATCGGCGGTAACGATCTCGATGGAGCGGCCTGTCTCGCTGGTCAGGCGTTCCGCCAGCCTGGCGAGCCTGTCGCGGTTGCGGGCGACCAGGATCAGGTCGTAGCCCCGCCGGGCAAGCCGGTCCGCATAGACGGCGCCGATCCCCGAGGACGCGCCGGTAATCAGGGCGGTGCCTTGGTGCGAGGTGTTAGCCGAGGTTGCCGAGGTTGCTGTAGCTGCGGTCATTTTCGTTCTCCGATGTTGCTGCCGGCCCGATGCCGGTCATCACGGAACGAAGATTAGGTGCATAATCGAGTGGCATCAATGTCATAGATACCACCTTTTGTGCCATCGGCAGGAGTTAGCCATGCTGCGTGTCGGAATCGTCCTTTATCCCGGCTTCCAGGTCATGAACCTAGGCGTCACCAGCGTCCTGGAGTTCGCCAATCTCACCGCGGCCAAACCGCTCTACGAGGTCCACCTGCTGTCGGAGCAAGGCGGGCCGGTGCCCACCTCGGCAGGCTTCTGCGTCACTACGGAGGCGCTCGGCGACCGCGCGTTCGACACCCTGCTGGTGGTGGGCGACAACGATATCCAGCCGGCGTCGCCCGGTCTGGTCGCGTTCCTGCAAAATGCAGCGCCCTGCACGCGGCGCATCGGCGCCACCTGCACGGGCGCCTTCCATCTCGCCGAGGCTGGGCTGCTGGATGGCCGCAGGGCTACCACCCACTGGATTTACGCCGCCCGGTTCCGGCGCGCGTATCCCGCGGTCAGCGTGGAGGAAGACCGCATCTTCATCATCGACGGACCGGTCTGGACCTCCGCCGGCATGACCGCCTGCATCGACCTGGCCTTGGCGCTGGTCGAGAAAGACGCCGGCGCCGAAGTGGCGCGCCAGGTCGCGCGCAAGCTCGTGGTCTATCACCGCCGTGCCGGCGGGCAATCGCAGTTCTCGGCGCTGCTCGAGCTTGAGCCCAAGTCCGATCGCATCCAGTCCGCGCTCGCCTTTGCCCGTCAGAACCTGCACGCCGAATTGTCGGTCGACCAGCTGGCGCAAGCGGCGCACCTCAGCCCGCGCCAGTTCAGCCGCTCCTTCCGCGAGGAAACGGGACAGACCCCGGCCAAGGCGGTGGAGCACCTGCGCATCGAGGCCGCGCGGCTGATGATGGAGTCCGGGCGGCATCCGATCGATGTGGTGGCGAGAGAGACCGGCTTTGGCGACCGCGAGCGCATGCGGCGCGCTTTCCTGCGGGCGTTCGGACAGCCGCCGCAGGCGATCCGGCGCATGGCGCGCGGGGAGGAGGAGCCGGCGCAGGCTTGATGCCCGGTGCCATCCTCCGCTCCGCGCCACGCCGCCTTGCCAGCATCAGGCAGCGATCTTTGCCTGCGCCTCCCGCCGCGCCACCAGGTCTAGCGCCACGTCCACGATCATGTCTTCCTGCCCACCCACCATGCGGCGCTGGCCCAGCTCCACCAGGATATCCACGGTCTTCAGTGCATAGCGCCCGGCGGCCGCCTCCGCGTGGCGCAGGAAGCTGGAGTAGACGCCCGCGTAGCCAAGCGCGAGGGTCTCGCGGTCCACGCGCACCGGGCGGTCCTGCAGCGGCCGCACGATCTCGTCGGCGGCGTCCATCAGCGTGTAGAGATCGCAGCCGTGGTTCCACCCGAGCCGGCTGGCGGCGGCGATGAACACTTCCAGCGGCGCGTTGCCAGCACCCGCGCCCATGCCGGCGAGGCTTGCATCGATGCGGTCGCAGCCTTCTTCCACCGCCACGATGGAGTTGGCCACGCCCAGGCTCAGGTTATGGTGCGCATGCATGCCGGTCTGGGTTTCCGGCTTCAGCACGTCCTTGAAGGCGCGAAAGCGGTCGCGCACGTCGTTCATGTTGAGCGCGCCGCCCGAATCAACCACGTAGACGGTCTCGGCGCCGTAGCTTTCCATCAGCCTGGCCTGCTGCGCCAGCGCGGCGGGCGTGGTCATGTGGCTCATCATCAGGAAGCCCACCGTGTCCATGCCAAGCGCGCGCGCGTGCTCGATATGCTGGCGCGATACATCCGCCTCGGTGCAGTGCGTGGCCACGCGAACCACGCGCGCGCCGGCGTCGAACGCGGCGCGCAGGTCGTGCACCGTGCCCACGCCGGGCAGCAGCAAGGTGGCGACCTTGGCGTGGCGGACGGTCTCGGCTGCCGCGGCGATCCACTCAAGGTCCGTATGCGCGCCGAACCCATAGTTGAAGCTGGAGCCGGCCAGCCCGTCGCCATGCGCGACTTCGATCGAATCCACCTTGGCGGCATCCAGTGCCGCGGCGATGCGGCGCACATCGTCCAGGCTGTACTGATGGCGGATGGCGTGGCTGCCGTCGCGCAGCGTGACGTCCGAGATATAGAGCTTCTTGTTCAGGTCCATGTCTATCTCCTTGTGCACGGTCAGGCGGCTGCCAGGCTGGTCTCGGCCAGGCGCTCCGCGCAGGCGAGTGCGGCGCTGGTCATGATGTCGAGGTTGCCCGCATAGGCCGGCAGGTAGTGGGCGGCGCCCTCCACTTCCAGGAAGATCGAGGTCTTGAGCCCGCTCATCCGCCCCAGCCCCGGGATGTTCAGCGGTGCGCACGGATCGATGCGCTCGAACTGCACCCGCTGCTTGAGGCGGTAGCCGGGCACATAGGCCTGGACGGCCTTGGCCATGGCTTCGATGCTGGCCTCG
>FTGR01000593.1_pt1 | contig 25978 bp, 25 predicted proteins | sample 1640751 | NCBI WGS metagenome assembly FTGR01 (sample SAMEA3914789, study PRJEB12502) | metagenome | biome: forest; material: soil | place: Canada | collected 2011-07-03 | depth 0.3 m
CAAGGAAAAACCCTTGTCGCGCGGCGCGCTTCACCTGGTGCTCAAGGAGATCTTCGCGCTGGCGGCCGAGCGCCTGCGCGCACGCGGACCGGATTGGGAAAGCCGGGCCGAGGTGCTGGCCAGCGCGTCGGCGCACTGGCTGCGCCATACGGCGGGGTCGCATATGACGGACCAGCAGGTGGACCTGCGCTTTGTCAGGGACAATTTCGGGCATGCGTCCATCTCGACCACCAGCGCCTACCTCCACACGGAAGACGATGCGCGGCACGAAGCTACGCAGGAACGTCACCGGATCGGGTGGAAGCGCGAAGTGTGACCGGGGCACCCGCCCCGGGGCCAGAATGTGCCTGGTTTGGCCGATGCCACGCCGCGGCGCGGGCGGCAACGCGAATCGTGACGGATTGCCATGCACGAGGCTTCTGTTTCTAATGTCTGGGCACGATGGGCTTCGAACAACTGGCGGCACTCAAGGAACAACTGGCAAAAGTAGCTAAAACGCCACGGGCGAGGACGCGACGTGCACCCCAGTTTCAGCCAGCCCGGCTAGGCCCGTTAAGCCCGTCGATCCGGTGCTGCAGGCCATCGTGAAGCTGCAACAGCGCTTTCCAAAAACCTTTCCAAAGAATCCCGCACCAAAGGTGTCGCTCAAGATCGGCCTCTTCGAGGATCTCATCTTGCACGCGCGGGAACTTGGAGGCATCCGAGCAGCGAACCACGCGCCACCGTCAAACAATCAATAGCTCGTCTGAAACCTACCCTGACGGAGCCGATATTGCGCGACGCAATCCGGACCTGGTGCCGCGCACCCGCCACTGGACCGGCCTACTGGAAGGTGCCGCGCTCATGGATCTGGCGGGACACGTTGCGCGGGCCGATGCGACGCGGGCGCACCAACTGCAAGCCCATCGCGGAGTGCGTGCGTTATCTCAACCCGCTACTGCACCGAAGCCGAACTGATCTGTGACGACGGCACGGCACCGCATGCGTGCGCTCGACAACTGGAATCCATTGCTCCCCGTCGAACTGCCGCGGTCACCACTGCAGCCACCATCGTTGCGCGCTGTGCTTCCTGCTCTTGTTTGGACTTGCACCCACTGGAAAAGCACCGCCTAAACAAGGCGCACACCCGTGGCGGGCATGGCACTGTCTCGGCGCATGCGCGCACCATTGCCGTGAGCCAGATGAAAACCAAATGATCCAACTTGGACCATTTGGTCAAATAAAATCCAATACTAATACTCAAGTCATTGATTAATAATGCTATTTTGCATATGGCACGATGCATGCTAGTACGGACTACCCTGGCACGGATGCAACGGCATGACGCGGATCAGGGCCCTTTGACCAAATGAGGAAAACATGAACGTCGGCGTCTTCATTCCCATCGGCAACAATGGCTGGCTCATCTCGGAGAACGCTCCGCAGTACAAGCCCACGTTCGAGCTCAACAAGCAGATCACACAGACGGCCGAGCACTATGGCCTGGACTTCGCGCTCTCCATGATCAAGCTGCGCGGCTTCGGGGGCAAAACCGAATTTTGGGACCACAACCTGGAGTCTTTCACGCTGATGGCAGGCCTGGCCGCGGTCACCTCCAAGATCAAGCTCTTCGCTACCGCCGCCACGCTCACCATGCCCCCTGCCATCGTAGCGCGCATGGCCGCCACCATCGACTCGATTTCGGGCGGGCGCTTTGGTGTGAACCTGGTGACCGGCTGGCAGCGGCCGGAGTATTCGCAGATGGGCATGTGGCCGGGCGACCAGTTCTTCGGCACTCGCTACCAATACCTCTCGGAGTATGTGCAGGTGCTTCGCGATCTCTGGGCCACCGGCAAATCCGATTTCAAGGGCGAGCATTTCGCCATGGAGGACTGCCGCGTGAGCCCTACGCCGCAGGCGGATATGAAGGTGATCTGTGCCGGCCAGAGCGACGCAGGCATGGATTTCTCGGCCAGGTACGCCGACTACAATTTCTGCTTCGGCAAAGGCGTCAACACGCCCAAGGCCTTCGCTCCGGCAGCGGAGAAGCTGATCGAGGCCACGAGGAAGACGGGCCGCCAAGTGACTTCCTATGTCCTGATGATGGTGATCGCAGACGAGACCGACGAGGCCGCCCGGGCCAAGTGGGAGCACTACAAGGCCGGTGCCGACCACGAGGCAATTGCCTGGCTTGGGCAGCAGGGCGCAGTCGACACCAAATCCGGCGCCGACACCAATGTGCGCCAGATGGCCGACCCGACCTCGGCCGTCAATATCAACATGGGCACGCTGGTGGGCTCCTACGAGAACGTCGCCCGCATGCTCGACGAAGTCGCCGAGGTGCCGGGCACCGAAGGCGTGTTGCTGACCTTCGACCATTTTGTGGAAGGCGTGCAGGCCTTCGGCGAGCGCGTCCAGCCCCTGATGAAGAGCCGCGCCCACGTGGACAGCCCCATCCCCTCGCTGGTTCAGTCCAAGCGCCAGGCCGCATGACGGCAAGGAGGATCGCCATGACGACGCCGAAGAACACCACCCTCACCTCGTCCACGCCCGTCGGTGTGCCCGGTGCGCCCGGCACCCCCGCGCCGATGGTGCTGCCGGCACGCCCCGAGCCTGTGGCCTTGCTCGCTGCCAACACCGCCCTGATAGTCGTCGATATGCAGAACGCCTATGCCTCGGCCCAGGGCTACCTGGATCTGGCTGGCTTCGACATCTCGGGTGCGCAGGCCGCTACAGCCAACATCGCGCGCGCCATCGCCGCGGCGCGTGCCGCAGGGATCCTGGTCGTGTTCCTGCAGAACGGCTGGGATGCGAACTACGTGGAAGCTGGCGGGCCCGGTTCGCCAAACTGGTACAAGTCCAACGCGCTCAAGACGATGCGTAGCAAGCCCAAGTTGCAGGGCAAGTTCCTCGCAAAGGGCGGCTGGGTCTACGCGCTGGTCGATGCACTGGTGCCACACCCTGGCGACATCGTAGTGCCCAAGACGCGCTACAGCGGCTTCTTCAACTGCATGCTAGACAGCACGCTGCGCTCACGTGGTATCCGCAACCTGGTCTTCACCGGCATCGCGACCAACGTGTGCGTCGAATCCACGTTGCGCGACGGCTTTCACCTGGAGTACTTCGGCGTGGTACTGGAGGACGCCACGCACCAGGCCGGTCCGGACTATATCCAGAAGGCGGCGATCTACAACATCGAGACCTTCTTCGGTTGGGTCTCCAACGTGGACGACTTCTGCCGCACTGTGGCACCCGAAGCCGCCGTACAACCCACACAACTCGTGCCGGCCGAGCCGGCCATCGCCTGATCTTCACAAAGAGGAGCACACCATGCCCATGCAAGCCATCATCCCGCCGGGTACCGGCACCCCCATCGCTCCCTTCGTTCCCGGCACGCTCGCCGACGGCGTGCTCTACGTCTCGGGCACGTTGCCCTTCGACAAGGACAACAACGTGGTCCACGTGGGCGACGCCGCCGCGCAGACGCGCCACGTACTCACCATCATCAAGGGCGTGGTGGAGGCCGCCGGGGGCACGATGAACGACGTGACATTCAACATGATCATGCTCAAGGACTGGGCCGATTACGCCAAGATCAACGCAGTCTATGCCGAGTTCTTCCCTGGCACCAAGCCCGCACGCTACTGCATCCAATGCGGGCTGGTGAAACCCGACGCGCTGGTGGAGATCGCCTCCATTGCCCACGTAGGCAAGGGGGCCTGACGCGATGACCTTGACCTACGATCTGCACGGCCCGGTAGACGCCTGCGAGACAGTGCTCCTCTCCTCCGGCCTGGGCGGCTCTGCCGGCTTCTGGCAGCCGCAGATCCCGGCGCTGGTGGAAGCGGGCTACCGCGTGATCGCCTACGACCAGCACGGCACGGGCCGTAGCCCCGGCACGCTACCCCTGCCCTACACCATCACCCACATGGCGCAGGACGTGGCCGAGATCCTGGATGCCACTGGCACCGCACGCTGCCATCTCGCCGGCCATGCACTGGGGGGCTTGGTGGGCCTGCAACTGGCGCTGGATGCGCCGGACCGGATCGCAAGCCTTATCCTGGTCAACGCCTGGTCGAAACCCAATCCGCATTCGGCGCGCTGTTTCGACGCGCGGCTGGCGCTGCTGAGGGCCTGCGGTCCGCGCGCCTACGTGGAAGCGCAACCCATCTTCTTGTACCCCGCCGCCTGGTGCGCCGCGCACGCGGAGCGCGTGCAGGCCGAGGTGGAGCATGCCTTCTCCCACTTCCCGGGCGAAGCCACCATGCGCGCGCGCATCGGCGCCCTGCGTGCCTTCGACGTAGATGCCCGCTTGTCCGAGATTGCCGTGCCCACACTGGTGGCGGCTGCCGCCGACGACACACTGGTGCCCTGGACTTGCTCCCGGCGCCTGGCCGACGGCCTGCCAAACGCCACGCTGGACTGCGTGCCGCATGGCGGCCATGCGCACAGTGTCACCGAGGCCGAACCCTTCAACCGCAGCTTGCTGAGCTTTCTGGCCGGCGTCACAACCCGCAACGAGATTGCCGCATGAGTACCCACCTGGACGATATCGCGCTGGGAACGCTGTTCTCCGAAGCCCGCAGCCACAACGGCTGGACCGCGGAGCCCGTGAGCGACGCGCTGTTGCAGCAAATCTACATGCTTGCGCGCATGGGCCCCACCTCGGCCAACTGCTCGCCCGGGCGTTTCGTCTTCGTGCGCACGCCCGAGGGCAAGCAGCGCCTGGCGCCCGCGTTGTCCAAGGGCAACCTGGAGAAGACCCTGAGCGCGCCCGTGACCGTGATCTCGGCCTGGGACACGGCCTTCTACGACAAGCTGCCTGTCTTGTTCCCGCATGCGGATGCAAAGAGCTGGTTCACCGGCAGCCCCGCGGCGGCGCACGAGACGGCCTTTCGCAACGGCACGCTGCAAGCGGCCTACCTGATCCTGGCGGCCCGCGCGCTGGGACTCGACGCGGGGCCGATGTCGGGCTTTGACCAAGCGAAAGTGAATGCCGAGTTCTTCGGCGGTACCACATGGACCGCCAATTTCCTGATCAACCTCGGCCATGGCGACGCCTCGAAGGTGTTCGGGCGCCTGCCGCGGCTCGACTTTACCGACGCCTGCGCGCTGGCCTGATGCGCCCCCCTTCACCGGAGCCTAACCATGCTGAATACCACTACCCCTGAGGCCGCGTCCACAGCGATAGCGCCATCGTCCGCGCTACCCAAGAGCGACTACCGCGACGCGATGGCGCGCCTGGGCGCGGCAGTCAACATCATTACCACCGATGGTCCCGGTGGACGCGCGGGCTTCACCGCCTCGGCCGTCTGCAGCGTCACCGACGATCCGCCCACGCTGCTGGTTTGCCTTAACCGCGCGGCCTCTGTGTACCCCGCCTTCCTGGCCAACGGCGTGCTCTGCGTGAACGCGCTCGGCGCCGGCCAGCAGGCACTCTCCAGCCTGTTCGGCGGCAAGACACCGATGCACGAGCGCTTCGCGGCTGGCCGATGGGGCCGCAAGCTGACGGGGGCGCCGGTGCTCGAGGGCGCGGCAGTGTCGTTCGACTGCCGCGTGGTGCGAAGCACCAGCGTGGGCACGCACGAGGTACTGTTCTGTGAGGTCATCGCCCTCACCGCGCACACCGCGCACACCGACGCGCACGGTCTCATGTACTTCGGGCGCCAGTACCACGACTTGCGCTCGAATGCGCACTGAATATCTGCGGCAATGCATCGCGGGACGGATGCTGCATCAGGGCAGCGACGCCTGCGCACGTACCGCGATGCCCTCCAGCACGATCCGCTGCACGTTCTCCACCGTCTGCTCGAAGAATGCCGGGTCTTCCAGCGTGCGCCCGGTGATGGCCTGCACCTGCACCGCGAAGTCGGCGTAGTGCTGGGTGGTGGCCCATAGCGCGAATACCAAGTGGTGCGGCTCCACCGGCGCCAGACGGCCGGCGGCGACCCAAGCACGGATCACCTCGGCTTTGCGCTCCACCTGGTCGCGCAACTCGCGCGCCAGTTCGTCACGCATCAGCGGCGCACCCTGGACCATCTCCAGGCAGAACAGGCGTGAGGCATCGGGCTGGTCGCGCGAGATCACGAGCTTGCGCCGGATGTAGTCGGCGATGGCCTCGCGCGGGTCCTGCTCGACACTGAAACTGCGCAGCGGCTCCAGCCACAAAGCTAGCAAGTCGCGCAGCACCGAGACGTAGAGGTCCTCCTTGTTGGAGAAGTAATACAGCAGGTTGCTCTTGGACACGTCGGCGCGCGCCGCGACCTGGTCGAGCGAGGTGCCATGCAGCCCGAAGCGTGAGAACAGCCCCAGCGCCGCACCGAGGATGGCAGCGCGCTTGTCCTCGATCTGGCGCCACCGCCGGCTACCCGCCGGCGCCTGGCGCACGCCGGACACGGAGCTCTTGGCTGCGGCCTTCGCCACTACCGATGTTGTGGTTTTTCGCGCTGTCTTACGCGCTGTCTTGCGCTGCGCGATGGCCTTGTCCTTCTTAGTCTCTGGTGGCATGTACTGCTATTCCCTGGCGTTGCTAATGGTGTATTGAAGCACACCATGCACGAACCGTGCGCGGTGTGACAACCCGGAAAGCATGCCACAGGACGTGACATCGGGCGCACCACCACGACTCAGTCGAAATGACCACCGTGGTGCCTCATATGTTGTGGCCCTCGAAAATGCACCGATGGGGCGCGTCCGGATGCCGCGCTATGCCGCTCTCATGACGCTCACACACGGCACCCATAGGAATTTGTCCAAATGGTCCAACTTGGCACGGACGTTGCGTATCCGCTGGCGTCGCGTGCCTGCCGACGCCGCCCTCCCAGGAAACGGCTCCTTGCCCGCTACGCATATCACCCTCGACCACCGAGCGCCTGCTGGCGCCGTCCTTCCCGGGAGAAATTCGATGTCCCCAACGAGTGTCGGTGTTCCCATCATCGATCTGCAACCTTACTTCTCTGACACGCCGGAGGGCAAAGCCGCCGTTGCGCGCGCGGTGGACGAGGCCTGCAGCAGCATCGGATTCCTTGTCATCACGCAGCACCAGATCCCGCAGGACCTGATCGACCGCGTGTCGCGCGTCTCGCAGGAATTCTTCGAGCTGCCGCTATCCGACAAGCGCAAGGCCGACCGGCCCAGCCCCGACACAGTGCGAGGCTACAGCGCGGTGACAGAAGAGAGCCTTGCCTATTCCCTGGAGGAGGCCGCGCCCGGCGACTTGAAGGAGTCCTTTTCCACCGGCCCCGCGAACGTGCCTGACGATGAGTACCACCACGGCCCCGCGGCCGGCCCGCACTTCGCGCCCAACGTTTGGCCCGCGCTGCCAGGTATGCGCGAGACCTACGCTGAGTACTTCGCGGCGATGAGCGATCTGTCATGTTCGCTCATGCGCATCTTCGCGCTGGCGCTGGAGATGGAGGAGCACTACTTCGACGACAAGATCGACAAGCACATCAGCATGTTTCGCGTGCTGAGCTACCCGCCACAGGAAGAGACCCCCCTGCCTGGGCAGCTGCGTGCCAGCGCGCACACCGACTACGGCAGCCTGACCACCGTGCTGCCCGACAGTCCGGGCCTGCAAGTAGCCTCCGGCGGAGGCTGGATCGACGTGCCGCACGTACCCGGCGCCTTCGTGGTGAACCTGGGCGATCTGATGATGCGGTGGACCAACGACCGATGGGTTTCCACGCTGCACCGTGTCGTGAACCCGCAGTTGGACAACATGCAGAGCAATACGCGGCGGCAGTCGCTGGTCTTCTTCCACCAGCCCAACTACGACGCCATGATCACTTGCCTGCCGGGCTGCACGGCACCGGGCGAGACGCCCCTCTACGCGCCGATCACCTCGGGCGACCACCTGACGTCCAAGTTCGTCAAGCAGACGACCTTCGGTGGTACCAAGATTGCGGCCTGATCGGGAGACATCGATGGCGCAACTCTCCTACGTCAACGTATTTGCCAAGGACGTGGTCGCGCTCAGCGGCTTCTACCAGCGTGTCTTTGGCTTCCCCGAGATCGAGGCGATCCGCTCTCCCATCTTCCGCGGCCTCGACACGGGCAAGAGCAGCCTCGGCTTCAACGCACATGATGCCTATGTGCTGCTGCAGCTCGGTAAAGGCGCGGACGACGTGTGCGGCGACAGCTTCCTCCTCAACTTCGACGTGGAGTCCAAGGCTGAGGTAAACCGCATGGTACCGGTGGCGCTGGAGGCCGGCGCCATGCTGTTGAAGGCTCCCTACGAAACCTACTACCACTGGTACCAGGCTGTGCTTCGCGACCCCGAAGGCAACGTTTTCCGCATCAACTACATGATGGACAGGCATGCATAGACGTATCGCACGCCCTTCCACCACAGGCCGTTTTTTTCTTCTCTCCCAACACAGAGGTTCATGATGAAATTGACGCGATCGATCGCCGGCTTGTTTGCCGGATTGGCCCTGCTAGGCACCGCCCTGCACGCCCAGGCAGAGGCGCCGGGCTTTACCTTGAAGAGCAAGCCCAAGATCGCCATGATCTACTTCGGCCCGAAGAACGATGGCGGCTGGACCCAGGCCTTCGACGAGGCGCGCGCGAAGGTCGAGGCGGCGCTGGGCCAGAAGATCCAGTTCGTGGAAAGCGTGCCGGAGGACGCATCGGCCATCAAGCCCGCCGCCGAGCGCTTCATCCAGCGCGGTGCCAACATCGTCATCGGCACCGCCTTCGGCTATTCCGATGCCTTCAAGGAGTTGGCTGCCAAGTATCCCGACGTGGCCTTCCTCAATGCCTCGGGCACGACGAACGGGCCCAACCTCGAATCATTTTACGGCCGCACCTATGAAAGCCAGTACTTGTGCGGCATGGCCGCCGGTGCTGCCTCCAAGAGCGGCAAGCTCGGCTTCGTCGCGGCCAACCCCTTCGGCGTGGTGAACTGGACGGTCAACGCCTTTGCGCTTGGTGCACAGAAGACGAATCCCAACGCCACGGTCACGGTAATCTACACCGGCGCCTGGAACGATCCGGTAAAGGAACGCGCTGCCGCCATGGCACTGATCGACCAGGGCGCCGACGTGATCGGCCAGCATGTCGACACGCCCACGCCGCAGCTGGTCGCGCAGGAGCGCGGCGTTTACGGCACCGGCCATCACCGTGACTTGCGCGCCTTCGCACCGAAGGCCACGCTGTGCTCCTCCGTCTGGGTATGGGACAAGTTCCTGATCCCCGAACTCAAAAAGATCGAGGCCGGCAACTGGAAGCCCGAGCCCCATGGTGCCTTCATCGCTATGAAGGATGGCGGCACAGACGTTGCCGGCTTCGGTGCGGCCGTGTCCAAGGACAAGCAAGCCGCCATCCTGGCCGAGCGCGACGCTCTGATGAAAGGCAAGCAGATCTACGCCGGCCCGCTCAAGGACCGTGACGGGAAAGAACGCGTGACCGCCGGCCAAGTGCTCTCGGACGCAGACCTCTGGAAGATGGACTGGTACGTCAAAAACGTGATCACGCAGAAATAATCAACAACCAACTGAGTAAGCCATGCCCGACGCCCTCTCCCTCTCCGGCATCCACAAGTCTTTCGATGGCTTCGTCGCCCTGGACCACGCGCATTTCACCGTCCGACGGGGCGAGGTGCATGCGCTGCTTGGCGAGAACGGCGCGGGCAAATCATCGCTGATGAACATTGCCGCGGGCCTGTACGCGCCCGAGTCCGGCACACTGCTGGTTGACGACAACCCCGTGCGGCTGGCCGGTCCGCGCGATGCGGCGCGCTATCAGATTGGTATGGTGCACCAGCATTTCAAGCTGGTGGCGCCGTTCACAGTGGCTGAAAACATCTTGCTGAGCCTGCCTGTGGCAACGGATGTCGCAGGCTACCGCAAGCGTCTGGCCAGGGTGCGCCGCACGATTGCGGAACAGGCGAAGGTGCTGGACTTCGACATCGACCCGGACCAGCGCGTGGCCCGGCTCTCGGTGGCCGAGCAGCAGCGCGTGGAAATCCTCAAGGTGCTGCTGGCCGGCGCTCGCATCCTGATCCTCGACGAACCCACCGCCGTACTGACCGACCAGGAGGCTGCACGCTTGCTGCAAACGGTACGGACTTTGGCACGCCAGGGGGCAGCAGTGGTGCTGGTCACGCACAAGATGGCCGACGTGAAGCGCTATGCCGACCGCGTGACCGTAATGCGCGGCGGACGCACGGTCGCCACAGTGGATCCGCGCGAGACGGCCGAGGCGGAGCTGGTGCGCCTCACCGTTGGCGAGGCGCCGCCGCCACTGGCGCGGCGACCGGCAAGGGCCGGCGCGCCGCGGCTGATCCTGCAGAGATTGTGCAGCGCAGCCTCCGGCGGCCCCCCGGCACTCGATGGCATTGACCTCGTGGTGCATGCGGGCGAGATCTACGGCCTGGCCGGCGTGGGTGGCAACGGCCAGAGCGAACTCGCGCAGGCCATCATGGGCCTGCTGCCGGTAAGCGAGGGCACGATGGTGCTCGAAGGCTTCGGCGATCTGCGTTCCGCCTCCACCGTGCAGCGGCGCAGCCAGGGCATTGCCGCCATCCCGGCGGACCGCTATGGCCTGGCGCTGGCCGGCGGTCTGTCGGTGGCGGAGAACTTCGGCATTGGCCAGGTGCATGCAGGCCGCTATGGGCGCGCGATGCGCCTGGACCGCCGGCGCCTGGAAGCGGACGCCGCGGCAGCCGTGAAGGCCTTCGACGTGCTCGGTGTGCGCTCGGTGCGGCAGAAGGCCGCCCTGCTCTCGGGGGGCAATGCGCAGAAGCTGGTGATCGCCCGGGAATTCAGCCGCAACCCGCGGCTCGTGCTGGCCCACAGCCCCAGCCGCGGTCTGGACGTGCGTGCCGGCGCCCAGGTGCACGAACGGCTGCGGGCCGCGCGCGACGCAGGCGCCGCGGTGCTACTGATCAGCGAGGATCTCGACGAGGTCCTCGCTCTGGCCGACCGTGTAGGCGTGATTGCGCGCGGCCGCATCGTGGGCGAATTCGCCACGCCCGCCGACAGGCAGGCTGTGGGACAAGCGATGGTGGCCCATGGCTGAGCTCGCCCCCGCCGTCCCGGCCCGCTCCGATGTCTCGCGCAACAGTCCAATGTCCGGTCCGCCGCCCGAGGTGCCCGCACCCGCGCCGGCTCCTGCGCTCGCCCTCCCCGTTCCGGCCCCGGCTCATTCTCTACACGGATTTCACATGTCCACTTCCCTGCCCGAGGCACCTGCGCCTGTGTCTGCAAGTGCGCTTGCTACCCCTCATTCGGCCCACGGCGATGCCCCACACAGCGCTCCGATGTTGGCTTCCAAGCCCGAGACTCCAGCACTCGTGACTGCAATTGCCACGCCCCCGCCGTCCCGTCCACGCCGCGTGCCGCTACTGCAGCGCCGCTACACGCTGGAGTTGCGCCAGCAACTCAGCTGGCCGCAACAGGCTGCAGTGCTAACGCTGTCGGTGGCGGTCGGACTGCTCCTCTGCGGCGCCATCCTGGTGGCCGCGGGTGTGTCGCTCCAGGACCTGCTCAACGAGTTCATCGTCCAGACCTTTCTCGATGCGCAGAACTTCCGCGCGGTGCTGTTTCAGGCCGCGCCGATGGTGATGGTAGGGCTCGCTGCCGCCATGGCCTTCCGCGCCCGCTTCTGGAACCTAGGGCTGGAAGGCCAGATGATTTCTGGGGCGATCGGCGCCACGGCCATCTCCATGCACGAAATCGGGCCGCCGGGCTTGCGTCTGTGGTTCATGGCCGCAGCCGCCCTGCTCTGCGGCCTGGCCTGGGTGGTGGTGCCGATGACGCTCAAGATGCGTCTGGGCATCAACGAGATCATCTCTAGCCTGATGCTCAATTACGTGGCAGCCAACTTCCTGCTGCACCTTCTCTACGGCGCATGGAAGGACCCGAAGGACGCCTTTCCCTATTCGCCTAAATTCCAGGCATTCGAGCGCCTGCCCGACCTGCCGGGTGGCTACAGCAGCGCCATCGTGCTCGCCGCACTGGTAGCGCTGGCAGCGTGGTGGTTCGTGGAGCGCAGCCGTGCGGGGCTTTACCTGCGCTTCGTGCATGCCAGCCGGCGCGTCGCCGACGCCGTTGGCGTCCCGGTGCGGCGGCTGGTGCTGGGCGCGGTACTGCTCTCGGGCGCGCTGGCCGGACTGGCGGGCTTCATGGTAGCCGCGGGACAAGAAGGACGGCTCACGCAGGCCTTCTACAGTGGCTACGGCTTCTCGGGCATCCTGATCGCCTTCCTGGCGCGCAACAACCCGCTGGCCGCCAGCGTGGTCGCGGTGCTCGTGGCCACGCTGTTTGTGGCAGGCCGCAGCCTGCAAGTCTTCTACCAGATCCCGTTCTCGATGGTGCAGTTGATCCAGGCCATCCTGGTGATCTGTGTGGCCTCTTCAGATTTCTTCATCCGCCACCGGCTGCGCGCCGTGGCGCCACAAGGTACGTGATATGGACTTGATCGCTAACTGGCTCGGCAATCTACCGGATTTCGCCGTTCCCTTTGCCCTGGCGGCGCTGGGCCTGATCATCTCTGAGCGTGCGGGTGTACTTTCGCTCGGCGCCGAGGGGCTGATGCTGGCGGGCGCGCTGGCGGGCATCGGCACGCAACTGGCCGTACACGAGCCCGGCATTGCTTTGCTGGCATCGATGGCGGCCGCCATGGCAGTGTCGGTGCTGTTCGCTGCAATGACCATATGGCTGCGTGTGAACCAGGTAATCGCGGGGCTAGCGCTGGTGTTCTTCTGCCAGGGCGTTACAGGCCTGCTAGGCACGGTGCTAGGCTGGACCAACCAGCCGGTAACCGGTCTGCCCGCCCTGCCCCTGGGACCCTTGGCGCAGTTGCCGCTAGTGGGCGGGCTGTTTCGGCAGAACCTGGTGGCCTATCTCACACCGTGCATCTTCGCGGCCGTGGCCTGGTACCTGCACCGGTCGGTTTCCGGCCTGCGCCTGCGCTCTGTCGGCGAGAACCCCCAGGCGGCTGATGCTGCCGGCATCCCCGTTCTGCGTTACCGCTTTCTGGCGGTGCTTGCGGGGTCTGCCCTGGTGGGGCTGGCTGGCGGCTACATCGCGGTCATCAGTACCAAGCTCTGGATCGCCGGCATGACGGGCGGGCGCGGCTGGATCGCTGTGGGCCTGGTCATCTTCGCACGCTGGGCCCCCTGGCGCGCCTTCGCGGGAGCGGTGGTATTCGGCGGCATTGAAGCGCTGATCCCGCAGCTGGCCGCAGCCGGAATTGCGCTGCCGCAGTACTTCTTGCTGATGACGCCCTATGTGGTCACGTTGGGCGTGATGGTGTGGGTGGCAATGACAAGGCGTGGCAGCGACGAGACGCCCGGTGCCCTGGGCGAGCCCTACCTGCGCGAGGAAAGGCGCTGACATACTACTGCAAACCATGCACGCCTAAGCGCTTGGGACGGTGCGTCTACGCACGGAAATAACGCATGCTTGACAACGACTCCTCATGCCGCATGACCATGGTAGCGCGCAACAACCAGATCGCGCTTCATCTTAAGAAAAAACATCCGTATGACACCAATTCAGCGCTTATTTCACATCAATTTTATCAAAATAAAACTGGCATAAAAATTGCTAACACTTTTTGATTGCTTTAAGCACTTTAGCTTTATAAATACGGCAATCATTTCCATAAGCATGCTTAATTTAGTCAGCTTAACTTTTTTCGTTGAAAACTCTCTTGTAAAAAAACAATATGGCAAAGCAATTGGCATTAAAGAATGGAAAGTTCGCACTCTGCGCACTGACAGCGGCAGGATCACTGACTTGCATCCAGCCGGCGAGCGCTCTCGAGTGGAGTGACACCTCGATAGGCTACCGCTACGGCACCAAGTTCGCCGAACCCTACGTGGGAGATGGCATTAGCAAGAGCATCTTCAATCTGACTCACGCCAGCGGGTATAAGTACGGCACTAACTACCTGAACGTCGACCTTCTGCAATCAGACAGCAAGGACCACAACGCACAGGAAGCCTATGTTGTCTATCGACACACACTCGATGCGGGAAAGGTCATCGACAAGGATCTCGAAGTCGGACCGGTCCGCGGCTTTGGACTGACCGCCGGCTTTGACTGGAACACGAAGAATGATCCTGGCTATGCATCAAAAAAGCGCATGCTTGTGGTGGGTCCCACCTTGATGATGGATGTGCCGGGCTTCCTCAACATTAGTCTGCTGATGCTGTGGGAAAGCAACCAGCCGGTGGGAGTCAGCAGCCGCTACCACTTCGAGGCACATCCAATGCTCAATGCAGCGTGGGGCATCCCGATTGCCTCGACGGGTCTCTCGTTTGAAGGATATATCAACTACATTGCTGCCAAGGGCACAAACGAATTCGGCGGCCCAACTTCGGCTGAACTGAATATCGACGCGATGATGATGTACGACCTCGGCACCCCTTTGCATATCGGAAAGAATACGTTGCGCGCCGGCGTTGAGTACCAATACTGGCGCAACAAGTTCGGCAACCCGCACTCGGTGCCGGGCTCGTTGGCTAAAACGCCCATGGTGCGGGTCGAATACCACTTCTGACGTATATATGCAGGGGAGATAGTCCAACTCCCTCATATCCGCGAGCAACGACCAGGGGCGTCGTCGAACACACGGTGCTTCGCAACGTGGCACCCTCCCCCAGTTTCTTTCCACTCCCGGGACACCAACCATTCCTAGCCTCGATGTGATGGTTGAGTATCTCGGGACACTCAGAATTTGTGTCGTAGCCCGGCCATGACGCCCAGGCGGCTGCCGTAGTTGTAGAACGGCGTGACGAAACTAGCCTGACCGCCCAGCGTGCGCCAAGCGCCCGAAAGCGTGGTGTAGTCGCTCTCCACGTACACATCCGTGCGCTTGCTGAAGGCATAGTCGAGCATAACCGAGCCGGTGAAGCGGTTGCCAGATTCGCCACTGTGCTTGAGCCGATCATAAGTACCCAGAGCAATCGCAGACCACGCCGAGTTGAGCGCGTACTTGACGCCGGCGTAGACGGCTTGGTTGCGATAGTCGGCAGTGTTGATCTTGCTATTGGTGTAGCCAAGGTAGAGCGTGGCAGGCCCCGCGTTGTAAGTGCCGCCCAACGTTCCCACCTTCTGGTTGCTGTTGGGCACCGTCACTCCGTAGTAGCTGGCGGTGTCGCGCATGATCTGGTAGCCACCGCCGACCATAAAGGGGCCTGCGGCGTAGCTCAGGCTACCACCCGTCGAGGACGATCTGGCGATGCTGCCGGCAACTTCGCCAAAAGCATGTTGGGCCGCGATGCTGAATCCGCCGAAGATGCCGGCGTACTTCAGCATATTGTCCTGGCGGACGCCGCCGGTGTAATTGCCGCCCTGAAAGCCGACGATGGAAAGGTTGGCCAGCGCCATCGCGTCATAGCTTGCCATGACTTCGTGGATAACGGTGAACTGGCGGCCCAGTGTGACGGTGCCGAACTCACCCTGGAGCCCGACGAACGCCCTGCGGCCGAACAGCCGGTTACCTTGCAGACTCTGACCGGAGTCCGGGGCGAAGCCCGATTCCAGCACGAAGATCGCCTGGTAGTTGTTGCCAAGCTCCTCCTTGCCGAGCAAGCCCCAGCGGCTGCCGGTCAGCACGCCGTCGCTCATCTGCAGCTTGGCGTTGCCGGTGGCGTTCTCGTTGGTACTGTAGCGGATGCTGGTATCCACCAGGCCATACAGCGTAAGGCTCGACTGCGCCAGCACCGGTGTCGCCGCTGCTCCCAGGAACAATAGCGTGGTAGCGTTCTTCATCATTCTCTTCTCCATTTGCGGCCAGAAAATCGTTATCGTTGTCGTGATCTCGCAGGCATGGATGCGCTGGCATCCTCGCCTGCTGCAAGCGGCACGGATCCAAAGCGCGAGCGCATCCCTGCCGGCTCATTCGATGAGGGCGCGATGGACAATGCGTGCGGGAATCAGATCGTGCTTGGTAGCGCGCTGTTGCGCGCTTTCAGTCGGGCAGTTGGGGGCGTTCGGCTATGAACAGCGCAGCGGGAATGCGCGCCGTTGCCATGGAAGGTATGCCCGTCCACGGCAAACGCGTTCTGGTGCTTTCATCTTGTGTCTCCGGATATCGGCAGACCGCTCGGTAAGGCGAGCGCTGCAGCCTTTTTTGTGCCGCTAGTCTGCGAGATTGACGGGTGACGAACAATTGAAAATAACTGATCCGTGTATTCCTTGCGGTTATCTCGCTAGCGCCTCTACACGCGGCGCCGAAATTGATGCTCGGGTTGTCGGGAACTCGCTTTGCGCATCGGGCGACGAAATTGGATGCCATTGATGCCGCCTGCGGCAGCTAGCACATGAAGTGGATACGCCACGGACTTGCCGCGCAACGTCACCGACGTGGCCTGAACAACGTTGGTGACGTTGCGCGCGCAGTGCATGGCGCTCAGTCGGAATCGATCACGTGGTGGCGCCGCCCGGCTTAGCATGGAGCAGTTCCAGGAAATGCAGCGCCGCAAGACTCGGCGGCCGGTCCTGGCGAACAATGCTGCCATAGGTAGCCAGCTTCTGGCGGATCGGATACGCCACGATCTTTAACATGTGATGCTGGGCGTCGCGTCGAGCCACCGTCTCGGGAATGACACCGATCATCTCCGAGCGACGGATCAGGTTGATGGTTGTGAGTATCGAACCGGTCTCCACCAGCCCCCGTGGCAAGGCCGTGTGGTGGTCGCGAAATTCCCGCTCGATGACCTCGCGCATGGGGCTGCCGCAGGGTTGCAGGATCCACGGATAGGCCTGCAGCGCGGGGAAGTCCACCCGGTGCTTGCTGGCGAGGGGGTGATGGTTGCCGACGACCAGGGACAGGCCTTCGTCATCGATGGCTCGAAAAACGCAAGTCCGTGGCTCCTCCCCCACCATCCGCCCGATCACGACCTCCAGCACGCCTTCGTGCAACTGCGCAAGCAGACGATCGCTGGTGTCTACCGCGATCTCGATCGCAAGCAACGGAAACTTCTCCTTGAGCCCAACCAGCGCCTCGGTCAGCCGACCGGGCGACGCCGCCATGATGCTGCCCACCGCGAACCGCCCCGCGCTGCCGAGCCTCAACTCGCCCAGATCGCGGTTGAGTGCTTCCATGCTGCCGCGAATGCCACGGAAGTAGCCCGTCACCCGCTGGCCTGCCGCATTGAGCAACAGGCCTCGGCCCACGCGCTCGAACAGACGCTGCCCCAGCGCATCTTCGAGCTCATGGAGCATTTTCGTTGCAGCAGGCTGTGTGAGTCCGAGTTCGTCGGCCGCCGCTCTCAGGGTCTTGCGCTCCTCGATGGCCAGCATCAGCGCAATCTGCCGCATGCGAAGCCGATTGAGCAGCAACGGGGTTGAATCCTGCTTGTCAATGGAACCCAAACCAATCACTCCAGGTTATAGATCGATCAAGTTCTTTCAATATACCGAGATCAATCGCCCGCCTACTATACGGTCAACCGGCGCGGCGTACAAACCAAAAAATCAAACTGGAGACAACTCATGAAAGCGGTGATCGGCACGACGATCGCCGTCGTGCTTTTGCTCGCGGCGTCCATCGTATCGGCGCGAGACTGGCCGACGCGACCAGTCCGGATCCTGGTGGGATCCGCCCCCGGTGGCATAGCGGATTCAGTCGCGCACGCCATCGCGGATCAGTTGGGCCCCATGCTCAAGCAAGCTGTATTCGTCGAGAACAAGCCGGGTCGCTGGAACACGCTGGCAGCCGAGGCGACTGCCAAGTCGACCGACGGCCACACGTTGGAGTTGGGCATTGGAGCCGCCCACACGATCGTCCCTCACCTGCTGCCTATCGGCTACAACGGCAACCGCGATCTGGTGCCGGTGGTCTTTGTGGGCGATATCCCCAATGTGCAGGTAGTGAGCCACGGGTCGCATATTGATTCGCTACAGAAGCTGATCGAGCTATCGGATGTACCGACGGTGGCAGAGGCTGGTGCCCCTGATGTCGAGATAAGCGCCTGGTACGGGATCTACATGCCTGCCAGCGCACCGAAGTCGGTCCAGGACACGGTGCACGACACGATCAGCACTGTGCTGAAAACACCGGCACTTGTCGCCCGGCTCCACAGCATTGGCGCCGAGATCACACCGATGACCCAACTGCAGTTTATGGCCTTCCACGCCGCGCGATACCAGCGCTACGGCAACATTATCCGCAAGAACCACATCCGATTGGACTGACCCCATGATGTCTTCAACAAAACCCGTGGTCGCGCTCACGCTCGGCGATCCCGCCGGCATCGGCCCCGAACTGATCGCCAAGCTGCTGGCCAAGCCGGCAGCGGCGGCCATGGCCAATATTGTGCTGGTCGGCGATCGCTGGCTGTGGGCCGATGGACAGCGCACCGCCGGCGCCGAGGTGGCAATGGACGATGTGGCTTCGCTTGCCGACGTCCGGGACAGGCCCGACACGGCGCGGCCAGCTTTCCTCGCGGTCCAGAGCATCGCAGCCGCCGACGTGCAGCGCAGCCGGGCCGGAGCGCCGGGCGGCCGGTCGGTGCTGCAGGTACTGGACCAGTGCATGGACGCGACGCTCGCCGGCGACATCGACGCGATTTGCTTCGCGCCGCTCAACAAGCAGGCCATGAAGCTCGGGGGCCTGCGCCATGAGGACGAGCTGCATCACTTCGCCGAGCACCTTGGCGTGACCGGCTACTTTTGCGAATTCAATACGCTCGGCGATCTGTGGACCTCCAGAATCTCGTCCCACGTACCGCAGAAGGACGTGGCCGGCCACCTCAGCGTCGAGCGCATCGAACAGGCGGCCGAACTGGTGTATCGCTCGCTACTGGCCAATGGCGTGACAGCGCCGAAGGTGGCGGTGGCGGCCTTCAATCCCCACGGCGGAGATGGCGGCGTGTGCGGCCGCGAGGAGATCGACATCATCGAGCCGGCGGTACGCGCGCTGCAGGCCCGCGCCTGGCCAAGCGACTGTCCCTTCCACGGACCCTTCCCGGCCGACACCATCTTCCTGAAGGCACTGGCCGGGGAGTATCAGGCCATCGTCACCATGTACCACGACCAGGGCCAGATCGCGATCAAGCTGCTGGGCTTCTCGCGCGGCGTGACGGTGCAGGGTGGCCTGCCGATCCCCATCACCACGCCGGCCCACGGCACCGCCTACGACATCGTGGGCCAGGGCAAAGCCAACGTGGAAGCAACGTGGCAGGCCTTCCAGATCGCTTGCCGCATGGGCACCGCGCATTATCAGCGGGCAGGCACTCCCGCATGAACCCTTCCCACTCCGGAGACCCAATGACATCCCCCCTCAAAGCCGTACTGGTCGAGAAATTCGGCAATAGCTTCAGCGGCTATCACCTGGACACTGGTGCGCTGGCCTTTTGCGCGCAGCTGCCGGCATACCCCCACGAATTTGTCGTGGATTCTCGCGGCGCGTTCGCCTACGTCGGCCACTATGGCGTGCAGACCTATGCCCACGAGGGCCTGGGCGGGCACGAGGTCTTCGTGGTGGATATCGCGCGCGGCGAGCATGTCGCCTCGCTGGACTGCGCCCCCTATCACCGTATCCACGGCCTGCAGATCGACCGGCAGGATCGTGTCTATGCGCTGAGCGAACATGACAACATGCTCCTGGTTTTCGATCAGCCCCAGGAAAGCCGGGTGCCGGCGCGCACGGTGCCGGTAGGCGGCGTGAAGAGCCACCTGTTCGTCGTGCGCCGCGACGGTGAAAAGGCCTATGTGACCAACCTGCAGTCGCACAACGTCACGCTGGTGCATCCGCACGATCCTTCACAGGCGCCGGTGGCGGCTAGCGTCGGCGGGCGGCCCGAGGGCTGCTGCCTGAACCACGACGAATCCATCCTCTACGTGGCGAGCCGGGATGACGCCACCCTGTCGATGCTGGACGCGTCCAGCATGCAGCTGCTGGCGACCGTTCCCACCGGTGAGGACCCGACCCGCATCTACCTGTCGCGCGACAACCGGCTGTTCGTCACGAACTACGGCGAACGCAGCATCGGTATCTACGACCCCGAGACCCTGGCCGAGCTGCATCGCGTGCCGACCGAGCACAAGCCCATCGCACTGGCATTCCATCCGACGGAGTCCTTCGCCTATATCCCGCTGAACGATAACAGCGTCGCGAGGCTGGATCTGAAGACGCTGGTGCTTTCACACGCGTTCCCGACCGGCAAGGAGCCCGACGGCCTGGTAGTGCTGGGCGGCTAGACGGCACCGCCGAGGCGGCAACAGGCCACAACACAAAGAGAAAACAGGCGCCGCGTCGGGACTCCCGAACGGGCGCCATCGTGGAGACAACATGACAACCCTCAATTCAAGCGAGCCGGCGAACCTGGCCGCGTCGGCCTCCGTGGCCGCGATTCCGCGCAAGCGCTGGCTACGCATCATCCCGCCCATCCTGCTGGCCTGCATCATCTCCTACATGGACCGCGTCAACATCGCCTTCGCCATGCCCGGGGGCATGAGCGCCGGGCTCGGCATGACCGCTAGCATGGCAGGCCTGGCAGGCGGCATCTTCTTCGTCGGCTACCTGTTCTTGCAGATTCCCGGCGGCCGGCTCGCGGCGCTGGGCAGCGGCAAGAAATTCATCGCGTGGTCGCTGGTGGCATGGGCCGTGATCTCGGTGCTGACCGGCCTGGTCACCGAGGTCTGGCAGCTCCTCACGCTGCGCTTCCTGCTCGGCGTGGCCGAGGGTGGCATGCTGCCCGTGGTGCTCACCATGGTCAGCAACTGGTTTCCGGACCAGGAGCGCGGACGGGCCAACGCCATGGTCATCATGTTCGTCCCGCTCGCCGGCATGATCACCGCCCCGCTGTCCGGCGCGATCCTGGCAACGATGGACTGGCGCTACCTGTTCCTCACGACGGGCGCGCTGTCGCTACTGTTCCTGTTCGTCTGGATCCCGTTTGCCAGTGACAGCCCGGAGAAGGCGAAGTGGCTGTCGCCCGGGGAAAAGGACTACATCCTTTCCTCGCTGAGGGCCGAACGCAACGCGGCGCGCGAGAAGGCGGTAGTTTCGGCATCCTTCGGCGCGGTGCTGCGCGACCCCACCATCTGGCGCCTGATCGCGCTCAACTTCTTCTACCAGGCCGGCATCTATGGCTACACGCTGTGGTTGCCCACCATCCTGAAGAACCTAACGCACGGCGGCATGGGGCAGGTCGGCATGCTGGCCATCCTGCCCTATATCGGGACCATGGCCGGCATGTGGGCGACCTCCTACCTCTCCGACCGCACAGGCATGCGCCGGCACTTCGTAACCGGTCCGCTGCTGGGCTTCGCACTATGCCTGTTCCTGTCCGTACATTTTCAATCGTCCGTCGCACTGTCCTACCTGTTTCTGATCGGCAGCGGCTTCTTCCTGCAGGCCGCCGCTGGCGTCTTCTGGACCATCCCGCCCAAGCTGTGCAGCGCGGAGGTGGCCGGCGGTGCCCGCGGGCTGATCAATGCCCTGGGCAACCTTGGCGGGTTCTGCGGACCCTACGCGGTGGGGGTGCTGATCCAGCGCTACGACGGTGGCGTTGGGGTCTACTGCCTGGCCGGCGCGCTGGTGCTGGCCGCCGTGATCTCGAGCACGTTGCCCGCTCGTTGCGAGCGCTGAAGAGAGACCCGCCATGACGACGGCATCTACGTCCTCCCACCCGGCACGCCCCGACGACGAGCCAGTACCGATCGTCGACGCGCACCACCACCTGTGGGACCTGTCGCAAGGCCACTACCCGTGGCTGCAGGAGGACTACGACCCACAACGCTTCTTCCTCGGAGACTACCGGGCACTGTGCCGGGACTTCCTGCCGGTTGACTATCGGGTTGCGGCCCGGGGCGTTCGCGTGGTTGCGACTGTCCATGTCGAGGCCGAGCGTTGCCGCGACGAGCAGGTGGCCGAGACGGCTTGGCTGCACGAGCTTAACGAGAAGCACGGCCTGCCGCGTGCGGTCGTGGCACACGCCTGGTTCGATCGTCCGGACACCGAGGAACGTCTGCTGCAGCACGTGCAATACCCGCTGGTACGCGGCATCCGCAGCAAGCCCGTGACCGCGCCGTCGCCCGCGCACAGCGTGCGCGGGCAGCCCGGCACCATGCAGGACGAAGCGTGGCTGCGGGGATTCTCCCTGCTCGAGCGGTACGGGCTGAGCTGGGACCTGCGCGTGCCCGCGTGGCACCTGGCGGATGCCGCGGAGGTGGCGCGGGCGTTTCCCGGCGTGCCGATCGTACTCAACCATCACGGTTTCGCCTGGGACCGCAGCGAAGACGGCTTGCGCCGTTGGCGCGCATCGATGGCAGTGCTGGCGCGTGAATCCAACGTGCACGTAAAACTCTCGGAGTTCGGACTGCGCGACCAGGCCTGGGATTGGCACGCCAACGCCGCCATCGTGCGCGACACCGTCGCCATTTTCGGCTGGCAGCGCTGCATGTTCGCGAGCAACTTTCCGGTGGCCGGGCTACGGATCAGTTTCGGTGATCTGGTGCACGGGGTCCTGCGCATGCTGGACGGACTCTCGCCGTCCGAGCGACATGCCGTGATGTGCGGGAATGCATTGAGTTTCTATCGCATCGATCCCGCCTCCCTTCCCTACTCCATCCATGATGAGGTGAGTAACTGATTGCTTCCATCATCGTCTAAGACTTGCGTTGGCACCCCGCGATGGCATGCACGTGTGGCGCGAACGGGCTGACTTTTCCAACGGTGATACGCGGGAAGCGGGCGGCTCTTTCGCATGGCAGGCGCGCCATCGTTCGGACGCGCTTGCCTATTGCACGAAGCACGGCAGTCACGTTGCCATCGTTGCGCGCTGTGCTTCCTGCTCTTGGCGCTGCCCTACGCTCCTGAATTCACCTAGACGCTGGAGTTCGGAAATTGCCCGCTCGCCATGGAAACATATCGCCGGAAAAGTGATTCGGTATGACTCGGTCCTAAACTCCCGCGAAATACATTCACGATCTCGCCGGTGCAGAAGGCCGCATGGGTCCGCTGGTTTCGTTTCCCTGCTACTTCGACGCACTACGCATTCGCGGCAGCATCGAGAACTTACGCAAGTGGGCCGGAGCACGCGGTACTGGCGACAAGACGATTCGCGACTTGGGCTTTCTTCACATTTGGCAGTGGGCTATTGGCCGCTACTGCGCATTCGGCAGAAACGGCATGCGCCGCAGTGCGAGTAAGAACGTAGATCTCGTGCGATAGACCAATGTCTGCTTGCCGGCTAACATGAGGCGAGCACCAATGGCGCTTTCAGTTTCCGCTGGCCGGCCCGAGCGGACTGTCATAGCTGCCCAGGGCGGTCTTCCCTCTATGGCGAGCTCGACGCCGGTCCTCTGATCAACGTGCATCGCCGCGTTGCCCGGCGGCACGATGTGCACCGGCGAGCCGATTCCGCCCCCGCACACCCTGCAGCCGATCGTTACTGAGCTTGGCCAAGTGGTGTTAGTGCGTTGTTCGTCTGCTGCATCTTCCTTGGTCTCAACCACGATCCAGTGCCTTGCCGACATATTCGGCGAAGGCTTTGACTTTGGCCGAATGCCGACGCTCGCTGGGGCTGACCAGATGAATCGGCATGGCGACCGTTTCCCAATCCGGCAACAACTGCTGAACCTCGCCGCTGGCAAGCTCCTCGTCGAAAAGCCATGTCGGCGAATAGCCGATGCCCATGCCTGAGAGGACCGATGCCCTCATCACCTCACTGCTGTTGGTTTGCAGATTGCCTTGCACCCGCACGATACGCGTCGTTCCCACGGGTTCAGGAGCGCCAGGGCCGGCCGTAAAACTCCAGGCATTGTGCGTGGCCAGCTCCGTGTAGACGAGACAGTTGTGGTAGATCAGGTCTTCAGGAAGACGTGGCCTTTTCATCACGCCCGGCAGCGAACGCAGGTAGTTGCGATGCACCACCACCATCCGGCAGGTCGTCCCTATGCGCCTCGCGACCAGGCTGCTGTCCGACAACTCGCCGATGCGCACCGCCACGTCGATACCTTGTTCCACCAGGTCGATGAAACCGTCGTGAAGACGCAGGTCGATCTTCACGCCGCGGTGCTCGGCCAGAAACGACTGCACCAGCGGCATGAGCTTCAAGCGCCCAAAGCCGACCGACGCCGCAATCCGAAGCCAGCCCGACAACTGCTGCTCACCGACTCGCAAGGCGCTCTCGGCCTCATCAATTTCCGCAACGAGGCGCCGCGCCTGCTCGAAGTAGCGCGCGCCTTCTTCGGTCAGCGCGAGCGACCGCGTGGTGCGCGTCAGCAGCTTAGCTCCCAGTTCGCGCTCCAGCGCCGCGACCTGTTTGCTCACCGCGCTCTGCGTCGTATCGGCCTCGTGGGCCACCGCTGAAAAGCTCCCTGCTTCCACGACCCGCACGAAAGTCTTCATTGCTTGCAGTTTGTCCATGGTCTTCGATATATGCCCAACTGGAATTAGTGATATGACCATACACCATCTATATCGGCGATCCGGAATCAGTCAAAGTTCACTTACGCAAACGCGCAACCCCACCCCCAAGGAGCACTGACATGAACCAACCCGTCGTCGTGATCACTGGCGCATTGACCGGCATCGGTCGCGCCACTGCCATCGCCTTCGCTAACGAAGGAAACAGCGTCGTCATCAGCGGTCGCCGCGAAGAAGCGGGCCAGGCGCTCGCCGCCGAACTGCGCGCGCTCGGTGCCGAAGCTGAATTCGTGCGCGCCGACGTGCGCTCCGAAGCCGATGTTCGCAACCTCATCGAGCAGACCCTCGAGCGCTTCGGCCGCCTCGACGTCGCGGTGAACAACGCCGGCACGGAGGGCCAGATGGGGCCGATCGTCGAGCAGTCGGCTGCCAACTACGAAGACACATTCGCCGTCAACGTGCTGGGCACGCTGCTGTCCGTCAAGCACGAGATGCGCGCGATGCTGGCCCAGGGCTCGGGCTCGATCGTCAACCTCTCGTCGATCGCAGGCCAAGTCGGCATTGCCGGCGCTTCGGTCTATGCGGCCAGCAAGCACGCTGTCGAAGGCATCACGAAGAGTGCGGCTCTCGAAGGCGCCGCCGCCGGCGTGCGTGTCAACGCCGTGGCTCCCGGCCCTGTGGCCACCGAGATGCTCGATCGCTTCGTCGGCGGCAGCGAAGAGGGCAAGGCGGGCTTCCTGTCCACGATACCCGCACGACGCGCCGCCGCCCCGGAGGAGATCGCCCGAACCATCGTGTTCCTCGCCAGCGACAAGGCGCGCTACCTCACCGGACAGTCCATCGCCGTCGACGGCGGCTATACGGCGCAATAGCGCGTCGACTAACCCCACCTTGTCACGTTACTTTTTTCAACCCAGGAGAACCAGCATGACCACCATCAACGTCCCGACCCGCGACGAAGTTTCCCCGGCCAACCAGGCCATCTTCGACAAGCTCAAGAGCAGCCTTGGCACCGTTCCTAATCTCTACGCGACGCTCGCCCATTCCGAGAATGCGCTGGGCAACTACCTCGCCTTCCAGAACGCGAAGAGCACCATCACCGGCAAGGCCCGCGAAGTCGTCAACCTGGTCGTGAGCCAGGTGAACGGTTGCGAGTACTGCCTGGCTGCGCACACGGTCATCGGCAAGATGAGCGGTTTCACCGACGAGCAGATCCTCGAGATTCGCAGTGGTAGGGCGAGCTTCGACGCGAAGTTCGATGCACTGGCCCAGCTCGTCAAAAACATCGCGGTCAACCGCGGCCATGCGGGCGCGGCGCTGGTCGATGCCTTCTTCGCCGCAGGCTGGACCAAGGCCAATCTGGTCGACGCGATTGTCGTCATCGGCGACAAGACGGTGACCAACTATCTGCATGCAACGACACGCGTGCCGGTGGACTTCCCGGCTGCGCCCCAGTTGCCTGCCTGATCGTAGCCGCCGGGTGGGACGTGCACGTCACGCGATGGCCGTGCTGTCCGCCTCACCCGGCCAAAGATAAAGGCGGACGGTCTCCGCCTTTTCTGTACCTTTAAGGCTACGCTGAAGAAGCCGCCGTTTTCGTCGACGGCCTGCTGCTGAATTTCGGAATGAGAGATCAGCGACGCGATTGGTTCGATTTTCTTGCCCC